>Ga0114999_10000650_pt1 | contig 50928 bp, 45 predicted proteins | sample ArcticOcean_MG_C_3_FD_89820 | JGI IMG/M metagenome (GOLD analysis project Ga0114999, IMG submission 89820) | Marine microbial communities from western Arctic Ocean - ArcticOcean_MG_CB8_126 | ecosystem: Environmental > Aquatic > Marine > Oceanic | place: Arctic Ocean: Canada Basin | collected...
GCCAAAGTCAATTTTCTTTCCATCGATTCTGAGCGTCGCTCTCGCTCGGTCCGCGATCGGCCATTCAATCAGCAACAGCGTGGGCCGCGAGAGGAACCAGGCCATTCCCAGCAGCAGCAGGATGCTGAGGCCGCTGATGGCGATCAAGATCGGACTGGATCGCCGCCGCTGGCGCTGACGCTGCGAGTTCGATGGCCTGCCGGATGCGATCTGTACCGCCCGCGACGTTCCACTTGGCGTGTCAACCAGCGCCACCTCCGAGAGCGTTCTGCCGCTGGCCTGGATGTCCAGTGTTGAGGCGCTCGCCATCGATTGATCAGTTAAGAGGTCGTTCCCGCCACTGGCGCTGACGGTGTTCGGGCTGGCGGTGACTGAGATCAGTGCCAGCGAGCAGGCCTCGAGTGATTCAATCACCTCTTCCATCGACTGGTAGCGGTCCTCGGCTTTCTTGGCCAGCATCTTCTGGCACACGCGGTCCAGCAATTCCGGGATACCTCCTCGGCAACGTCGTAGTGAGGGAATCGGGTGTGTACGGTGAGCCATCAGTTTCTGGATGGCGTTCTTGCCTTCAAATGGCGGCTTGTCCGTGAGGATACGGAAAAGGGTGCAGCCGAGGCTGTAAATGTCAGTTCTCGAATCGACACGGTGGACGTCCTCAGCCTGTTCTGGCGACATGTAATCGAGCGTACCGATGATCTGGTTGTTCTCGGTCAGGCTTTCGCTGCTTTCGGTCGTGCGTTGGTCCGTGTCGAAGGAGACCAGCCCCATATCCAACACCTTGACGACGCCCTGCTTGTCTACCAGCAGGTTGTGCGGCTTGATGTCCCGATGAACGACACCCTCCTCGTGGGCGTAGGCCAGTCCGCGGGCGGCCTGGATGGTGTAATCCACAGCGGTGGCAACATCGAGTGCCCCCTGTTGCTTGATCAGTTGCCCGAGGTCCTGGCCATCCACGAATTCCATCACCAGGTAAAAAAGTCCGCCATCCTTGTCGGCGTCAAAGGCGGTCACAATGTTGGGATGGACCAGCCGTGCTGCTGCTTCGACCTCTCGCTGAAATCGACGCAGCCGGACCTCGGAGCGGGTCACTTTTTCGGTCAGGATCTTGATTGCCACGATCCGCTTCATGCGGCGGTGCCGGGCCATGAAAACTTCGCCCATGCCCCCGCGACCGATCTGCTCGATCAGGTGGTAGTTCCCCAGCAGTAGTCGGTGGTGCCGATTCTGGAGGATGCAACGGGCCTGGAAGCGAGTTATCAAACCCTCTTCCATCAGGCTCCTGGCCAGTGAGGTAGCGTCGCTGGGCTGATCGTCACTGGACAGCCCCTGGCAATGTTGCTGGATCTGCTCTTTTTCCAGCAACTCGCATTCGAGGATCTTGTTGACGAATTCTTTCACGGTGTCAGTCATGTCGCCGACACAGGGGGAGTGGGGTATGCTGGTCGATTGATCTGCTCACCACAGTATACGCTGATCGGCCAGGATCAAGGGTGCCTGGCAGTTAGTACGAGGTGACTGAAGCGAATTTGCACGAGTTTCCCACTCAAGCCACGCCGCAGCCTTTGCCGGACGGGCTGTGAGGAGAGTGAGTTGTGACATTTGACAGCCAACTGCAACGTAAGATTATGGGCCAGTTTGCCACCGGTGTCACGGTAATCACGCTACAAGATGGCGACGATACCTGGGGCATGACTGCCAACGCAGTGACCAGTGTTTCGCTCGATCCGCCACTGGTGCTGGTCTGCGTGCAACGCGATAACCAGACACATCCGCGACTCAAGCAGGCGGGCAGCTTTGCCATGAATATCCTGGCGGCCGATCAGCAAGATCTCTCGGATCGATATGCCTACCTGGGTCCCAAGGACTGTAGCGGGCTTGAACTCAGCAGGGCTGTAACGGGAGCTCCTATCCTGCCTGGCACGCTCGGCCATGTCGATTGCGAAGTTCGCGAGATCTTTGCAGCAGGTGACCATGACATTTTCCTCGGCGAAATCGTGGCCGGTGAACTGGCTGAGGGAGAACCGCTGCTGTACTACCAGGGTGGCTACCGGCAACTGGCAGCTCCCGCTGCAGAATGAACCCACTCAATCTCATCGCTGGCGGAGTGCCGTTAGCGATCAGAGTGCTACCACCGGTTGCTGCTGTAGTTGCAACTTGAGGTGCTCAATCGCCCGCAACAACTGGCGATCATTGAACTCCCGTGGAAGATCCAGTGGTGGAGTCACATCGGTGGGGTCGCCATCTTCCGTGGGATCGATGCCAGCCGGTGGCCGCTGGGACGAGGCCGGCATAAAGCGATAGCGATAGCGATAGTTGCGGTACTGCTTCCACTCCTCTTCACTGTACGGTATGGAAAACCCCTCGTCCGGCTGGATTCCCCATTCGTCCTCCTCCATGTCATTCGGATGACGATGGATATTCCGTTCGCTGGGACGCCAGAAGCTGGCAGTCGTCAACTTGAGAGCACTCGACTTGTTACCTGGCTCGAGGGTCACGATGTCCTGGACGCTTCCCTTGCCATAAGATCGCTGTCCCACAACCACGGCTCGCTTGTGGTCCTGCAGGCATCCGGCTGTGATCTCACTGGCACTGGCTGAAGCCCCGTTGATCAACACGACGATCGGCATATCGGCTGAGATAGCTGTCTCCGCTTGAGCCAGAGACTGTGTGATGATCCGGCCATTGCGGCCCCGCGTGCTGACGATCACACCGTCAGTCACGAACATGTCGCAGACCTTGACGGCTGTATCCAGCAGGCCACCGCCGTTGTCACGCAGATCCAGGATTAATGCTTCGAACTCCAGCTCATCCTGGCGATCGAAAATCTTCTGCATCTCGCCGGCCGTGTCCCGGCTGAAGTCCGTCATCTGCATATAAAGGATGCGTCTGTCGTCGTCCAATATGTATTCCCAGGTGCCGTCGGCGTTGCGGCTATGACCGAGCACCGTGAGGACCGAAATCTGGGCCCGTGTGAGCGTGAATTCCCTCAGCTCAGCTTCCTCACCACGCTCGATCGAAAGCCGCACGTCCTCCCCGACAGGTCCTTTCAGCTGGCTGACACATTCTTCCCCAGTTAGCAGGTCCGTGCCGATATTGTTGATCCGCACGATGATATCGCCAGGCAGGATTCCGGCTTTGAAAGCAGGTGAGTCGATGATCGGTCGAACAACCTGCAAGATGTGGTTTTCCTGGTCAAAATCAATGTGGATGCCAATGCCACCATATCCCTGGTTGAGTTTCTCGTTGACTTCCTGGAATCGTTGCGGGGGAAGATAGGCTGAGTGCTCATCCAGGCCGCGCATCATGCCGTGCAGGCTGTTTTCCAGCAGCTCCCGCTTGTTCTGTGGCGTCACATACAGCTGGTCCACCAGCTGCAAGGCCCGCTCAAAGATCCGCGCATGTCGATTGGTCGGCGCCTTGGCATAACAGATCAGGCAAAAGATGCTGAGGCAGGAGATCGCCAGGATGTTGCGTTGCGGCATGTGTCGAGGCACCAGGGGTCAGGTCGGAAGGACTCAGCTGCATTGGCAGCTAGCCGCCCAGGAACGGCACAGGGACCAGGAATGCATGCTGTTCCAGCAGGCTCCAGTGGCCGTACCATGAAGTATACCGTGTCAGGAAGACGACGAGGGCGAAGATGGCTGCCGTTGGTACGATTGCCAGGCGGGCAAACCAGCGTGAGACGAACCAACGGGGTGTCTCTCGTCGCTCGGCTCGTCCTACCGCCCAGCCACACAGCAGCCGTGCCGGCCAACTGAAAACCACGAAGGCAATGCTGGGGAGAATCAGGACCTCGCGCGGGGTCAACTCGATCTTCAGCAGGTACAGCGGGGTGGCGAACAGCAGCGTGACAGTCAATGACATCCAGAAGGCAATCGGGGCGCGCTGAAATAGCTGCCTCACGCCGCGCCAGTCAAACATCGCGGACCATGTCTGCTCGCAGGCAAATCGCGTCTGCAGGAATGGCAGGAATAACAGCACAATAGTCAGCAGCACGTATCCCAGCAGCCCTGACAGGCCAGCCAGCCCGCCGTTCGGTATCGTCGTGCCACCAATCAATAACAGGACCGGAATCAACAGCCAGGCAATTGCACCGATGCTGCCGCGGAATCCCAGCTTGAAGTAATAGGGCACGTTCAATGAGAGCATGAAATCCCAGCAGCGATCGCGTGCCTCACGATAGTTTCCCCGCCGCCGAATCGTGCGTACAAACAGCATCGGAGCCGGCCAGATGAAGTGCCGGAAGCGGCCGCCACGGAAACAGGCCCAGGCAATGTGGGTCAGCGTGAGGACAATGACCAGCAGCAGCCAACCATGAAGCTGGCTGGCTCGCTCGCTACCAGGTGCCACCAGCGTGGCGTCGTACCAATAACCGGCCAGCACGCGGGCGGGCCATAAGAAGAGCCAGCTGAAGAGCACGATACCGCCCATCCGGGCTGCCTTTTCCATGCCAAACCAGCCATCCCTGAGGCGACCTCCCTGGGCAACTCGTCGACTGACTTCCAACAGATAGCCAAGACTCAGTACCTGGATGATCGGTATCGTTGCCAGCAGAGCCAGTCCCAGGATGCTGCTGACGACCCCGATTATCCAGTGAGCGACACGGCCGATCCGATCGATCGCGCTGGAGAGTACCTGCTCAAGGACTTTGGCCGCCGAACCGGCTGACCGTCGCAGGTGATTTTTTTGCGGGTGCTTGTGATCCAGCATTGCTTTCCCACCATTTCAAAAGGTGAGCCCCTGGTAAATGCTGTTTTGCTGCGGAACCGTAGGGATTTTCTGAAACAACAGCCTCACCGACAATGTATACCTATAATGTACCCGGCAGGTTTCAGCAGGGGGGATGCTGACGGGAGCTGGAGACAATCATGTGGGCACGCAATACCGTCTTTATCGGGTTGATTCTTGCTGGCCTCAGCGCAGTTGGAGCTTCATTGTTGCGCGAAGACAGGCTGGCTGAGAATATTCGGCGACTGCAAGTTCCTGCGGCCAGCGAGATTCAAGCGGTCGTCGAGCAGGTCGACAGCGAGTTCCAGCGTGAGTGGCACGACGACGGCCTGCAGACAGCCCCGCTTGCATCCGATCGCACAATCATGAGGCGGCTTTCGCTGGGCCTGGCCGGAACTGTCCCCTCGCTGGAAGAACTGCGGATGATGGATGCCGTGCCGGACACAGACCGGCTGGCTCTCTGGACGGAATACCTGCTGGCCGATCGACGCTCCAGTGACTATATCGCCGAGCGGCTGGCCCGGTCGCTGGTGGCCACCGACCGTGGGCCGTTTCTTGTTTTCCGCCGCCGGCGTTTTGTGATTTGGCTGAGTGATCAGCTGGCGATGAATGTTCCCTACGATCAGCTGCAAAGAAAAATCGTCACCGGAAAGGGTCTCTGGACAGATTCGCCGTCAGTGAATTTCTTTACCGCCACGATTACTACTGACAAGGGTAATCAACCGGACCCGGTTGTGGTGACAGGCCGGCTCTGCCGTGCCCTGCTGGCAGTCCGCATGGACTGCCTCCAATGCCACGATGACGTGCTGGGCCAGGTCACACTTGGGACGGCTGAGCAACCTCGCGAAGGGACCCAGCGAGACTTTCATCGCCTGGCAGCGTACTTCTCTGATGTCGATAACTCGCTGCTCGGAATCCAGGATAAGGACCAGGAGTATCGATACCAGTTTCTCGGCGAGGAGGACCATGAAGTTGTTCTGCCGGCGGTGCCGTTCCTGGAGTCGCTGGCCAATGGCAAAGGGAATCGGCGGCAACAACTTGCCCGCTGGATGACACATCGACAGAATCGTCCCTTTGCACGAGCAGCGGTCAACCGTACCTGGGCACTGCTGTTCGGTCGCCCCCTGGTCGATCCGATTGATGATATTCCCTTGCATGGTCCGTTCCCCGCAGGGATGGAAATCCTCGCCAGTGATTTTATTGAGCACCGCTTTGACTTGCGGCGATTGGTGCGGGTTATCAGTTCAATTAAGGTCTACCAGCTCGATAGCAGGGCCGACTTTGAGGTGACAGAACAACATGAACTGGCCTGGGCAGTGTTTCCGCTCACTCGCCTGCGGCCCGAACAGGTGGCCGGCAGCATTTCGCAAGCAACCAGTCTCTCCACGATCAATGCAGAAGCCCATTTCATCAGGAAAGTCACCAGCTTCGGGGACCAGTCCGGGTTTCTGCAACGATTTGGTGACAAGGGAAAAGACGAATTTCAGCCACGAGCCGGAACGGTCGCCCAGCGACTGCTGATGATGAACGGAATGATGGTCAAGCTGCGTACCAACCACAGCCCGCTCTTCAACGGGCCGACGCGAATCGCCCAGCTGGTGGAAAATGAAAGCCAGGCAGTTGAGGCAGCCTACCTCTGCGTGCTGAGCCGGCTGCCCAGTCAAACTGAACGAGATCACTTTGAACAGAGATTGGCAGAATATCCACGCAACGAATACTCCGCTGTGATGGAAGACATGTTCTGGACCTTGATCAACAGTACCGAGTTTTCCTGGAATCATTGAGAGCCAGCAGGAATACCATGACCAACAGAAAGAGAGTGTCAGCCAGGGCAGCAGGCAGAGCCGTCGGCCGGCCAGTAGGACGGCGCGGGATGCTGGCCGCCGGACTTGGCAGCCTGGCGGTGGGCAGCAGCGGCAACTGGCTGACCCAGCTGGCCCAGGTACTGGGGCAACAGCAACAGGTGGCTGATCCAGGGCGACCGGCTCGTAGCCTGATCGTGCTCTGGATGCAGGGAGGCCCCAGTCAGCTGGAGACCTTCGATCCCCATCCGGGCAGCACGATCGCTGCTGGCTCCGAGGCTATCAAGACGGCAGTCAGCGGTGTGCACATCAGTGACGGTCTACCCAGGCTAGCCGAACGCATGGACCAGGTGTCACTGGTCCGTAGCATCGTCAGCAAGGAAGGGGATCACGAGCGGGCAAGCTATTATGTCAAGAATGGCTTTACTCCTCAGCCGACTGTCGTCCATCCATCGATCGGCGCAGTCATCTGTCACCATTTTCCGGATATGGTTGAGATTCCGCGACACGTCTCCATCCTCCCCTCCCAATGGCCCGGTCGCGGTGGATACCTGGGGGACCAGTTCGATGCTTTCCAGATGGGAGATCCCAATCGGCCGATTCCTGATGTGGTGGCGACAGTGCCAGCCAGCCGAGCCCGGCGACGGTTCAGTGACCTGGTAAATGTTGTCGAGGCAGAGTTCGCGCGCGGTCGATTGAGTCGGATGGATGAAAAAAAGACGCTGCACCAGGCCTCGATGAAACAGGCCTTGACGATGATGGGCTCCGAGCAGTTGAAGGCATTTGATATCAGCCAGGAGCCACTCGAAGTCCAGCGTGCTTTTGGTGATACCCCCTTTGGACGATCCTGCCTGGCTGCCTGCCGATTGGTCGCCGAGGGCGTACGTTGCGTTGAAATCACGCTCAGTGGCTGGGATACACATGTCAATAATCACGAGCTGACAAGCCAGTTGAACGAGGTGCAGGACAGGGCATTTGCAGCCTTGCTGGACACGCTGCAGCAACGGCAGCTGCTCAAATCCACAGTCGTCATGTGGGGCGGAGAATTTGGCCGGACTCCGCGGCTGAACAGGTTCGAGGGCCGCGATCATTGGCCGCATGGCTTTACCATGGCCCTGGCGGGTGGAGGAATCCGTGGCGGCCAGGTGGTCGGTGAAACGTCGCCGCAGCCGGATCTTACGTCCCGCCGGCCAGCCGACAATGTGGATAAGCCAACCAGCGTGGACCAGGTCCATGCCACCGCACTGGCTGCCCTCGGCGTCCAGCTGGATGAGCTGCTCTACACGCCCGACGGTCGGCCAATGAAGATCAACGAAGCTGCCCCGCTGGAGAAACTGCTGCTGAGCTAGCGGTTTCTCGCGTGTGGCACGTGATTTGTGGTTCGTGGTTCAACCAGTAACCACTAACGAAAGACCTGCGGGGTAATTACACTGTATAGATTGCCCGTCTTACCCAGTTTCACAGGTGAAATCGGTTATTGTGCTGACGGATCTGCAGGTCTGTAGCCTGTTCCGCTGGCAACTGAAAGGTGTTTCCATGAGATTCCGACTGCTGTTGCTGATCGTCCTGCTGGCATTTCTACCAAGCCAGGGGCGGAGTCAGCCAACGACACGGCCGCTGGAGGGCCTCGCCAAGAGTCCTGGCCGAATGTTTGCCCTCGAAGGTGCTCGCATTGTGCTGGCACCTGGCAAGGAGATTGCTGAGGGGACGATCTTAATTGACGGGCGCAGCATCATTGCAGTCGGCACCGACCTGAAAATCCCGGTTGCTGCACGGCGGATCGAGATGAAGGGCAAGACGATCTACGCCGGATTCATAGATTCTTACGGCGAACAGGATCTGCCTGCCAGCCAGCGGGAGCTGGGGGCACCGCATTGGAATTCCCTGATTACTCCACAACTTGATCTGGCCGCAAGTTACCAGGCGGACAGCGCACTCGATTCGACCTTACGAAGCCAGGGAATAACAACCCGTCTGGTGGCGCCCTCCGAGGGCATCCTCAAGGGGACCAGCGTGCTGGTGGCAACTTCCGACGAACCGCGGCGGCACAACATTCTGGTCGAACGCGTGGCTCAGCACGGCCGGCTGACGGTGCCGCGTGGTCGTGGCCGCGACAACTATCCCAACTCACCGATGGGAGCCATCGCACTTGCGCGCCAGACGATGATGGATTCGACCTGGCATCAACAGGCCTGGGATGCTTTCCGTGCGGATCGCACGCTCGAGCGGCCGGAAAGAAACGACGCTCTCGATGCCCTGCTGTCACTGCGTGGCGGCGCCCAGTCGATCATCTTTGACACGCCGAACGAACTATTCATCCCACGGGCCGAGCGGTTCTGCGAGGAATTCGCGCTGTCCCCCATGTTCCGCGGTTCGGGGCGCGAATACCGGCGACTGGATGCTATTCGCCAGACCGGCCGGGCGATTATTGTGCCTGTCAATTTCACTCGCCCCCCCAACGTCGGTACTGCTGAGGCGGCACTGGATGTCAGCCTGCAGCAGCTGATGCACTGGGACCTGGCACCGGAAAATCCAGGCCGACTTGACCAGGCCGGCGTCCCAATCCTGCTCACCAGCCATGGGCTGACCAAGCGAGGCGACTTCCTTAAACAGGTTCGCAAGGCGGTCACCCGTGGGCTGGATGTCGACTCTGCCCTGCGAGCCCTGACCACCACGCCAGCCCGCTTGTTCGGCGCCGAGCAGTTCCTCGGTACGATCGAAACAGGCAAGCTGGCCAGCCTGGTCGTGGCCGACGGCGACCTGCTACGAACCAGCGCCAAGGTTGTTGAGACCTGGGTCGCTGGCAAGCGGCACCAGATCAAAGCGGCCAAGCCAGTTGTTGAGCTCGCTGGTCGCTGGCAGCTGTCCTCCAACAAGCTGACTGAGAAAGACAAGTTCTGGTTACTGGAGGTGAGCGGCAGTGCCAACAAGCTGTCGGCGATTCTTTACCGTGATATCAAGCCGACAGAGAAGCAGCAGGTCACGCTGACCAGGATCAGCCAGCGAGATGCCCGTCTCAGCGGTGTCCTGCCGGCAGCTCCATTCGAGCGAGAGGGTTTCGTTCAACTTACTCTGGTGATCACCCAGGAAGATGGAGAGTCGGTCGGAACGGGCCACTGGACCTGGCCGGATGGCAGCCAACTGGCGGTCAAGGCGGTCTTTCAGCCAGCGGACGAGAGCCAGGAGAAGGACGAGCCGAAAGATAAGGATAAGAACGAGGACAAGGACAAGCAGAAATCGAAGGAGAGGGACAAGCTGGCCGCCGACGAATCGCCGGCAGCGTCCTACCCGGTCAATTACCCGCTGGGTGCCTTCGGTGTTTCAGCTGTCCCAGGCCAGGCCGAGCTGCTGGCAATCACCAATGCCACGATCTGGACATGTGGTCCTCAGGGCGTGCTGGAAAACGCCACGCTGTTGATCAAGTCGGGCAGAATCGTGGCGGTGGGGACAGACGTCGAGGTTCCCAAGGGAGCCCAGCTGATCGACGCCAGCGGAAAGTACATCTCCCCCGGCATCATCGATTGCCACTCACACATGGGTACCGACGGCGGCGTCAACGAGGGGACCCAGGCAATTACTGCCGAGGTTCGCATCGGCGACTTTATCGATGCCAATGACATCACCATCTATCGCCAGCTGGCTGGCGGCGTTACCTCCTCGAACATCCTGCATGGTTCGGCCAATCCGATCGGCGGCCAGAACCAGGTGATCAAGTTGCGCTGGGGCCTGCTGGGTGAAGAGATGAAATTCTCGCAAGCACCGCAGGGGATCAAGTTTGCCCTCGGGGAAAACGTCAAGCAAAGCAACTGGGGCGATGAATATACCAGCCGGTATCCGCAGACTCGGATGGGTGTCGAGCAGATCATGCGGGACACCTTCGATCGGGCGCGGCGTTACCAGCAGCGGCTCGATGCATGGGATCAGAATCACCAGGGCATGCCACCCCGCCGCGACCTGGAGCTGGATGCGATGGCGGAGATCCTGGCTGGAACCCGCTGGATTCACTGCCACAGTTACCGCCAGGACGAGATCCTGGCCCTGATCCGAACGCTCGATGATTTTGATGTCACGATCGGTACTTTCCAGCACATCCTGGAAGGATACAAGGTGGCCGATGCGATGGCGAAGCATGGTGCCATGGGTTCCGCCTTCTCCGACTGGTGGGCCTACAAGTTCGAAGTCTACGATGCGATTCCGTACAACGGTGCCCTGATGCACGAGGCGGGTGTGGTGGTCTCATTCAATTCAGACGATCGTGAACTGGCACGCCACTTGAATCATGAAGCTGCCAAGGCGGTCAAATACGGTGGTGTCGATCCACTGGAAGCACTCAAGTTTGTCACGCTCAACCCGGCCCGCCAATTGCGAATCGATGAGATGGTGGGATCCCTTGAAGTCGGCAAGCATGCCGACTTTGTCATCTGGAACGCTCCGCCACTGAGCGTCCGCTCACGTTGCGAACAGACCTGGATAGATGGCAGGCGTTTCTTTGACCGCGCTGCTGACCTCGAGATGCGAGAGCAGCGAGACGACCGGCGAGCTGCACTGATCCAGAAAGTACTGCAATCCGGCGAAGCGATGCTGACGCAGGGCGACAAGCAGGTGGCCGATGAAGACCTCTGGCCACGCGAGGACATTTTCTGCCACGCCCATGGTCATGACGGACACAATCATGGCAGTGCCAACTCACGACTGAACCAGCTGCGTCTCCTGCTGGAGCAACAGCAAGAAAATCAAGACTGAACCAGGACTCTTATCCCATCCGGAAGACAACCATGACAACGACAACCTCACAATCCAGCCGACCCTGGACCGTGGCAGTTAGCCTGATACTGGCCTGCTTGCTGGCGACTGCAACGAGCCGGGCGTCAGACCAGATCCCCGGTGCCCCCCAGGCAGGCCCGATCGCACTGGTTGGCGGTACGATCCACACCGTCTCAGGCAAGGTGATCAAGGGCGGGACAATCCTCTTTGAGCAGGGGCGGATCACGGCGATTGGCGACAAGTTGGAACTGCCGGAGGGAACCGAACAGGTTGACGTGGCAGGCAAGCAGATCTATCCAGCCCTGTTTGATTCCTACAGTTCGATCGGACTTGTGGAGATCAATGCAGTCCGAGCCACGCGAGACGAAGCGGAGACAGGTAACCTGAATCCCAACGTGCGGGCTGAGGTATCGGTCAATCCCGACAGTGAGCTGATTCCGGTGGCACGCAGCAACGGCGTATTGCTGGCCCTGTCGGCACCCTCTGGCGGGCTGATTTCCGGGCAATCAGCTGTGCTGCAGCTGGATGGCTGGACCTATGAGGACTTGACGGTAAAATCCCGGGCCGCCATGCACATTCGCTGGCCGACAATGTCTCCCGTTAGCGACTGGTGGGTCGAGGCATCTGCCAAGGAACAGATGGCGACGCGTGATAAGCAGCTGAAGCTGCTGGAAGATACTTTCCTCGACGCTCAGCATGCCTGGCGAGCAAGCCAGGATCCGGCTGCTGATCCGCTCGACATTCGGGTTGCTGCGATGGTCCCGATGCTGGCTGGAAAACAGCCAGTCGTCGTGACCGCTAACTCGGTCAGCCAGATCCAGGCGGCGGTGGCCTTTGCTGTACGTCACAAGCTGCGACTGGTGATCCTCGGTGGCTATGACGCCATCGCCTGTGTGGAGCTGCTCAAGCGGCACGACGTGCCGGTCATCGTGGGTGGCGTGTATCGCCTGCCTCAGCGTCGCGACGATGATTATGACGCTGCCTACACGCTTCCCGAACGATTGCGAAAGGCGGGCATCACGTACTGCATCGCTTCCAACGGCCGGTTCGGTGCGTCGAACATTCGCAACCTGCCCTACCATGCCGCTACCGCGGTCGCTTACGGGTTGCCAGAGGCTGAAGCACTCAAGGCGATCACGCTTTACCCGGCTCAGATCCTGGGAGTTGGCGAGCAGGTGGGATCGCTGGCAGTTGGCCGTGATGCGACCCTGTTTGTATCGAGCGGCGATCCGCTGGAAACGTCGTCACGCGTGCAGCGAGCCTATGTCCAGGGTCGGCTGGTGGACCTCTCCAGCAAACACAAGCAGCTCTTTCAGAAGTACCGCACCAAGTACCAGCAGCAGGCGGACGCTGAGGCAGGCGAGGGCCAGTAAGTTGTCCCTGCGATAGCTTACCGCGGTGCCGTCCCAGGAAGTCGGTCGAGGTTCAATTCGCTGGCTCCATTGACCTCCACCCGCCCGCTACTTCGCTGGTAGCTGATACGCCGGGCAACGGCATTTGGAGTGGGCGTGCGGTTTTCTCCCAGCCACAGCCGGGCTGGCTCCCGACCTCCCTCCAGCACCAGGATATCCTTGGCCTGGGAATAGGTCAGCCGATGAGCACGAGCCACATGCTGTTGTGCTTTCAGGTGGGTATTGCCGACGGCCTCCAGTTCGATCCCTCGTCGGCCAGCGAGGGCCAGGTCCGCCACTGTCAGCTGCTGGCAGTCGACCTCGATATCCTCTGGCCGCGGCCCCATCGGACGTGGAGTTGCCAGGCTGGCATCCCAGTTGTCGACCGCGCCATAGACACCATGGACCTGTCCGAGGAAGCGGACAATTCTCTGCTGGAAGTTGCCATCGAGTCCGTCTCGAAACCTGACATGCAGGCTGGACAGTTGTGATGGGTCGGACTGGGGGGCCATGCTCTCCTGCTGGCGAAAGACGCTGTGCACCCAGCCAGCTCCGCTGCCCTCGATTTTTCCGGTTTCCGGATTGAGCATCAGCCGCTCGATCTGGAAGCGATCAAAGGAGATGTCTCGCTGGTCCCGGTCGCGTGTGCGATTCTGCAGGGAAACCTGTTTATCAAAAACCAGCTGTGCCAGCTGAACGGGACTGGCAGAACGGGGATTGGCAAAGTCCAGTCGGCGTGAGAGGTGAAACCGTAGTTCCCCACTCGTGACCACCAGCTCGGCAGAACGGCCTCCAGCAAGCTGCTGGTGGCCCCGTGTCTCGACGTTGCCTGTCAGCTGGGCGACGCTGCCGTCAAAGTCGAGTCGCTGTTGCCAGCGGATTCGCTGTCGCCGGGCCTCGTCCTGGGGAGCATTCTTGTCCGCCATCGTCAGCTCTCCGGCACCCTCCACCCAGATCCTGTTTTTCTCCTGGTCCAGCTGAATTGCCGGCCCACTGAGTTCCAGCTGTTGCATGGCGATCCAGGCCGGCTTACCCTCCTCGGCATTCCCCTGGACCTGGATGGCAGCAAGGCCGTTGCTGGTCCGTTGCATCTGCAGCGAGTGGCCGTGAATCAGTAGAGCGGGTACTGCTGTCTTGTCGCCCTTCAATTGGCGAACCAGTACATTGCCCTGGATCGTGATATCACTGACAACCGGCTGATCACCGTAATCGATTAATTGGGCACGGACCAGGTCGCCACTGATGTCGAAGCGGCTGCTGGTCGAGGCCGCCGCGTTCGCATCGGATCCTGGCAGAGCGGGCAGATTGTTACTGGCACGCGGAGCTGCCGACGTGGCCGCTGCCTCGACCTGGCTGAAATGTCGAATCCAGATTTCGGCTCTCGACGTGCGGCCACGCAGCTGCGGAGTCTCCAGTTGTACATTACCAATGGCTGCTATCTTGGTGGGCCGAATCGTACCACCGTCTGGCTGCCCGGCTGGACCTTCAGGCTGGTCTTCAGCTTCCACGCTCAAGGCGGGCAGGCGTTCCAGCCAGACATGCAACTCATCGCTCTGAACTTTCTGATCTCGTGAAGTGGAGACCGATGCAGACCCGCTGATCGAAAGCACATGCTCCTGCTGGTGGCGTTGCAAATGGCAGTGCTTTTGCCAGCTGGCGACCAGCTGGTCCCCGTCGGGTAGCTGGCGTTCAAACCGTCCAGCCCCCTCGGCGTGCAGCTGACCCAGTTGGTCATCTCCCAGCGGGATCTGGTAGGCAATGGAGGGAGCCACAATACGATTGTCTCGATAGACGACCAGTGCTTGCTGGCGGTCACTTATCACCAGGTTACGGTCAGTAAAATGATAGGAGAGTTGCTCAGCCCGGACCATCGCCTGCGACGATGGACTCTGCATGAGAGCGGGATTACCCGAGGCGACCAGCGTGTGGGGCATTAGTGACGAGACCATCGACACGGTGGGCGACGGATCGGACTGGCTGGCGGACTGGGAGGGTGGCCCCTGTCTTTGAAAAGAAATCTTCAGGCGTTGGCAACTGAGCTGGTCTGGCTGTTTGCCTGACTGCTGAATCGTCAACTCCACATTATCCTCCAGCGTCAGCTGCAGTTGTTGGAAGTCAAACCGAAATGGCCCGTTGCAGGTCACATCGACCGGAATCCCTGACTGGGGTGACGCCGTTGCCGTCTCGGCGTTGAGGTCAGCGTCGAGGTCGAGCGGGTTGGCGGTGGCAAGCAATCGCAGTTCTTCGAGATGGATTAACTCCAGCGAATCAAGTTGCCCGGTGGACCGTTCTGAGGTCGTTGAGCTGTGAGTTGAATCGACATCCATCAGGTTGATGACCAGGTCCCGGCCTCGTCCGTGGTGTGGACCAAGTTGAAAGATGACATCGTTGGTGGTCCAGATACGTTGCCGGTCGACCTGCACGTTGCGGGTGCTGATGCGGATCGAATCCCCCTTGCCAGGTGCTGTCTCGGGGCTGTGGATCAAGACGCTGCCGAGCAGCCGGCCCGACGAAAAACGGCCGTTACTGGCTTGCCCCATCTGCAGAATGCCGTCGCTCTTGACGATCGCTCCCTCGGGCGACTGCAGGATGAAGGGCCGCCGCGTGCCGGACGATCCGTCGCCGGCGAAGAAGACAATAGTGCAGGGCCTGAGTTCCAGCTCGTCCTCGCGCTGCTCGTACTCCTGGAAGGCCAGGATCGCATATTCACTTTCGATTGTCCTTGGTGACTGAAGCTGCCAGGCGTCGGGCGGGAAGATCCGCTTGAACGCCAGCTGGTGCTGGGAGGGCGTCACGGTCCAGGTGTCGTCAGCCATCAGACTGCCCGGGCCAGCCAGGGCTGGATCGATCTGCGGTACGACCAGCAGGTGGTAAGCCAGCATGGTGGCCAGCAGCACGGCCAGGCAGGTCAGTGAAGCCAGTAGGCGGCGGATCATGATGGTTCTTTCCCTGCTGCGATAACCAGCTGGCTGCCGGTTCAATCGGAGAGGTAATGTCGGATCAGGTCTTCCCAGCGGCCCTTGGAACGGAGCAACAATTCAATTGTCTCTCGGACGGCGCCATTGCCGCCGTCAGCTTGTGTGGTGTGGTCGGCTGCCCGCTGGACTTCCATCGGGGCGTTAGCCACCGCCACTCCCAGTCCCACGTGCCGAATGACGGAAATGTCGGTCAGGTCATCACCGATATAGCAGACCTGGGCGGGATCCAGTTGAAGCTGTTGCAGGATCTGCTGCGCTGCCGGCAACTTGTTCTCGAATCCCTGTCGTACAATCCGGATTCCCAATTCGGCCGCGCGCAGATTGACAATATGCGAAGTGCGTGCAGTCAGCAGGCCAAACTCGAAGCCAGCCCGCTGCCAGAGCTTGATCCCCAGTCCATCACGAATGTGAAATTTCTTGATCTCAATGCCCTGGTTATCGAACAGCACACCGCCATCGGTCAGGACGCCATCCACGTCGGATAGGATCAGGTCAATGTCGCGATACGACTGCGTGACGGTCATCATCAGCTCCTGGCCGGGCCTGTTACCGGTCTTTTTGTGCTCGTGTAAAAGGTACGGTTGGTGGCAGATCGGTACCGGTGGCTGGCGCCGACGTGCTGCTCTCGACTCGAGCTGCCGGCGGCAGCCATTCGACCAGGTCCGTGATGTCGAGCATCCCGGCCGGCTGGCCCAGCTGATTCACCACTGGCAACTCGCTGATCCTTCGCTGGGCCAGGATCTGGACTGCCTCGGGCATCAGCGCCCCTGCTGAAATCGTGATCGGGTTTTCGGTCATGACCCTGGCGACCGGCTGGTCGATCGACTGGTCCTGTTTCTGTTCCAGCAAGCGGGCCAGGTCGCTGTCGGTAAACAGGCCGGTCAACGTACCCTGCTGGTTGACCAGCATGACAGCTCCACTGCGCCGACCCGTAACGCGTGCCGCGACAAACACCTGTCGAACGCTTTCCGTATCCGCTGCGATTCGGCATTGGTCGAGTGGCCGCATTACCTCGGTCACCGGGGCCAAGCGGCGACCCAGGTTGCCAGCTGGATGTGAGCGGGCAAAGTCATGCTTGTCCTGGTTCTTGATCCGAGCCAGCACCAGCGCCAGGGCATCTCCGACCGCCAGCATGGCAGTCGTGGTTGTGCTGGGTGCCAGGCCGAGATGACAGGCTTCGTCCAGCCTGCCCAGTTCCAGCACAATGGACGACTGGCGGCCCAGTGAACTGGAGCAACTGGCTGTGATCGCAATGATCGGTACCGGTATGCTGGCCAGCACGGGCATCAGTCGGACGATTTCCTCTGTCTCCCCGCTGTAGGAGAGTGCCAGCACCACGTCGCCGGACTGGACACGTCCCAGGTCGCCATGGACCGCCTCGGCCGGATGGAGAAAATGACTGGCTGTGCCGGTCGACGAAAAGGTGGCAGCCAGCTTGTTGCCGATCAAGCCCGCCTTGCCCATCCCGGTGACGACGATATTACCAGCGGTACGTTCGAGGATTTCAAGTGCCGTCGGGAAAGAGGCTGGCGGTTGCTGGGAGAGCCCTGCCAGCGCCTCAGCCTCGCTGGCCAGTATTTCAGCGACCCACTGCAATCGCTGCTGGCGATCACTATTAGGATCCTTACGAACTGCACTTTCCGCGCCCATCAGCACGCCTTCCCTGACGTTGTTTTAGCAAGCAGCCGGGATCTGCTGACCATCCTTGGCCAGCCGCGCAGGATCCCGATAAGCAGCGAGGAATTCTACCGTGCTGGCCATTCTGAGGCAACGACAACCGATCAGAGGCTGCGTTATCAGAGACCCTGACGCAGGTTTTCGGCCTGGCCGGCCTGGCCGAAGGCAACCATACGGGCGATACAGACTTCTTTCATCGCTGCTCGGGCCGGTTTGAGGTAGGACCGCGGGTCGAATTCAGATGGTGCCTCTTTGAGGACCTTGCGAATGGCGCCGGTGATGGCCAGGCGGTTGTCCGTATCAACATTGATCTTCCTGACACCATGCTGGATTCCCCGCTGGATCTCCTCCACCGGAACACCCCAGGTTTGTTTGATGTCACCACCAAACTCATTAATGATGTCCTGCAGTTCCTGCGGCACAGACGAACTGCCGTGCATCACGAGGTGCGTGTTGGGCAGCCGCCTGTGGATTTCCTCGATGCGATCCATGGCCAGCACGTCGCCATCGGGCTGGCGGGTGAACTTGTAGGCGCCATGGCTGGTCCCAATCGCCACGGCCAGGGCATCGACACGTGTTTCGGTAACGAACTGTTCCGCTTCCTCCGGATCGGTCAGCAGCTGATCCATCGAGAGCACTCCCTCGGCCCCGTGCCCATCTTCCTGGTCGCCCATGCCGGTCTCAAGTGATCCGAGGCAACCGAGTTCGCCCTCGACCGACACCTGCTGGGGATGAGCCAGTTCAACGACCTGGCGGGTGACGTCGACGTTATAGTCATATTCCGCCGGCGACTTGCCATCTTCCATCAATGAGCCATCCATCATCACCGAAGTGAAGCCATTCTCGATGGCACTCTGGCAGGTCGCCACACTGTTGCCATGGTCCTGGTGCATGACAATGGGAATCTGTGGATACAGTTCAACAGCCGCCAGCATCAAGTGGCGGAGGTAGGCATCCTGGGAGTAGGCCCGTGCACCGCGCGAGGCTTGCACGATAACCGGCGCATCGAGCTGCTCGGCAGCCTCCATGATCGATTGGATCTGTTCCATGTTGTTGACGTTAAACGCCGCCACGCCATAGTTGTTCTCTGCAGCGTGATCCAAAACAGTCCGAAGTGGGACAAGTGCCATCCGTCGCGTCTCCTGAGCTGGGCCTGTGGAATCCTCCATTATCGGAGCGGATGGGTTGGCCGCAACCCCGTCTGAATCAAGGTCCCTGGTCGGTGGCAAACAGATCGTCCTGCTGAGTCTGGGCCAATCGCACGAGGACCAGGATCTGGGTATCGCTGGTCGCCTGGATGTCGGTGAAGAAGCTTCCCCCCAGCCCGTGGGCAGTTGGCGAGGTGGTCAGCAGCAGCGTTTGTCCCGGAGCCAGCACATGATTCAATTCCAGGTCCTTGAAAGAGGCCACCGCGCGGTCCGACTTGAGCATCCAGGCACCCTCCTGGCCCACGAATTGTGTCGTCGCGTCACCATAGTGAATTTCCGGAATCAAGTGGATCCTGGCGCGGCCATCACCGAGGGCGTAGGTCCGCAGGCCGAGCAGGCACTGTGCCTGCTGGAAGGTGTGTCCACGCAGGTAATCTCCCTCCACGATGACCACGGCGAGCTGGCGGTGTGTTGAGGGGCTGACCACAATCCGACCGGGCTGACCATCACGGCACTGCATTCGCTGCATTCGATTTTCAGTCGCGGTGGCGAGATTGCCGGCACGCTGCTGGAGGTCGGTGGTATTGCGTTCGTCTTGCATTAATGCCAGCAGCGGCTCGGGCAGCGAGCCCCCGATCAGGCCAGCACGGATACCGTTTGCATCCAGCTGCTGACGTAGCGGAATCGGCAGGTGTGTTTCATCCAGTTGCTGCCAGAGTGCGGAGTCCGCTGCATTGTCCTGCGGAGCGATGTAGACAAACATCACTTCCAGCACAACGGAATCTTCCGCCATTCGTGCTGGCGACAGCATTTTCGATTCGCCCGCATCATGCGACCAGTTTGGCTTTGGCAACTTGATGCAGCCGGGCAGGCTTGCCAGCAGAATGGCAAGCAGCAGGGGCAATGTTCGCAATGGTGACATCCGTGTCATCCGGTAAGTTCTGGCTGTCCGAGCGCATTGAGGGAGAATCAAGCGCTTCGAGAATATCGAGGCAGCAGGGGAGGGTCAATGTGAGAATCCAGCGAACTGGTCACTTTCCCCCGGGCACCTTGTTGATCGTCAGCCAGATATCACCCTTGATCGTCTGGTCTGCGGCGCTGCGGATATTAAAGCTGATCTGCATCTGCATAACTGGCTTGAGATCTTCGATCTCGAGGAACACGGTCTTGCCGTCGGGACGAAGTACCACGTCATAGACTTCTACTTCATCCTGCCCGCGAGTTCGTGGGTTGGAGACCTTGAAATGAGGCGAACCGTAGTTTGCGGACCAGCGGTAATTCCACTGCTCGACAGCGTAGTTGTCGATATCCGTTGCGGCGTCTGGAGAGAGTGGATCGCTGAAGGTGACTTCAATTCCGTCGCTCACGACACGCATGCTGGTGGCCATCAAAACAGGCTGCGAGGTGCGCCGGAGGCGAAAGAACCCGCCGTCGACACCAGTACTGGAGCTCCATCCGACCATGCCGCTCAAGTAGAGCTGGCCATCGTCGGGGCGGAAGCGGCCGCGCATGATCCCGGTCGGGAACTGGATCGGGAATGCGGTCACCCCCCCCTGTATGACTCCCTCCACTTCCTCGTACATCACATGCCAGAGTTTACCTGTCCCGTACGATGTCGAGATCATGTGATCCTGGAAGGGGCCCCAGCGGTCGCTGTCGACCCACAATTGTGCTGCCGGCGAACGATCGACATTCTTGGGGAGCCAGACCAGTGGGGGGTCGTAAGCCTCTGGCCGTTCACCAACATGAAATGAATACATGTTGCCGTAGAAGCCGCCCGGCCGGCAGATATTGATGCGATTGGCCGGCGTCCAGTGCCCTTCCTGGTCACTGGTGGCGAGCTCACCGCGGGGGCCGATGCCGACTCCGTTGGCTGCCCGGAAACCATTGCAGACGATTTCCGATGTCCGTCCGTCTGGCGACACTCGAATCAAGGTCCCATGGTGGGGAACGACCGAATCGAGTGCATGCCGGGCTGACTTGGCGTAATAGAAATTCCCCTTGCTGTCGGTCTGCAAGTCCATGGCAAACTCATGGAAATGCTCAGTCACCTGGTGGTCATTGTTAAAGGTCTGATAGAAGTCCATTTCGCCGTCGCCATTCAGATCGTGCAGCCGGGTGATCTGGTCTCGGCAGCCGACATAGATCGTCTCATCCACGATCTTCACACCGAGCGGCTGAAACATGCCAGTGGCAACTCGTCGCCAGTGAAGTTGACCGAGCTCGGTCGCCAGTCCCTCCACGATCCAGAGATCTCCATTCCAGGTACAGACAGCTGCCCGGCGGCCATCCTTGAAAAAATCAAATCCGCCCAGCCGCATCCAGGCCCGCCAGGGGTTGTCGCGAGGCAATGTCAGCTCGTCAATCGCATAGGGCCCCTTCTCCTCACCCTGCCTGGCGGTGGTCGTGATCGTCTTGTCGGCATACCGTGCTGGGCCCCCCTGGGTCAGCTTCGCCAGCGACAGGTTGCCTGGCTGTTGATCCGCCAGGCTGGCCACGGCGTCAATTGCCGCCGCTTCGCCCTTCCAGAACAGCAGCGTCAGCTGGCTGGTCTTGCTGGCTGGAGCGATTTTCAGCTGCAGCTGGGTCTCGTGATCAATCAGCGTTGCTTTGGCTGAACCGGTCCAGGCGACCGCCCGTGATTCGCCCACTCGCTTGACACCGCCTGCCAGGTGAGCAACTTCAGCGGGAGTCAGCACCCGCTGATGAAAAGTGACATCGTCCAGGGCGCCAGTCAGCGGGGGTACAAAGTTGTCCGCCGTATGACCAATCTTGATAACGTGCTGCTCGGCGCCGGGGCTCTTGAGTGCCTTGGCATTGTCTGCCTGGCCGTCAACGTATAACTGGGTCAGCCCATCGGCTCGGCAACTGACTGCCACGTGATGCCACTTGCCATCAGCCACCGTTCGCCGTGAAACAATCGCTCCGACCCAGCCGACATCAAAGCAGAGCTTGCCGCCGCGAACAAACATAGTCTTGCCCTGCGGCTCCCAGATGCCCTTGGCCGGACCCCTGGCAAAGATCGTGCCACCCTTGCTGGTGCGAACCCAGGCGGTGATGGTGAAATCATCCAGGCCCATTTTCATCTGCTCGTGCTGGCTGATGGTGACACGGTCCTTGCCGGCCAACAGCAGGGCCTGTCCACGGACGCCCTGCTGGCGTGCGGTCGTGCTGGAGACGCCGGAAAATAGCGTGCCGAGCTGGTTGTGGATTGGCCCGGCGGCCTCCGCATCGAATGTCCAGTGGGCCAGCAGCTTCTGACGAAGCTGCTGCTTGAGCTGGTCTTGCTTCCCCTCGGTTGTCTGCTTTTCAGCTGCCGGTTCTGCAAACAGCAGCAGCGTGCCGTTCTTGGTCCGGCGGCTGCTGGCCTCCAGGCCGACAGGCCGGGTGCTGACATTCAACAGCAACGGCTGGTCATGCGCGTCGATTTCCAGGGTCCGCGTGACAGCAGTGGCTGAGTCATTGTCCGCCAGGCCAGCCAGTTCGAGAATGCCCGTGGGGCCGACAGTGTAAGACAGGATGACCTGCCTGCCATGCAGGTAAAGGCCACGAAAGCGGGCGTGATCGTGGTCCAGTGGACCGTGGGGTCGCGGCCGAGGATCCTTAAAGCTGGTCTGGTGGGCCCAGCCAGGCTGCAGTGGATTGCCCATCAGCTGGTCGCCCAGCACGCGAGGGTGGGTCCCATGCGAGCCGTCGAAGATCACATTGCGCCAGTCGAGATCGGATTCCAGCCAGGCACCTGCGTAGCGCAGCAGATCGGTATCAAAAAGTACCGATTGGCCCTCTTTGCCGAGCCGAATCCAGAGTCCCTTGTAAGCGATGTTGCCAGCCGGTTCCGCGGCCTGGAAGGAATGGGTCATGTAAGGACCATAGTCCATCGCGATCCAGGGTGGCGCGTTATCCTGCTGGGCCAGTAAAGACGATGAGCTGGTCACCATCAGCAGGGAGCAGAGCAGGGAACGCAGGACGGCAGGCAGGGGCTGATTCATGGAGCTGGCAATTTTGCTGGGAGACTGTGAGACACTGATAGATTCACTGAGCGTGAATCTAGGTCAGATAGAGCACCGACTCAACCGTCAGGCAGCAGAGTTGTCCAAGGGAATCAACTTGGGCCGTGGAATGCGAACTCCCACCACCCGCTGGTGGATGCTCTGCAGCTGCCGAAAGTCATGCTCCAGGAATGAGTAAAGCTGGCGCGGTGGATCCGTAGCAAGCCACTGCTGCGCCAGCTGCGTGACCTCGGCATCGTAATGAGCTTCCTTGCTGGTATGGATGTAACAGCGGCCTGGGAAGCGACGCAGGTCCCCGTCAAATCGTGGGCTGATATGCCACAATTCGTGAAACAAAGTGGTCAACTTGTCCATCAGGCTGCCGTTGAGGTAGCGCGGCAGGTAGAAACGCAGGATGTAGAGCATCTCGTGACCGTTGGCATCCAGCAACTGCTGGCAGCTGACCTGCTGACCGCGGCGACGAGTGGAGGTGGCGCCGTTTTCGAACCTGAGTGGCGTCAGCGAGGCTTGCAGTCCGTAGGGACCTGGCTTGCGAGCCTGGTTAAAGGAGACTGCCACGCGTTGCATATTGATATGGGCAAGTTGCGGCGAATGGCTAGCAATGTGCCGGCAGAGTCGGTGAATGTGGGCGGTGAAATCAAATCCCGCAGGGAGTTGATTATCTGCCAGAGAGAGCTGGCGAGGTTGCCGCTTTACCCGATCCGGCCTCATGATCGCTCCTTCGTCGTGAGGCAACTGGGACGGCCGAAACCGATTGGCAACCGGGATCAGGCGTCCTCATCTTTCTTGGCCGCATCGTCGTCGCCATCGTCATCGGCGGCTTCACCATCATCGCTACTGGCGTCGTCGCTGTCACCATCAGATTCGGCCTCAGCTACTACGTCGTCGGCTGGTGCTGCCTCGTCATCGGCGGCTTCAGCATCCTCGTGACTGCCATCCTCGCTGTCACCGTCGATATCCCCATCGGCATCCTCGGCCAGGTCCTGCTCGCCGTCGTCAGCGATCTCCTCATCGAGATCATCTTCAAAGTCGGGCATCACGGGAGCTTCGGCATCGGTCACACGATCGCGGTCTTGATCAAAGCCGACGAATTCCAGGATCGCCTGGATTCCAGCGTCACCGAGTCGGGGTGTTGGCAAGCGGACGATACGGGTATAGCCTCCCTGCCGACCCTGGTCGAGGATCTGCGGGGCGACGAAGTCGAACAGTACATCAACGGCAGCTCGGTCACCGAGCAGCTTGAGGCAACGGCGACGGGCATTCACGAAGGGAGCCCGCGTGTTGGCCCATTCCTCCCAGACGTCCGGGTTTTCCTTGCGGGAGATCTTCTCACCGAGCTGATCGGACTGTTCCTTATGCGGCAGCGACTTGATCGCAATCGTGATGCATTTTTCCACCAGCGGGCGAACTTCCTTGGCCTTATGGATGGTGGTCACAATACGGCCCCGCGTGCGGGGCGGATTGTCATAGAGATCGAGCACCCAGAGGCGTCGTCGCGGCAGGTCCTTGGCGAGCGTGTCAAAGTCGTCACCATACTCATCCAGGTAATAGGCCCGGTGAGTCAGGAAGAGCGCACTGGCGAGGTTCTTCAGCATCGCGCGGCGATGGCTAGAGCTTCGTCCTAGTCGTCGGCTACGTCGTCGGTGTCTCATGACTCAATATACCCTTAGTATGCCGCCGATTTACCAGCAGCCTGGATGCTCCGTCTGCCTCAGGCCACAGGTGGCACTTTCATTCCCAGGTGCAGCCCCAGCTCGGTAAGTTTTTCATTCACCTCGACCATTGTGGTCTCACCGAAATTGCGGACTTGCATCAGCAGGTCTTCGGTCTGTTGAACGAGATCGCGGACGAAGTGGATATTCTCGGATTCCATACAGTTACCAGCTCGTACCGAGAGATTGAGGGCAGCCAGCGGCATATTCAGCTTGGCTTCCAGCTCGGCGTCCCCGTCGCTGGGAGTGGAGCGATCGGCTGCATGGACCGGGCTCCCCAGTTCGGAGTACTGGACGAATGGATTGAGGTGCTTACGGAAGATCTTGGCGGCTTCGACCAGTGCCAGTTCGGGCGTGACCGAGCCATTGGTCCAGATCTCCAGGGTCAGCTTGTCATAGTTGGTTTTCTGGCCGACGCGGGTTTCCTCGACATGGTAACGCACGCGGGTCACGGGGCTGTAGACGGCATCGACCGGGATGATACCCAGTTCCTGCTGGTCGGTGGCCTGGTCCGAGGCGGGAACATAGCCGCGATCATTCTCGACGACCATTTCCATGAAGAAGGGGACCGATTCGGTCAGCGTGGCGATCGTTTGTTCGGGGTTGATGACCTCGACATTGGCATCGGTTGAGATATCGCTACCACGGATCAGCCCCGCTTCGCTCTTCTCCACCGTGATCACACTGGTTCCCTCGGTATGCTTTCTGACCACGAGGGATTTGACATTCAGGATGATGTCGGTGACATCTTCCAGAACCCCCGGGATGGTCGTGAATTCATGTTGGGCACCATGAATTCGGATCTGCGTAACGGCGCTGCCCATCAAGCTGGAGAGCAGGATGCGCCGCAAGCTGTTTCCGATTGTGACGCCGAACCCTCGTTCAAAGGGCTCTGCTGAGAATTTCCCATAGGTCGATGTGAGTGAGTCTTGTTCACATTCCAGAACACTGGGGAGTTCAAGTCCGCGCCAGCGAATATGCATCAGAAGCCTCCGTAGAACATCACGTCCTGGTCCCTTGGATCATCGTCCTGACAACCGAGGGGGTTAATTTATCCGAGCAACGTGCCGGCAAGATCCTTCCATTGGCTCTTGCCGGGTCGCATGAAGTGCGTGCTTTACACGCGGCGTTTCTTGGGTGGTCGGCAGCCGTTATGGGGAATGGGAGTACAGTCTTCGATCGTCTTAACATTCAGCCCCGCTTGCTGGAGCGCCGTAATGGCACTCTCGCGACCGGAGCCTGGTCCATTAACGCGCACATCCACATCTTTCACACCAAACTTGAGTGCCTTTTCTGCTGCCTGTTGCGAGGCACACTGACCAGCAAAGGGAGTACTCTTGCGACTTCCTTTGAAGCCACACGTCCCGGCGCTGGACCAACAAAGGGTATCCCCCTTGGTGTCGGTTATGGTCACAATCGTGTTATTGAACGTCGCTTTGACATGGGCTACTGCCACGGTCACGTTACGACGAACTCGTCTTTTCTTTCCCTTTGCCACTGGCAATCTCTCCTCGCTGCTGACCTGGCGTTAGCCAGGCTGCGATTATTCTTAACGCAAGTCTTTGACGCCCTTTTTACCAGCCACGGTTTTCTTGGGGCCCTTGCGTGTACGGGCATTGGTTCTTGTTCGTTGACCGCGGACTGGCAGGCCATGTCGGTGCCGTAATCCCCGGTAGCACTTGATCTCACGCAGCCTCGCCACATTCTGCTGACTTTGCCGTCGCAGAGGTCCTTCCACGATATAATCACGTTCCAGCAGCGCAGCCAGCCGTCCCAGCTCATCTTCTGCCAGGTCACGTGCTCGCAGCTGCGGGTCGATCCCTGCCTTGTGGCAGAGATCCCGCGAGGTTCGTGATCCGACGCCGAACAAGTAAGTCAGCGAGATCACGGTCGATTTGTCGTTGGGGATATCAACACCCAGCAAACGCGGCATCGATTGGATTCCTTATTTCTCTGTTAGCAGTTCTGCTTATCCGCTCAACCCTGGCGTTGCTTGTGCCGGGGGTTGCTGCAGATCACGTATACACGGCCCTTACGGCGGACGACCTTACAGTGTCCACAGATTCGTTTGACGCTTGATCTTACTTTCATGCTCAGACTACCTGTTACTGACAGTAGCTGCCGTTGGAGGGCAAGTTAGCCAGTATAATCTTTGGCTCTTTTCGGCGACAAGGGGGCGGGTCGATGCCTTTTCTAATGTTCACTAACGTTCGACTGGCTCGCCAGCGCTGACTGAACGCGGTCCTCAACCTGGTCGACCGTTCCGTTTCCGTTCACGCTGGCCAACAATCCACGCTGGCGGTAATAATCCAACAAGGGGCTGGTCTGGTTCTGGAAGACCTGCAGCCGGTTCTTAATTGTCTCGAGTGTGTCATCGGGTCGTTTTCGAGCCAGCAGTCGTTCGATCAATTCCGGCTGATCGACCTCCAGTTCCAGTACCTGGCTGATCCCGATCTGCCTGCTTTCTAATAGTCCGTCGAGTGCCTCGGCCTGCGACAGCGACCGGGGAAATCCATCCAGCAGGCAGCCTTCCGCATAGGGCGATTGGGCCAACGTCTCGTCAACCATGTCCACGACCAGCTGGTCAGGGACAAGTTCCCCACGCTGCAGACAACCTGCTGCCTGCACGCCAAGATCTGCTTCCGCTGCGATTGTCGCTCGCAGCATGTCGCCGGTTGAGAGGTGTTGGATACCAAGTCGCTGGCAGAGCCGCTCCGCCTGTGTTCCTTTGCCCGATCCGGGTGGGCCGATGAAGATAATCAACATCATCCAAACTCCCTGCCGGCGGAGGGTGGTCTGCTCATTCGAGCAGGCCAGTGTAATTCCTCATCACCAGGTGGCTGTCTATTTTCTGGACCAGATCAAAAGCCACGCTGACTGCAATCAGCAGGCCGGTACCGCCATAGAAGCTTGCCAGTGCCATGTTGACTCCCAGTACGCCGGCAATAACTGTCGGTACGATGGCCACGGCCGCCAGGAATCCAGCTCCCACGTAGGTGATCCGGACCATCACTTTTTCCAGGTAATCCGCAGTCCGACTGCCAGGCCGGTAGCCGGGGATAAACGTTCCGTAGTCTTTCAGGTTATCTGCCATTTCACGCGGATTAAACGTGATGGCGGTCCAGAAGTAGCAGAAGAAGTAGATCATGACGACGTACATCAAGTTGTAGATCAGGCCGGTGCCGGGCATGAAGGCGACGGTCAGCCAGTCCCAAATGCCGAACATGACCTCGCCGCCACCGCTGGCCATCTGGCGGAAAACGCCGAACACCATACCGGGCAGCATCAGCAGGCTACTGGCAAAGATAATCGGCATCACGCCGCCCTGGTTGATTCTCAGTGGCAGGTACTGGCGGGTACCGCCGTAGACCCGGCGTCCGCGCACATGCTTGGCACTCTGAGTGGGAATCCGGCGTTGACCGAGCGTGATAAAGACGACGCCGACGACGACCCCCACGAACAGGACGGCCAGCGTAATCAGCGTCTCGACGCCAATCACACCCCCTCCAAAACCGGTCATTTCAAAACGCACATTGCCCTGCAAGAGAGTACTGATGGCGCCCGGCATTTCCGCCAGGATACCGGCCATGATCAACAGGCTGATACCGTTACCGATACCGTACTCGTCAATCTGTTCACCCAGCCACATCAGGAAGACGGTACCGCAGGTCATGATCAGAACTGCGGTGATCATCCAGAAGAAAGCGAGTTCGCCGCCGTCATTCTGGAATGACTCGTGGATCATCGTCTGGCCTTCGAAGGTTGAGGACATCAGCCAGAACTTGACATAGGCAAAACTCTGTACCAGGCAGAGTCCGACGGTCAGCAAGCGGGTGTAGTCGTTGATCTTGCGGCGGCCAGCTTCGCCTTCCTTCTTCAGTTCTTCCAGCGGCTTCCAGACCGAGCCGAGCAGCTGAAGGATAATCGAAGCAGAAATATAGGGCATGATGCCGAGGCCAAAGATGGTTGCCTGGCGCAGGTTGCTGGCACTGAAGACGGACACCCTGGTGATGAAGTCGGCCAGCCCACCCTCCTGGCTATTGGAGAGAGCGAGGACTTCCTGGTCCACCATTGGCAGGGTGATCCAGTAGCCGATGCGATAGACGGCCAGCAGGATCAGGGTGATGAAGATCTTCCGCTTCAACTCGGGAATCGTGAAGATGACACGGAGTTTTTCAATCATGAATGCAGTCCATCGGGCCACGGTCGGCCAACGTCCTGTGGAGAGGACAGTTCAAGCCTGCCCCGGTCACTCCACCTGCTCTCAAATCCAAAGTCTGCCCAGGGGACAAAAACGTCCCACTAGCTCTTGGCCTTCATCTTGTTCTTGACGACAGGAGCCTTACCGGGCAGGACTTCTACACTTCCACCAGCTTGTTCGATTTTTTCACGAGCCGAGGCACTGAAGCGATGTGCCGCGACATCGAGTTTCTTGGTCAATTCTCCGTCCCCAAGGATCTTGAGGACATCATAACGCTCTTTCAGGATAGCTCGCTCACGCAGTGTCTCCGGGCTGACTTTTTCACCGTCGGTGAAGGCAGCGTCGAGGTCGCAGACATTGAGCGCGACAACATTAAGTGCGAACTTGTTGTTGAAGCCCCGCTTCGGCACACGCCGCACCATCGGCATGGCTCCACCCTGGAAGGTTGGCTTACGGGAATAGCCGGCGCGTGACTTCTGGCCCTTGTGGCCGCGGCCGGAGGTTTTACCGGTACCTGAACCGCGTCCGCGGCCGATCCGCTTGCGTTTCTTATGCTTGGTGATTCCGCGATTAACGTCGTGAATCATCATGGTCTTGTTCGCTTTCCTGTCGATCGCCGGTGAATCACGGGTTACAGCGTGATGCCACGCAAGCGTTCCACGTCCTGCCTGGTCCGCAGCTGGGTCAGTGCCTGGAGGGTGGCCTTGACTAGCGTCACGGGATTATTGGTACCAAAACTCTTAGTGAGGATGTCGGTTATACCGGCGGCCTCACAGACCGAGCGAACAGCCTCGCCGGCAATCACGCCGGTACCTGGACCGGCCGGAATCAGGATCACCTTGGCTGCTCCAAAGCGGCCCTTGACCTGGTGCGGAATCGTACCGTCAGCGACAGGCACCTCGATCATCTCGCGGCTGGCTTGCTTCTGTGCTTTCTCCACGCTGGGGGGGACCTCGTTGGCCTTGCCATAGCCCCAGCCCACCTTGCCGTTGCCATTGCCGACCACAACCATGGCAGCGAAGCTGAAGCGACGGCCACCCTTGACCACCGCTGAACAGCGTTTGATCTTGACGACGCGATCGATCAGTTCGTTACCGGCCTGGTCGCTGACCGGGTTCCGGGCTTTGCCTCTACCTTGTGACACGTGCTTGCCTCCGCTTGTTTCTACCGGTTTGTTTTACTGGTTCTGGGAAAGTCGTCCAGATCTGTCCTGGAGTCTGATTACTAAAGTTGCAGTCCGCCCTCGCGGGCTGCGTCAGCCAGTGCGGCCAGACGTCCGTGGTAGCGGTAATGGCCGCGATCCAGCGCGACCTGTTTGATGCCCGCCTGCAGTGCCCGTTCGGCAAGCGCCTTGCCAACCAACTGAGCCGCATCACGATTGCCACCATAACTGATCTTGTCACGCAGCTGTTTGTCCTGGGTGCCGGCCGAGACCAGCGTCTGGCCGCTGGCATCGTCGATCAGTTGCACACTCAAGTGACGCAGGCTGCGATGGACGCACAATCGCGGACGCTCGGCATTGCCACGGACGCGATTACGTACGTGGTTCTGACGCCGGCGTCGTTGCTTTTGCAGGAATTTCTGTTTGTTGACCATCTAGCTATCCTCTTCAGGATGCCGGGAGCTGGCAGCGAGTATCAGGTCGCTGTCTTACCCGGCTTAATCTTGACCAGTTCGCCCTCGTAGCGAATTCCCTTGCCCTTGTAGGGCTCAGGTTTTCGTACAGCACGAACCTCGGCGGCAAATTGACCCACCTGCTGTTTGTTGCAGCCCTTGACCACGACATGCGTCTGGTCGGGGCAGTCAACATCCAGTCCCTGGGGGATCTTTTTGCTGATTTCATTGGCGAATCCAACTCGCAAGACGAGAGCGTCACCCTGGATCTGTCCCTGGTACCCCACGCCGACGATCTCGAGTCGCTTTACGTAACCCTCTTTGACTCCGGTCACCATGTTCTGAATGAGTGAACGAGTCAGGCCATGATAGGCGCGAGCCTCGCGTTCATTCGTGCCACGACTGACCAGTACGTTCTTGTTCTCGTCGTCGAGTGCCACGCTGACTTCTTCTCGGTGCGTGATCTGCAACTTACCGAGTGGTCCTTCGACGGAGACCACGCGATCGCTGACAGCGACCTGGACACCGCCAGGAATCTCAACCGGTTTTTTACCTATTCGTGACATCTGATTTCTTACCGTTCTTGTTTTCTACTCTTGAAGCTGTTTACCAGACCTCGCAGAGGACCTCACCGCCGAGGTTCTTCTGTCGTGCTTCACGATCACTCAATACACCCTGGTGGGTACTGACAATGCAAATCCCCAGTCCGTTGAGGACGGGACGCAGTTCACGGGCGCGGCAGTAAATGCGGCGGCCAGGCGTGCTCACTCGCTGGAGCTTCTGAATCACTCGTTCACCGTTGGGACCGTACTTGAGGTCGATACGCAACTGTCCCTGGGGCTGGCTCTCGGTCTCCTGCCAATCCCAGATATAACCCTCGCGCTTGAGCACATCCGCGACGCCCCGTTTGACCTTGGAGATCGGGATGTCGACGTGAGGATGCTCAACCGCAACCGCATTGCGAATACGGGTCAGCATATCGGCTATAGGGTCAGTCATCATTGTGAAGTAGGTTCCTTTACCAACTTGCCTTGCGGACTCCAGGGATCAAGCCCTGGTCGGCCAGCTTGCGGAAACATATTCGGCAAATACCGAACTTGCGGTACACAGCCCGCGGTCGGCCACAGATCTGGCAACGGCGTTCACTGCGACTTGAGTATTTCGGCACTCGTTTTGCTTTCGCAATCTTGGACTTACTGGCCACGTTTTTCCCTTTGTTTTCTGGTGAGCGAAGTTCGCTAGCTGTCGTCCTCGTCTGTTTCCACGCGGTGGAACGGCATGCCAAAATGTTCCAGCAAGACAAGTGCTTCCTGGTTTTCGCTGGCTGACGTTACCATCGTGACATTCATGCCCTGGATGATCGTGTACTTGTCAGGATTCAACTCCGGAAAGACAAGCTGCTCGGTCAAGCCAAGACTGTAATTGCCGTTGCCATCAAAGGCGGTCCGGCTGAGTCCGCGGAAGTCGCGCACACGGGGTAGTGCTATCGAGATCAGGCGATCGAGGAACTCGTACATCCGCCGCCCTCGCAATGTCACCTTGCAACCGATGTCCATGCCCTCGCGCAAGCGGAATCCGGCAATCGACTTGCGCGCCTTGGTGATAATCGGCTTCTGGCCGGTGATCTCGGTCAAGGCCTCGTTGGCCATCTCCAGGTGCTTCTTCTCAGAAGTGGCCTGGCCGACACCCATGTTAACGACGATCTTTTCGATTCGCGGCAGACTGAGCAGGTTCTGCCGACCGAGTGTCTCACTCATTGCCGGCAGGACTTCGGATTTATAACGTTCTTGCAGTCGCGGTGTCATCGTCTTCAACCTGTCCTGTGAGCTTTCAAAACTTTCGCGTGTTGCTGTGTCTTATTCTTCAGTCGGTGCCGTGCTGGCGGACTTGACTAGTCCCAGCGAAGCACTGCACTTCTTACAGAAACGTTCCTTGTCGTTGTCGGTTGTCCAACGGTAACCCACGCCGGTTGGGCTGGAGCACTCGGGACATACCAGTCGCACATTGGAAATGTCGATCGGCATTTCTTTTTCAAGTCGACCACCCTGCGGATTTCGCTGGCTTCGTTGCACATGCTTGTGAACGCGATTGATTCCTTCGACGATCAACCGGTTGGACTGGTGCTTTACTTCCAGTACCACGCCGCGCTCGCCGCGGGATTCACCCGTGTTGACTTCGACAATATCGTTGACCTTGATTCTCATCAGACCACCTCGCTGGCGAGGCTAACAATCCTCATGTAGTTGTGTTCACGCAATTCACGAGCGACAGCACCAAAGATGCGAGTCCCGCGCGGGTTGTTGTCGTCATCGAGGATGACACAGGCATTGCTGTCAAACTTGATGTAGCTGCCATCGGCCCGCCGTGTCGGTTGCTTGCAACGAACGATGACCGCGCGGCAGACAGTTTTCTTCTTGATTTCGCTGCCTGGGATCACGCTCTTGACGCTACAGACAATGACGTCACCCAGTCCGGCGAAACGTCGGCGGGTACCACCCAGGACCTTAATACAGCCAACGATCTTGGCGCCGGTGTTATCGGCGACCGTCAGGCGTGTTTCCTGTTGAATCATGACTTGCTCTCCTCGTCACTGCCACCCTGGTCTGCATCCTCGGTCGCCTCGGCTGCCGGCTCTTCGGTTGTTTCCTCGGCTGCCGGCTCTTCGGTTGTTTCCTCGGCTGCCGGCTCTTCGGTTGTTTCCTCGGCTGCCGGCTCTTCGGTTACTTCCTCGGTCGGTTCAGCATCCTGCCGCGGCGCGATCTGGGGGCGATCGACGTGGCCCATCTCTTCCGCTCTGTCCTCGTCGGCGTCGGAAATCTCAGTGGCGGCACGCAGGGCTGCCACATCCGCGTCGCTGTTCTTCCTGACTACCCGCACCAGGTCCCAGCGTTTGGTCTTGCTTTTCGGTCGATCCTCGACGATCTCGACGGTATCGCCAATTGCCGAGGATTCGTCCTCGTCATGCACGTAGCAGACGGTACGTTTGCGGATGTACTTACCGTAGACCGGGTGCTGAACCAATCGCGGGATTTCCACGCGACGGGTCTTCTGCATCTTGTCACTGGTGACAACGCCAACGGCGATTCTCTTGGGCATGGTTTCAACCTACTCGCTGTAAATGTGTTATCCGTTCAGGATTCTGTTTCGGCTTCCGCTTCAGGCTCGACAGCTGGCACGTCCGGCGTGGGGGCCGGCTCGACAGCGACGGGCTGGGCCAGAGTCCTGGCACGTTGTTCTGTCTTGATGCGAGCGATTGACCGTCGGCTCCGTCGCAATTCGCTGGGAGCATCAAGTCGTTCAGTCTGCGCCTGGATCCGCAGGCGAAACAGGTTTTCAACTGTCTCTGCCAACGTGGCGGTCAACTGCTCGTCACTCATCTCTCTAAGTTCTTTGGTGTTCATGTGTGCCAATCCTCGTTCTTACATCAGGCGGCGCCGTACCAAGCGCACCTTGACCGGCATTTTGTGGGCCAGGCGGGAAAAACAGATCTTGGCCTGGTCCTCGGAGACACCCCCGATTTCAAACAAGATTGTTCCGGGTCGCACGGTAGCAACCCATGCTTCCGGCTCACCCTTACCTTTACCCATACGTGTTTCCAAGGGAGTCGAGGTGATCGAGCGGTGTGGGAAGATGCGGACATAGAGCCGTCCTTCACCACGAATGTACTGCTGAGCAGCAATACGCCCGGCCTCAATGGTCGCTGCGCGGACCCATCCCGGCTCCAACGACTGGAGTCCATAATCACCGAAAACCACCGTGTTGCCGCGGGTGGCATCACCCTTGATGCGGCCCCGTTGGGTTTTACGGTGCTTTATCCGTTTCGGCATCAGTGCCATCTGAAACTTCTCCTCCGTACATGCCCTGGTTAATCCAGACCTGTACACCAATATGTCCCTGGGAAGTCAAGGCTTCGGTAAATCCGTAGTCGATCATAGCGCGGATCGTACTGAGCGGAATGGAGCCGGAGATCTGTTTCTCACGGCGAGCCATTTCGGCTCCACCCAGTCGACCAGCAAGTTGAATCTTGATGCCCTTGGCACCGGCGTCCATGGTCTGTTCCATGGCTCGCTTCATTGTTCGGCGGAAACTGGCTCGCTTGGACAACTGGCCGGCAATATCCTCGGCGACCAACTGGGCCTGCAGTGCGGGGCGCGACAGTTCCTCGATCTTGAGGTTGATGCGGCGACCGACCAGGTTCTGTAGTTCATCCTGCAGGAGTTCGATTTCCTGACCTTTCTTACCGATAATCAGCCCCGGGCGGGCCACATACAGGACCACTTTGACTTCATCCCGTGTCCGTTCAATCTCGATCCGGTCAATACCAGCACTACGGTACTGAGTTTTCTGCGGATGGTTCTTGATGAACTCACGGATCTTCCTGTCTTCCAGCAGCAGCCCTGCAAAGTCCTGCTTGGAGGCATACCAGCGACTCAGCCAGCCACGCACCACTCCGACGCGAAAGCCGATTGGATTTACTTTTTGACCCATTGGTTAGTTTCCGTTTTCACCGTTCGTGCTAGGACAGGTCGTTAATATCTTCGATCACGACGTTAATGTGGGATGATCGTTTGCGAATCATGAAGGACATGCCGCGTGCTCGGGGACGCATCCGCTTGAACATTGGACCACCGTCGACAGTTGCTGTGGTGACCACCAGGTCGGCCAGGGCACGGCCGCGGCGGGTGTCCCGGTTGAGCGGGTGGTCGGGGTTCTGGGCATTGGCGACCGCACTCTCAATCACCCGGGCCAGCATCACAGCACCGCGCTGGGGCTGGAAGCGGAGGATGTCGAGGGCCTCGTCGGCCGGCTTGTTGCGCACCATATCCGCCAGCAGTCGCACTTTGCGAGCGCTGATTCGGGCATGTCGATGAGATGCTCGAAAGGCCATGGTGATTATCCTTTTCCTTGAGTGATCTGCTGTTTGCCCTAGCGGGATCCCTTGCCACCGTGACCGCGGAATGTGCGGGTGGGAGCGAACTCGCCGAGCTTGTGTCCGACCATATCCTCGGTCACGAAGACCTTGAGATGATGGCGACCGTTATGAACGAGAAAGGTGAAGCCAACGAATTCGGGTACGATCGTGCTGGCCCGAGCCCACGTCGTGACCGGATCCTTGGTGCCGGATTCGAGCTGACGTTGCACTTTGCGAAACAGCTTGAAATCGACGAAGGGTCCTTTTTTCGCTGACCTGCTCATCAAAAATCCCCGTTGGTGGTTCCTAAAAGGTTCTGGGTTTACTTGAGTTTCAATTGGCCGTAACGTCGCGATCGACGACGGCGAATAATGGATGCATTAGACGGCTTGCGGCGTGTCCGTGTCGAGCCACCCTTGGCTGGCTTGCCGGTCGGGCTGACCGGATGCCGACCCCCCTTGGTGCGACCTTCGCCACCGCCGTGGGGATGATCGACTGGGTTCATGGCGGTACCCCGCACATGGGGTCGACGGCCCATCCAGCGTTTGCGACCGGCCTTACCGAGCACAATTGCCATGTGTTCGCTGTTCCCCACGCGGCCGATTGTGGCCCGGCACTGAGCAGGGACACGGCGGATCTCACCACTTGGTAAGGAGAGCTGAGCCCAATTGGACTCGCGCGCCATCAAGGTCGCCGACGTTCCGGCACTTCGGCACAGCACGCCGCCATGGCCAGGCAACAACTCCACGCTGTGAACTGTGGTGCCAAGCGGAATATTGGCCAGCGGCATGCAATTGCCAATCTCGGGAGGTGAGTCAACACCGCTGATGACCTGGCTGCCGACCTGCAGACCGTCGGGCGAGAGGATGTAGCGCTTTTCACCATCGACATAATGCAGCAGGGCGATGCGGGCACTGCGGTTTGGGTCGTACTGGATCGAGTCGACCTTGGCTGGTATCCCATCCTTGGTTCGACGGAAGTCGATCAGGCGATAGCGTTGCTTGTGTCCGCCACCACGATGGCGAACCGTGATCTTCCCCTGGTTGTTACGCCCACCCTTCTTGGGCTTGGCGCGCAACAAGTTTTTCTCCGGCTTGCCGCCCTTGGTGAGGTCAACAAAGTCGCTGACCGTAGCCCCACGGCGGCCCGGCGATGTCGGCTTGTAGTGTCGAATTCCCATGATCTTGTTAGCTTGTCGATCTAGAACAGGTCGATCGAAAACTCCGGCTTGAGGGTAACGATTGCCTTTTTCCAACTCTTGGTCTGGCCGCGCTTGAAACGATAACGACGGAACTTGCCGGGTCGCTTCTGGATACGGACCTTGGAGACCTGCACGTCAAATAACTCTTCCACAGCTGAGCGGATCTGGATCTTGTTGGCCAGCTTGTTGACCTCGAAGGAATACTGGTTGTGAGACGAACTCTGTTCCATACCCTTCTCGGTGACCAGCGGGCGCAGAATGATCTGGTGCGGTTCGAGCTGCAGCGAGGTCTGAGTGGCCGTACTTCGGCTGCGTGATTTAACGTGACCCATGCTACTCCTCCTGCCCTTTCCCGCGCTCACAAATCGCATCCAGTGCGGCTCGCGTTACTAGCAGGACTCGAGGCGCCAGCACGTTGAGTGCATTCAGCTCCGCGACCGGCGCAACATTGACGCTGGTGAGATTGCGAGAGCTGAGATAAATGTTTCGATCGTATTCTGCCGTGGACAGCAGCGTACTGCTGTCCCCAATCCCGAGTGCCTGCAGAATGGTCACCATCTCGCCGGTGGCGGGCTTATCCAGTTGCAGATCTTCGATCACCATGATTTGCTCGTCGATAATCTTCGACGCGATCGCCATCCGTGTAGCTGCCTTGATCGCCTTGCTGGGCAGACGGTAGCCAAAGTCACGCGGCCGCTTGGCAAAAATATGGCCACCACCGCGTCTCAGACCACTGCGTCGAGAACCGGCACGGGCGTTTCCCGTCCCCTTCTGGCGATACATTTTGCGGGTTGAGCCTGCCACTTCGGCACGCGTCTTGGTCTTGGCCGCTCCCAGCCGCTGGTTGGCCTGGTACATCACGACTGCATCATGCAGCAGCTGCTTGTTGATGCGCGGAGCCAGCGCGTCGGGGTCGATACTGTAAGTACCAACTTCCTTGCCGTCGCTGTCATAGACCTTAAGTTTCTTCGCCATCGTCGCGGCCCTCCCTGGGGCCCGTGTGCTAACTCAGTTAGCCAAGTGTGTTTGTTTCCCGGATCACCACAAAACCGCCGTTGGGGCCTGGTATTGCTCCCCGTACTATCAGCAAATTATTCTCTTCATCGACGCTGACTACCTGCAGGTTGCGGACTGTGACGCGGGTATTGCCGTATTGCCCTGCCATCCGCCGGCCCTTAAAGAGACGACCTGGCCAAGCACTCATGCCGGTACCGCCAGCGTGACGATGGACTTTTTTGACGCCATGCGTTGCTCGCTGGCCAGAGAAGTTGTGACGCTTCATGACACCCGAAAAACCACGGCCCTTGCTGGTGCCTGTGATGTCGACTGTGCCGATTTCTGCCAGGTTGGCAACCGTCACCTGCTGACCGACTTCATAACCCTCGGTACTGCCCCGGAACTCGCGCACGAAACGCTGCGGTTCGCATTCTGCCTTGGGAGTCGCTTCGATACCGGATTCCTGGCGAATCCGGGAACGCTTGCTGCTGATTTTGCTGCTGACATGACCCCGCTCGCTGCGACGGGCCTGTCCATGCCGACGGCGAGATCGACCTTCCGTGGGTCGCTTCTTGTCGAGAAAACCAAGCTGCACGGCCTGGTATCCGTCTCGCTCCTGATCGCGGATCTGCAGGACATGACAGGGACCAGCCTGGATTACCGTTACCGGTATGGCCTTACCCGTCTCGTCGTAGATCTGTGTCATCCCGACCTTGCAGCCGAGTATCCCAATCGTCATCGTCCTGTCCTCGAGTGTCGCCTACCTGTGGGAACCTGGAATGCCTGCCTAAGCGGCTTTTCCCATTACCCACGAGGCTTCCGAGTCATGTTCCTGTGTCCCGATTATCCAGCAGTTGTTGAACTGTTTTCATAATCGCCGTTGCCTGCTGTTGTCAGTACAGCAGAATAAAATCCACTCCTAGCGTGTCGACGCTTTAATCTTGATGTCCACACCCGCCGGCAAATTCACCTTGTTCAGCGCTTCAACCGTCTTGGCCGAAGCCTCCACGATGTCGATCAACCGCTTGTGTGTGCGGATTTCGAACTGCTGACGAGCTTTCTTGTTAACGTGGGGGCCAGATAAAACCGTGTAACGCTCAATCCGTGTCGGCAAGGGGATCGGTCCGTGAACCTCTGACAAGGTTCGCTTGGCAGTCTCCACGATTTCCTGGGCACTCTGGTCCAGGATGGCGTGATCATAGGCCTCCATGCGAATTCGGATAACCTCGTGCTGTCCTGCCACCGCTCTTCTCCCATTGCCCTGTCAGCCAAGCCGCCGGTCAAAATCTGCCAGCGCCCCGGGGATGTACCTGGGCAAACCACGTTGTCAAATAACCTGCCGGCAGTGGGATATAACCCGTGGCCGACAAGGATCCTTGGAAAACACTGTTTTCTGAGGGTCAAACCCCCGATCTTATGCCTACCACAGCAGGTCGTCAACAGTGCTGCCAGCCATTTTTTCTGGCCCTCAGGTGCCGCTTGTCAGAACTGGTAAAGCGCCATATCCGCCGCCGGTGCTGGTGCATAGTTTAGCGGCTCCAATGAGCAGCTGGCGCGTCCCTGGCTGATGCTCCGCATCGCACTGGAATACCCAAAAAGTTCCTTCAGCGGCGCCTGCGCCTCAATGTCGCTACGGTCCCCACGATGATCCGTCTTGATAATCGTGCCCCGCCGCTGCTGTAAGTCTCCGACAAAATCACCCAGGTATTCCTCCGGGGTGTTGATGTTGAGTTTCATGATCGGTTCCAACAAAACCGGCTGTGCCTGTCGTAAACCCTGTTCAAATGCATCGTTGGCTGCAATTCGGAAGGCGACATCGTCTGATCCCTCCTCTGAAACCACGGCAGACAGCACAGTCACGCGCAGGCCGAGCAGGGCGAAGCCAGCGATCACACCGCCACCCTGCATTGCGGCACCCAGTTCATCCAGCACGGCGTCTAGAATGTCGGCTGGCAACTCCAACGGTGGCAACTGGTTACGCACCTCCACTCCCTGCTCCGAGCTGTCCATCGGCTCCATCCGGATCGTCAATTCCGCTGACTTCTGCTGGCCACCCAGTTGCCGGTTACATTTCCCGGTCACTTCCGCTGCCCGTTGAACCGTCTCCCGGTAACTGACCTGGGGCTTGTGGAACTTCACCTCCAGGTTGAATTCTCGCTGCAGCCGATGCTTGATAACTTCGAGGTGAAGTTCGCCCATGCCACCCAGCAATGTCTGGGCACTATCACCGCTTTTGACCTGCAGCGTGGGATCCTGTCGCTGGAGCATTTCCAGGATATCCCCCAGCTTGGCTCGCTCCGTTGCGGAGTCCGGTTCAATGGCCATCGAGATCACGGTCTCGGGAAAACTGATTGATTCCAGCAACAGCGGGTGGCGGGTATCGCAGAGCGTATCGCCGGTCACCGAATTGCGGAGGCCGATAATTCCCACGATATCCCCGGTGGAGACATCGCTTACCTGCCCCTGGGCTTCCTTGCGAGTTGCATGAATTTGCCAGAGTTGGGCAACATTATCCTTGATATCGCGTCCGGGGTTGAGCACGCGGGTGTTGGCCTTGAGGGTACCCGAGTAGATGCGGACCCAGGTCAAATCGGCGGTCCGCGCCGGCAGGACCTTGAAGACCAAGCCGCAGAATGGTTCTTGCGGATCCGGACTCCGTGACTGGGTAACCTGATCCTGTTCTTTCTCCTTGCCGCGGGCCGGCACGATACCCTCGACCGCTGGCCGGTCGAGCGGGCTGGGAAGGTAGCGCAGCACGCTATCGAGCAGTGGTTGGACGCCGATCCCATGCAGGGCGGTACCACAGAGTATCGGTTGAATCAGCTGACTCAGCGTGGCCTCACGCAGTACCTTGTGGATCAGCGACGTGGGGATCGGTGATTCCTCAAGAGCCAGCTGCATCAACTCGTCACTGTATCCATAAAGCGATTCCAGCATCTGTTCGCGCCACTGGCTGGCCTGCTCTGCCAACTCGTCGGGAATCGCCTGCTGCTGAATATCCTTGCCCTCACCGCTGGCATCAAACACCAGCTGTTTCATCTCGATCAAGTCAATCACGGCGGTGAATGGTTCGGAGGTATGCGCCGGACCGGCGCCGACCGGGATCTGCAGCGGGACCGGGTTGGCCCCCAGTCGCTGCGAGAGTTCATCCAGGACGGCATAAAAGTCAGCTCCCTCACGATCCATCTTGTTGATGAAGGCGACCCGGGGGACCTGATATCGATTCGCTTGTCGCCAGACTGTTTCGCTCTGTGCCTCGACCCCCTCGCGAGCGCTGAAGACAACCACCGCTCCATCGAGCACACGCAGGCAACGTTCCACTTCGGCTGTAAAGTCGACGTGGCCCGGCGTGTCGAGCAGGTTGATGTGAATATCCTTCCAGTCGAAGGTCACGCAGGCCGAGTAGATCGTGATGCCACGTTCCTGCTCTTCTGGATCGTCATCGGTCTCGGTGGTGCCCTTGTCGACCATACCGACACGGTGCTTGGCGCCACTGTAGTACAGCATCCGTTCGGTGACCGTCGTCTTACCTGCATCGATGTGGGCAATGATGCCGATATTACGGATGTTCTCGATACGGCGCGTCATGGCAGGCAATTGAAAAGCAGGTGGGTTGGGCGGCAGGCGCTGGTGTGCGCATAAAGAACGCCGCGTCGACTCGGGGCCGACACGGCGTGGTTGGGTACTCTCCTGTTACCAGGCGAAGTGGGCGAAAGCCTTATTGGCATCGGCCATTCGATGTACGTTTTCGCGACGAGTCATGGCGCCGCCTTCCTTGTGATAGGCTGCGGCCAGTTCATCAGCGAGTTTCTTGGATGTCGCCTGTCCTTTTTTCTCACGGACGGCGATCAGCAGCCAGCGAAAAGCGAGCGACTGCTGGCGACTCTTGTTGACCTGGATCGGCACCTGGTAAGAAGCACCACCGACTCGCTTGGATCGAACTTCAATCTGCGGCTTGACGTTCTCGATCGCCTCAGTGAAGACTTCCAGCGGATCCCGATCGGGAATCCGGATGCGGAGGTCTTCGAGGGCAGTGTAGAAGACTTCCTGGGCAACGGTTTTCTTACCGTTCGACATCAGGCAATTGATGAATTTGGAGGCCAGCAGGGAGTTATACCTGGGGTCTGGCTTGAGCTGTTTGCGGCTAGCGGTGATACGTCCCATCGAGGTCTGCTCTTTTTCTGCTGTTAGCGAGTTTTACGGTTTCTTGGCGCCGTAACGGCTGCGTGACTGGCGACGGTCTTCGACTCCGAGCGTATCAAGTGCGCCACGGACGACCTGGTAACGAACACCTGGCAGATCGCGGATTCGACCACCACGGACGAGCACGATCGAGTGTTCTTGCAGGTTGTGTCCCTCGCCGGGGATATAAACTGTCACTTCCTTGCCATTGGAGAGGCGGACACGGGTGATTTTCCGCAGTGCCGAGTTCGGCTTCTTGGGGGTCATGGTTCGAACTTGCAAGCAGACGCCTTGCTTCTGCGGGCAACGATCCAGCACCGGGGCCTTGGATTGCTTCCGCTTCTGCCTGCGTCGTCTTCGAACCAGTTGGTTAATTGTCGGCATTGAAGTCGTGCCTTGTTGTAATTTCTGAAGTCAGATCCTGCCTGCCAGGGGGTTGCCCTTAGCTGGAGGCGGGATTCTCTGCAAACTATCGAACTTAGTTGTTTCACGGCCGCTGTCAACCGGCAGTGGTTATTCTTCCTCCGCCGCTGGTTCGTCAGTGCCGAGTAGTGTTTCGAGCGTCGGTGGCGGGACCCCTTCGGCCAGATCATCACTGGGAGCTGGCTGGGTCACAGCAACCTCGTCCTCGCCTGCTGTCTGCAACAGCGGGAACTCGGTGGTCAGCTTCTGTTCCTTCTCAGCGGCGATTGCCTGCAATGCCTCGGGCTGGTATCGCACCTCGGCATCCTGGAACATACGGAAGCCGGTGCCGGCTGGAATCAGGTGACCGAGGATGACGTTTTCCTTGAGTCCCACCAGTCGGTCGATCTTGCCAGCGAGTGCTGCCTCGGTCAGGACCTTGGTGGTTTCCTGGAAACTGGCTGCCGAGATAAAGCTGGAACTCTGTACCGCCGCCTTGGTAATCCCCAGCAACTGGACGCTGGATGTTGCCGGCTTGACCTTCTTGCCCTTGGCAGGTGATCCACCCAGTTCCTCCACTTGGGCGTTGGTCTCCTGCATGGCGGTCTTGGGTACGATGGCGTCGAGCTCATAGTCGGTATCGCCGCTATCGCTGATTTTGACACACTTGGCGAGGTCGTCGTTCGTCTCGCGGAAGTCAAAGCGATCGAGCACCATGCCCTCGAGCAGGCTGGTATCTCCGGCCGACTCGACTTTTACTTTCCGCAGCATGCGGGCGACAATAATCTCGACGTGCTTGTCGTTAATCTCCACTCGCTGGCTGCGATAAACCTGCTGAATCTCACGCACCAGGTAATTCTGCACAGATTCCTCACCCTCAACGCGGAGGATGTCATGCGGTACGAGTGGACCGTCGACGAGCGAATTGCCTGCTTTGACAAAGTCGCCGGAGTGAACCAGGAAGCGTTTACCGTGCGGCACGAGGTGTTCTCGTTCGATACCACTTTCGCTGCGAACGATCATCGATCGCTTGCCACGCTTCTGCTCACTCATAATCTCAACTTCGCCATCGATCTCGGCGATCACGGCGGGATCCTTGGGCTTACGAGCTTCAAAGATCTCGGTCACACGCGGCAAACCGCCGGTGATATCGGTAACCCCGGAAGCTTCACGCGGCGTCTTGGCGAGAACTGCTCCGGCGCTGACCATGGCGCCTTCCTCGACTTCGATATGGGCAGCCTCGGGCAGGTAGTAGACGTCCAGGGTGGTTCCCTTGTCTTCCAGCTCGATACGCGGATGAAGTTCCCCTTTATGATCCATGATCATACGGCGGATATGGCCGGAGGCATCCTTTTCGATGCGGACGGTTTCGCCCTCGACGACATCCTTATAGCGGGCTTCGCCGGAGACTTCGGCCAGGATCGGGATACTGTGGGGATCCCATTCGCACAGTATCTGTCCGTCCTTGATCGACTGGTCCTCGTCAACTCGCAGTACCGCACCGGCGGGCACGTCGTGTTTCTCCAGTTCACGCCCCTTGGCGTCGAGAATGGAGACTTCACCATTACGGGCCAGGACGATATTATTGCCATCTTCATTCTGCACTTTGCGGATCCGAGTGAAGCGGACAATACCACCCACCTTGGCCTTGATGTCACTGTCTTCAATGCTGGTATTGACGGTACCGCCGATGTGGAAAGTCCGCATGGTCAGCTGGGTACCGGGCTCGCCGATACTCTGGGCGGCGATGATACCGACCGCCATACCTTCTTCGACCATCGTGCCGGTGGACAAATCCATACCGTAGCAGCATTGGCAGACACCCAGTTTCGCTTCGCAGGTCATCGGGCTGCGGACCTGAATACGTTCCAGCCCGATCTCTTCGATCTTGCGAGCAACGTCGACAGTGATCAGCCCGTTTTCCTTAACGATCACGTCATCGGTCACCGGGTTAACGATATTCTGTCGACTGACTCGGCCCTTGACGGCGTCGGTCAGTTTCACTTCGACTTTCTCTCCACGGTAGATAACACCCTTGGTGATCCCCTGGGTGGTCTTGCAGTCCTCAATCGTGATGACCACGTTCTGGGCGACGTCAGCCAGCTTTCGAGTCAGGTAACCTGAGTCGGCTGTTTTCAGCGCGGTATCGGCCAGGCCCTTACGAGCACCGTGGGTGGAGGAGAAATACTCCAGCACGGTCAGGCCTTCGCGGAAGTTAGCCTTGATCGGCGTTTCGATAATCTCGCCGGTCGGCTTGGCCATCAAGCCACGCATACCAGCCAGCTGGCGAATCTGTTCGATACCACCACGAGCGCCGGACTCGGCCATCAGGAAGACCGGGTTGACGTAATTGTCGCCACCATGAACATCCTTTTTCATCGCTTCCATCATCGCCTCGGTGATCTGTTCCCGGGCATGCGTCCAGGTATCGAGCACCTGGTTGTAGCGTTCCATCTCGGTAATCACACCACGCTCGTAGAGCTTGTGGAACTTGAGCACACTTTTTTCGGCAACATCGAGAATACTCAGCTTGTTGTCCGGTGTGATCAGGTCGTCCGTGGCAAAGGAGAGCCCGCTGCGCGTACTCTCACGGAAACCGAACTGGTTCATATCATCGAGCAATTCGATTGTCGGCCCCCGACCAAGTCGCTGGTAGCAGTCAGAGATAACCGTAGCCAGATCTCCGGAACGGAGCGTCTGATTGTAATAGTCCATCCCGTCGGGCAGCATCATGTTAAAGAGCACACGCCCATAGGTGGTTTCAATAATGGCCCCGAGCGGCGGTTCTGAGTCGTCGTCCGTTTTGAGACGACATTTTTCAGGCAAGCGGACCTTGATCTTGGCATGCAATTTGAGGGCACCCTGCGAGTGCGCCAGGTCGGCTTCCTCAAGCGAGGAGAAGGTCATCCCCTCGCCAGTCTGGTTGGCCAGGTTCAGCGTGGCATAGTAACAGCCCATCACGGTATCCTGCGAGGGACTCATGATTGGCTTGCCGTTAGAGGGAGCGAAGATATTGTTGGTAGCCAGCAACAACGTGTGGGCTTCCACCTGGGCCTCGATCGAGAGTGGCAGGTGGACGGCCATCTGGTCACCGTCGAAGTCGGCGTTGAAGCCCTTGCAGACGAGCGGGTGCAGGTGAATGGCGTTGCCTTCCACGAGCGTCGGCTCGAAGGCCTGGATTCCCATGCGGTGCAGCGTGGGAGCACGGTTGAGCATGACGGGGTGATTGCGAATCACGCGTTCAAGGATATCCCAGACTTCCTCGTCCTTCCGCTCCAGCATCTTCTTGGCAGACTTGATCGTATCGGCGTGACCGAGATCCTTGAGCTTGCGGATGATGAAGGGCTGGTAAAGCTCCAGGGCGATCTTCTTGGGCAAGCCGCACTGGTGCAATTTCAATTGTGGACCAACCACGATCACACTACGGGCAGAATAATCGACTCGCTTACCAAGCAGATTTTCACGGAAGCGACCCTGCTTTCCCTTGATCATGTCGGTCAGCGACTTGAGCGGCCGGTTGCTGCTTCCCAGCACAGGTCGCTTGCAGCGATTATTGTCGAACAGCGCATCGACCGATTGCTGCAGCATCCGCTTTTCATTGCGGATGATGACCTCGGGGGCGTTCAGATCGACCAGCTTGTGCAGGCGATTATTCCGGTTGATGATTCGTCGGTAGAGATCGTTCAGGTCACTGGTGGCGAAGTTGCCTGAATCGAGCAGCACGAGCGGCCGCAGGTCGGGCGGAATGACCGGAATCACGTCCAGCACCATCCACTCGGGACGGTTATCGCTGTCGCGAATCGCTTCGAGGATCTGCAGCCGGTTCGTGAGGTCCTTCTTGGTCTGCTTTGACTTGGTCTCCAGCAGCTTGCCTCGCAGTTCCTCCGAGAGCTGCACGAGATCCATGCTGGTGAGCAGCTTGCGGATCGCGTTCGCTCCCATTTCTGCTTCAAAGCTACCGTCCCCCCACTGTTCCCGGGCAGCGCGGTATTCTTCTTCGGTCAACAGCTGCTGGTTCTCCAGCTCGGTGTCTCCCTTGTCGACAACCACGTAGTCCTGGAAGTAGATCACTTTTTCCAGGCTGGTCGTCTTCATGTTAAGCAGGTTGCCAAGCCGGCTCGGCATGGCCTTGAAGAACCAGATGTGCACGACCGGGGCGGCCAGTTCGATATGGCCCATCCGCTTGCGGCGGACGCGTGAGTGAGTCACCTTGACTCCGCAGCGGTCGCAGATCATGCCCTTGTACTTCATACCGCGGTACTTGCCGCAGGCGCACTCCCAGTCCTTTTCCGGGCCGAAGATGCGCTCACAAAAGAGCCCATCCTTTTCTGGCCGGTAAGTCCGGTAGTTGATAGTTTCCGGTTTCTTGACTTCGCCAAACGACCAGCTACGAATATCGTGCGGCCGCGCCAGGCTGATCTTCACCGAGGCGTAATCATTAATTCGATCGTAAGAGCTTTCGCCAATCGTCATCTAGCAGTGCTCCCTGAGGTGCTTGTTGAGATCAATTCATTCGTGCGAGTTAAGAGACTACCCTCCGGGGGTAATCCTAGACGCGACGCTTCTCCAGCTGCATGTTCAGACCAAGTCCACGAATCTCGTTCGTCAGCACGTCAAAGCTGGCGGGCGTGCCAGCTTCCAGCGTGTTCTCACCCTTGACCATCGATTCATAGATCTTGGTACGTCCCTCCACATCATCACTCTTGACAGTCAGCAATTCCTGCAGGATGTAGGCGGCCCCGTAGGCCTCCAACGCCCAGACTTCCATTTCGCCGAAACGCTGTCCCCCAAATCGTGCCTTGCCACCAAGTGGTTGCTGGGTGATCAGCGAGTAGGGGCCAGTGCTCCTGGCATGCACCTTGTCATCGACAAGATGATGTAACTTGAGCATGTAGATGTAGCCGACGGTGGTTTCCTGGTCGAGCGGCACGCCGGTGCGGCCGTCGCACAAGCGGGTCTTGCCATGTCGCGGCAGGCCAGCTTCCTCCAGGCAGTTGTTGACATCCTCCTCATTCGCTCCGTCGAAGACTGGCGTCACCGCCTGGAAGCCGAGTGCCTCGGCAGCCCAGCCGAGGTGGGTTTCCAGGATCTGGCCGACATTCATACGACTGGGGACACCAAGTGGATTAAGCATGATCTGCAGGGGCGTGCCATCTTCCATGAAGGGCATGTCCTCGACCGGCAGGATCTTGGCGATCACACCCTTGTTCCCATGCCGTCCCGCCATCTTGTCGCCGACCGAGATAACTCGCTTGGTCGCCACGTAGACTTTGACCATCTGCAACACGCCGCTGCGTAACTCGTCGCCCCGCTTCATGCTGTTAAGCTGCCGGTCGCGATCGTCGATAGCAATTTCGATGGCTGGCCAGTGGGACTTGTGGATCGCTTCGATTTCCACCTTCTTGGCGACACTCCGCATGCTTCCAGTGACCCAGTCAGGTCGGAAACCGGGTGCCCGTTCGGCGATATACTTGCTCTCCTGCTCGACCAGGGCGTTACCATCCTCGTCCTGTACGCGGCGGCCAGTCATGGAGACTTCCATCTCCTGCAGCATCAATTTGAAGGCCACGGCGATCTTCTCGTTGCCCTCGTTTTCGGCAGCTCGCAGGTCCTTTTCGAAGACCTTGCGTTCCTCGTCCGAGAGGCTCATGCGTCGGGAGAACTTCTGCGTATCGATGACAATCCCCTCGATGCCCGAGGAGACCTCCAGCGAATCATTTTTCACGTCTTCACCGGCGCGGCCAAAGATGGCATGCAGCAGTTTCTCTTCCGGAGTCAACTCGGTCTTGCTCTTGGGCGAGACCTTGCCGACCAGCACGTCACCAGGCGTGACATAGGTTCCGATCTGGACGATCCCGGCGTCGTCGAGGTTACTGAGTGCCTTCTCGCTGACATTCGGTATGTCGCGAGTGAATTCCTCGCGACCAAGCTTGGTTTCGCGAATCTCGACGTCGAATTCTTCGATGTGGATCGAGGTGTAGGTATCGTTCTTGACCAGCTCCTCGCTGATGATGATGGCGTCTTCATAGTTGTAGCCATCGAACGACATGAAGCCGACCAGCAGGTTGCGGCCCAGCGCCAGTTCTCCCTGGTAAGTGGCAGCTCCATCGGCCAGGACCTGGTCTTTCTCGACGCGATCACCAAGCTGGACAATCGGCTTCTGGTTCAGGCAGGTTCGCTCGTTAAGACCAACGAACTTTTTCATCTCGTAGATATCAGAACCGACCGTAATGCTGTCGGCATCACACTGCACGATCTTGCCGGCACGCTTTGCCCGCACCACCATGCTGGAGTTCTGGGCAACGGCAATTTCCATTCCGGTGGCCACGATCGGGGGCTCGGTAATCAACAGCGGCACCGCTTGTCGCTGCATGTTGGAACCCATCAGTGCCCGGTTAGCATCATCGTGCTCAAGGAAGGGGATCAATCCGGCCGAGACACCGACCATCTGGCTGGGTGCAATGTCTATGTAATCCACATTCGTCGGCGTCACGATTTCAAAGTCTGAATGGTAGCGGGCGATCAGGGTGGGACCGGCCAGCTCGCGATCGTTGACTGCCGCATCCGCAGGTGCGACATACGACTGGGACTCCTCGTCGGCTCGCAGCCAGACGATTTCATCCTGCAGCTTGCCCTGTTCCACTTTTCGGTAAGGCGTGATCAGGAAACCGTAATCATCCACTGCTGCATAGATCGCCAGGCTGGAGATCAAGCCAATGTTTGTACCTTCCGGAGTCTCAATCGGGCAGATTCGGCCGTAGTGAGAAATGTGGACATCGCGGACCTCAAAACCGGCTCGCTTGCGATTCAGGCCGCCAGGACCGAGGGCCGAAAGTCGACGCTCATGCGTCAGCTGGGAGAGGGGATTCGTCTGGTCCACCACCTGTGAAAGCTCACCACGCCCAAAGAAGTACTCGATCGCTGCCGAAATGCTCTTGGGGTTGATCACGCTGCGAGGCGTCATGTCCTCCTGGTCCTTGAGACTCATCTTCTCAGTCACCGTGCGACGCAGCTTGAGAAAGCCCTTTCTCAATTCATCACAAGCCAACTCATCGATCGTACGAAGCCGACGATTGCCAAGATGATCGATGTCGTCCACGTGGGCGCGATCGTCGTTGGCAGCCAGCAGCAGCAGGTAAGAGATGGAAGCCAGCAGGTCGTCCGGGCGGAGTGTCATTTCCGACTCTTTGACGTTCAGTTTGAGCTTGCGATTGATTCGGAAGCGGCCCACGCGACCCAGTCGGTAGCGGTTGGAGTCGTAGAACTTCTCCTCGAACAATGTGCGGGCCTTCTCCAGTTGGGGAGGATTGCCAGGCCGCAGTCGCTGGTAGATACGCAGCAGGGCTTCCTCGTGGCTGGAGGTGGCGTCGTCACGCAGCGAGTTGAAGACGAGCGGTGTCTTGGGGTCGTCAACCACGATCTCGATCTGCTTCAAACCGCAATTGCAGATTAACTCGGCAGAGTTCTGGGTTATCTTGGTGCCCGCCTCGACAACAATCTCGCCCGCCTGGTCACTCGACTTGGGATAGATGACGTCATCGACGGCTATCTTGCCAAGGATCTTATTGACGCTGCGGCCATCGACAACCTTGACACTCTCGGTGTCGTAAAAGACGCGGATCAAGTCGGCGTCGGTGCTCAGCTTGGGGGACATGGCACGCAGTAATGTCATCGCCGAAAACTTACCGCTCTGGTCGATGCGGACAGTCAGCAGGTCTTTCTTGGTGACGTTGACTTCAATCCAGCTTCCTCGCTCAGGGATGACGCGGCAGCTGGCCAGCTTGCGATCACTGGTGGGATCGTTTTCCATGACGAAATCGACACCCGGGCTGCGATGCAGCTGGCTGACCACAACACGCTCGGCACCATTAATGATGAATTCACCACCACCCAGCATGATTGGCAGGTCCCCGAGGAAAACTTCTTCCTCGACCGGCTCGTCCTTGTTGAGTCGCAGCCAGACGCGGAAAGGGCGCCCGTAAGTGAGTCGGAGCTGACGGCATTCGTTGGGGGTATACCGTGGCTTGCCGAGTTCATATCGCAGGTATTCCATGTTGATCGACTTGTCGTAGCTCTCGATCGGGAAAATTTCCTGCAAGACGCTCTCCAGCCCCTGCAGCTTGCGGCTCCTGGAGTCCACCGTGGACTGCAGGAAATCCTCGTAGCTCGCTGTCTGGATATGCGTCAGATTAGGCGTGATCGGTGCCTCGCGACCTGAACCAAATGCACGAACTGCAGTAGGGTTCAACCGTCGCTGAATCGGAATAGGCATGCGTCAAATGCTCCACATGGCGGGGCTATAGTTTCCTGGTGGGAGGGTTCACCGGCAGGTGGGTGATGGCAACGTGCCGGCGCGTATCTTCTCCCTGGCGATGGCACAGTCGGTTTGAAAACCGGCCAGCGAAAAGGGCTGTAAAACGCGGTAACACATCAGTCAATCGATCACCCCGGATGTCGTGGTCGCCTCTTGGCTTCCAGCAGCACGGTCCTACAGGTGTGTGAGTCCATCCCAAAATGACAACCATCAACCAGATGGCTGTCGCGATCATGCGGGTAGTGGCTACTTAAGCTCCACCGCTCCACCCGCTGTCTCGATTTCAGACTTCATCTTGTCGGCTTCATCCTTGTCGACACCTTCCTTGATGGCCGCGCCGCCGTCAGCTGCGCTCTCCACCAGCTTCTTGGCGTCCATCAGCGACAACCCGCTGAGGTTCTTGACTACCTTGACGACAGCCAGTTTCTGTTCGCCGAAGCCAGTCAGCACGACGTCGAAGCTGGTCTTCTCTTCTTCAGCTCCATCGCCATCGGCACCCGCTGCGGCTGCCATCACAACACCGCCGCCAGCAGCTGGCTCGATGTCGTAGGTCTCTTTCAAGTAGTCGCTCAAACTCTTCGCGTCTTTCAACGAAAGCTCGGCGATCGTGTCACCCAGCTTGGAGATCGCCGCAGCGAACTCAATTGTTGCAGTTTCTTCAGCCATTTTAATTCAGGCCCTTTCCTTTACTCAGTATCCGACTTCACCCCAGAGGGTGCGGCCGAGTTACCAATCCCAACGAAAACATGTTTCCTATTACACAATTCAGCCAAGCCCTGTGGCCGGCCAGGAGTTATCCTTACTCCCCAGATTGTTCGGTCTTCTCTTCCTCTTCTGCGTCGTCTGATGCTTCCTCAGTTGCTTCGGCGTCGTCGGCAGCTTCTTCTGTAGCGTCC
>Ga0114999_10000651_pt1 | contig 50904 bp, 47 predicted proteins | sample ArcticOcean_MG_C_3_FD_89820 | JGI IMG/M metagenome (GOLD analysis project Ga0114999, IMG submission 89820) | Marine microbial communities from western Arctic Ocean - ArcticOcean_MG_CB8_126 | ecosystem: Environmental > Aquatic > Marine > Oceanic | place: Arctic Ocean: Canada Basin | collected...
CCGACTCGCTGTTCCTTCCGAAGCATAACCCGATCGAACCGCCGTGGTACGTGATCCGTATGCCCGGTGGTGTGGGAGGGGTGGCGCCGCGAGGCGCCCCCCTATCCCGATCAACGGTCGTTTGTTGGGATTGCCAGGAAAGGATTGAGTTAACGGGACACTTGGAGAAAAGCTATGGCCCAAAAAGCAGACGTTAGATCGTTGTTCAGACAATGTGGATCTTGGGATTCGTGACTGTCTCACCCAGCCTGACGCTTCGGCGTCGTCTTGGATCAATCAAGCAGTTCATCGATAACCCGGCAGTTGTCACACCTTGGATGCTCTACAGTGCCTGGACTGCGTTGCTGGCCGTGACCATCACCTCACCTGGACTATCGCTGGGATAGAAGACCACATGCGACGAAGCGACAGAAATGTTTGTCCCACCGTTTTCTGGCTAACTCAATACCCCCCGAATCACCTCTCCGTGCACGTTGGTCAGGCGGCGTTGGATGCCGTTGTGGTAGTAGGTGAGGCGTTCGTGGTCGACGCCGAGCAGATGTAGCACGGTGGCGTGGTAGTCGTGCCAATGGACGGGCTTTTCGGCCGTCTTCCAGCCGATTTCGTCGGTACTGCCGTAGGCCAAGCCCCCCTTAAGGCCTGCTCCCGCCATCCAAATTGAGAAACCGTACATGTTGTGGTCACGTCCCGTGCCAACAACGTTGGCGGCCGACTGGGCAAAGGGAGTGCGGCCGAACTCAGATGTGAACAGCACCAGCGTGTCCTCGAGCATGCCGCGTTGGCGCAAATCGGCTAGCAACGCGGCGATCGGTTGATCCACCCGGCCCGCTTCACGGGTGTGATTTTTCTTGACGTCTTCGTGACCATCCCAGTTGATCCGTGGTGAGCCGAACGACCCGCCGGAGAACAACTGCACGAAGCGGACACCCTTTTCCAAAAGTCGACGGCTGAGCAAGCAGCGGTTCCCGAAGTCGGCCGTTTCTTTGTTGTCCAGTCCATACATCGAACGTGTTGCGGCGGTCTCTTTCGAGAGATCGGTCACTTGGGGAATGGCTAATTGCATTTTGGCCGCTAATTCATAGGATTGCATCCTCGCGGCGAGGGCATCGTCCCCGCCGGACTTGGAGAGATGCTTGCCGTTGAGGGCGGACAACAGGTCGCGACTTGCCTGTTCGCGTCGGCTGGGAACTTTCCTCGCAGGGAAAAGGTCGCGAATGGGCGGACCTTTTGATTGAAACGCAACACCCTGATGTTGAGCCGGCAAGAAACCGTTGGACCAGTTAATAGTGCCGCCGGCAGGGAACCCCCGCGCGTCGGGCAGCACGACATACGACGGAACTTCGTCGGTCTCGCATCCCAGCCCATACGATGCCCACGATCCCATGACGGGAAACCCATTGAGGCGAAAGCCCGTGTTCTCCTCGAACGTGGCGGGCGTGTGATTGGCCGACTCGGCCACCATCGAACGAATCACCGTCAGTTCATCGGCGACTTTTGCCAGATGCGGGAACAACTCCGAGACCCACAGGCCACTTTTGCCACGTTGCTTAAAGGCCCAATCGTTTTTGCGGATCAGGCCGATGCGATTGAAGAACGTTTCGGGCCGCTCCTTGGATTGAAACGTCTTGCCGTGGAACTTGGCGAGTTCGGGTTTGTAATCGAACGAATCGAGATGACTCAACCCCCCGCACAGGCAGATGTGAATCACGCGCCGCGCTTTCGGGGTGTGATGCGGTGGAGCATCGTTGGCGCTGCTGGGAACTTTTGCCGCGCGGGCCGGCCGATCTCGCAGCAACAGAGAAACCAACGCCGTGGCGGTTAGCGAGGCGGTCGACAAGTCGAGAAACTCCCGCCGTGTCGTGCCTGGATTGTTCATGTGGGGACGATTTTCATCCATCATTATGATCTCACCAATCTATTTGATGAAGACGAATTCGTTGCTGTTGAGGATGACGCGACACAACGCGGGCAGCCCATGTTCATTGGCAAAGCGGCTGGCCAGCCGAACCTCGTCAGCATCGGCGACCCGACCGTATGCCAGCCGAAACATCAATGTCGTTTGCTTCCCGACATCTTTGCCTGCCTCGTCTGAAATCCGCTCGGCGAACAGGTCAGACATCTGGAAGATGAGTGCGTTGTTCATCAAAGCGAGCGCCTGCAACGGTGTTGTTGTGCTGGCGCGGCGCGGTGCCGTGGCGGACGGGTCGGGGCAGTCGAATGTATCGAGGAATGGGTTGCGGCCACCGCGTGGGGAAAAGCGGTAAATTGTGCGACGTCGTTTCTCCGAACCGGTTTCGGCAAGCGGTTCGTAAAAATTGCTCCCCTTGAATGCGAAATGTCGCACGTCGCGATACCCCTTCCCACCAACTTGAGAGTCGAGTTGTCCGGCAACCAACAACACCGCATCACGGATCGCTTCGGCTTCCAGTCGTTTCGGAGACTTCCGCCACAGCAGTTGATTGTCGGCATCGACTTTTACCGCGGCAGCGTTCGACATTGAAGATTGCCGGTAAGCGGCCGAGGTGACGATCAGTCGATGAATGGGCTTGAGGCGATAATCGTGGCGTTGAAGCATCCCGGCAAGCCAATCCAACAGTTTTGGATGACTCGGTCGACCACTGTTGTAACCGAAGTCGCTGGGTGTCGTGACCAATCCTCGGCCGAAGTGGTAATGCCACAGTCGATTGACGATCACCCGAGAAAACAACGGATTGTCCCGATGTGTGACCCACTCGGCCAGTTTTGTGCGCCGATGGGCGTCTGGCGCGTTGGGAGCCAATTTGAAGTCAGCGCCGAGACCATTCACGGCAGACAGTCCCGATGGAGATACTGCTTCTCCAGGATCGGCCACGTTACCACGGCGGAGTAACTTCGAGATACCCGGATTGCGTGGCACGCAGGTGTACATTTTCTGGCCCGAGGTGGAGAACGATCCTCTCTCAGTTTCGAGGCGCTTGTTCTCGGCATTCAATCGGTCGCGGTTCTTACGACGTGCAGCCGACAACCTCGCCAGAATTTGCGACTCAGGGACATAGTTGTTGTCGGCCACTCCTGCCGAGGCGGCCACTTCGTCTGCCGACAGAGCCCGGTTGTAAAACTGCGCGCGCTGAATCTTGCCGTCGAGCATCTTGTTCGCCCCGGCCGAACCGTGACGCAGCCCGAAGATAAGTTGGGCTTTGCCGGCGGCGTAGGTTTGCAATGGTCCGGGGCGATACGGTTTGCCGTAAGGCTTGCCGTCGCGGTAGGCGGTGATCGTGCCGTCCTTTTGGTAGACGATCGCCATGTGGACGGGTCGAGATGCCGCCTCTTGATCCACAGGGCCGCCGAATGATTGAGTGCGTTTGAAACCATTGCTGCCAGCCATCCACTTGCGGGGTTCGCGTTCGCCGAAAACGATTGCGTCGAAAACGGCTCCGTTGATCGTCTGCAGACTGATCACCCCGCCTCCACGCTGGTCGAGGTTGTTCAACTGCACCCAGGCTTCAAGTGTTTTTTCGCCAATCGGAACTGGCAACGGAGACGTGGCGGCGAATGCGGATTTTCCATCGAGCGTCAGAAAGCCATCCGTTAACTTCGCCGCGCCAATCGCCTTGGCATGCAGTTCGCCTTGACGATCCTTCAAGTCGCCGTCGAATTCCCATGTCGCGAAGGCTTTGGGAGGTTCGGGGGCGTTCGACTTGCCTATTTTGCGTTCGGCAAGAATCTTGACACGAATCGGCTGGTCGATCCCTTCGATCTCTTTTTGAATGTCTATCAGTTGTTTGGTGATCAACGCGATGCGTCGTTGTTGATCGGGTGTCGCCGTCAGTTGCACGGTTCGTTCGCCATGTGTGACGCCGGTGAGCGTCGCCGCGAACTGGTAGTATTCTTTCTGGGAGATGGGATCGAACTTATGATCATGGCAACGGCTGCAGTTAACGGTCAGCCCCAGAAACGTCTGGCCAACGACGCCGACGAGGTCCTCCAGTTCATCCTGCGCCATCGTCATGCGCATCTTCTGACTGGACGGTAACGTCGTGTTATGCGCGCCGGCCACGAGAAACCCGGCAGCCGCGATGGCTTGGGGATCTTTCGGGTGCAACACATCGCCGGCCAGCTGCAACCGAACGAACTCGTCGTACGGTATGTCCTTGTTCAGCGCGTTGATGACCCAGTTGCGATAATGCCAAGCGTTATCGCGGGGCTGATCGTATTCAAAACCGTTGCTTTCACCAAAACGGACCACGTCCAACCAATGCCGCGCCCAACGCTCGCCGTAATGGGGTGATGCCAGCAGGCGATCGACCAGTTTTTCATAGGCATTGTCTGATTTGTCTGCCAGGAATTTGTCGATCTGCGTGTTCGTCGGCGGCAAACCGATCATGTCGAATGACAACCGACGAATCAGTGTCCTTCTTGAAGCTTCCGCAGAGGGTGAAATACCAGCCGTCTTCAGTCGGGCGATGATGAATGAGTCAATCGAATGTTTCGCGTCCGCCTTGGCCAATGATTGTAGTGACCACCAATCGTAGCCAGCTCGGGCCGCAGTGGAAAAACGGAACGGGTCGATCGTCTCTGTCCCCCACTTCGCCCCCGAGGCGATCCACTTCTTCAGTAGAGCCTTCTCAGCGGCAGGTAACGGCTTCATCGGTGGCATCGTGTCGGAGTCAATCAGATCCCACAGCAGACTCTCACCCAACTTGCCCGGCGAAATCACCTTGCCTGATTCCCCACCACTCATCGCAGATTTGCGCGTCGAGAGATCCAATTTGCCCTTGGATTCGTTCCCACTGTGGCAACTCAAGCATCGCCGTGCCAGAAGCGGGGCGATTTGCCGATCGAACGCTGGCTCGGCCGCTGTTGCATCGTCCAAAATTGCGATTGCCGGCAGGAGCAGGAAGACGGAAAGAAAAAAGTTCCGCATGCTTAAGCGTGCCTTGTGTCGTTCATGTGTCATGACAAAAGTTCCCTGCGAGCACGTGCTGCGGCGTCGATGCACGACTCGCCGACTTCCCGAAATCGTTTTTGTGGCAGCCGCTTCGACGGGGACATGACAGTGAGTGCCCCCACCGGACGTTGATAGGCATCGAGGATCGGTGCGGCGACGCAACGAATCCCTTCGACACCTTCTTCCCAATCTTCAGCGTAACCTCGCTGACGAGTTCGTTCCAGATCGTCCAAAAGCGCCGTTCGAGTGGCTTTCGTATTTTCGGTAAACGGCTTCAACTCAGTGGCTCTCAGCCATTCCTCCAATTCCGACTCCGACAGCGCTGCCAGAATCGCCTTACCTGGCGCACTCGAATAAAGTGGGACCTGCATGCCGACCCGGCCCATCACCTGAACAGCTTCCAGTCCCGAAACCTGCTCCAGTACCAGCCCCTTGTTGCTGGCACGGACCATCAACTGCACAGTCTCGCGCGATTGATCCCGCAACCATAGCATCGCGGCATGAGCACTCAACACAAGACTCTTGTCCATCGATCGAGGCTGACAGGTTTCGATCAATCGACTGGTCAGCACATAGCGCCGATCCTCATCCTGCCGATTCATATATCCCAAGGTGACCAGAGTGTTGAGCACGCGAAAAACCAAATTCGCAGAACATCCCGTCTGTTGAACTACTTCCGCCTGAGTCAACCCGCTCGCATTCCGCCCCACGGCCTCAATCACGGCCATCGCCTTGGCAACGGTCGGCGCGGGCACATCTCCATCGACAGCCGCTTCAGTTTGACGAACTGCCGTTGTTGCCATGCGATCCGACCTTGCATTCGGGATGCGAACCCCCGTCGCCTCGAGCAGGGGCATTTGGTGCTAAATATAGAGTAGATTCTGAATATAGTCTCCCGGGGGACTTGTGTCAATCTTTGCGACCGTCCTGGGGCGAGGCGGTCACGATTGTATCCCAACCGCTTTGTCTTGCCGAAAAGGCCTACAGCCGATATCGAAGTCGGTAAGCACTCTCGTGGCGGCAAACTCTTCGTGTAGCGTGCAGACACGCACCAGAGGTAGAATCACCAATCCGTATGTCAGGGATGCCATCAATCCTTGGGTTGCGGGCCATCGGTCCCAGTATCATCCCCACGCTGACAGCCGCCGCGAACGAGGCAGCCGGTTCCGCTCATCGCCGTCGGATCGTCGATGCGATTGAACTCATCGAGGACATGGGACAGCTGGAGGAACACGCTGGCAAGCACATATGGAGAGCGCTCCTCGACGCGCTTCGCGTAAACAACGAGCGGCTGAATGCGAAGGCTATCGACGCGTTCTCATGCCTGCCGGTAGAAGCGATGTTCGAGTTGATGTCAGAAGCCCTGTATGAGCGTCGGCGGACGGGCTATTCAGCCCGACTGACTCAGGCGGCCAGGCGTCTTGGGCATCGAAGGTAGCGTGACGCGACTACGATCGTCACGGCAACAGCACCAGTTTGCCAGTCGTCCAGCGCCCGAAAATGATGCACCAATTCGTGGAATGGCACACCAGCTTAGGTTATCATCGAGTCAACTGACCTCCAGTCAGATCAGAACAGCATCCATATGGAAACGTCGGCTGAAGGGACGATGATGCAGAAATTCGATGGTCGAGTCGCCGTGGTGACCGGAGGTGGTGTGGGAATTGGCCGTGCCACATGTCTGCGGTTTGCCAACGCAGGTGCTGCCGTAGTTGTTGCCGAAGTGAACAAGGAAACGGGAGCCCGAACAGCGGCAGACATCATCGAGGCCGGTGGACAATCACTGTTCGTGCACACCGACGTGTCGGACGAGTCGTCGGTTGCGGCGATGGTCGCGGCGGTGATGGTAGCGTACGGTCGCATCGACATATTGGTAAACAACGCCGCCGTCTTCGTGCTGAAGGGCATTGACGCAACGGTTGACGACTGGCGGGAGATTCTCGGTGTCAACGTGATTGGAACTGCGTTAGTCGCCAAACACGCCGTGCCGGAAATGCGCAAGGTGGGTGGTGGTGCGATTATCAACCTCGCTTCGATTTCCAGTTTCGTCGCACAACCACACTATGTGACTTACAACGCAACCAAAGCAGCGGTCGCGAACATGACCCGCTGCATGGCTCTCGATCTGGCAGATGACAACATTCGCGTCAACGCGGTCTGCCCGGGAACGGTCTGGACGCAGATTGTCGAGCGACTGACGCGTGAAGCGGGTCTCGATCGTGCTGCCGCCGACGTTCACCCCGATTTTGGCGGCGCGCACATGATCAAGCGGATTGCCGAGCCTGAGGAAATCGCCGCCGCCATTCTGTTCCTCGCCTCAGACGACGCGTCGTTCATCACCGCAGAATGTCTGATGGTCGACGGCGGATATACGGCGAAGTGAGCTTTCCTGGGGCAAACGGGATGCGATGGAAAACACTGTCATCAAACCGAAAAAGTAAAAGCAATGAGCAGAACGGTCCCGGCAGCCTTGTCGATTGTTCTCACGGCGTTCTCAGTCGGACTTGCCGAAGAAACGCTGCGACCAGAGATCATCTCCGCGGGGCCAACGACCCGTCCGGTGCAATTCGCCGACGGTTCGCTGCACGCCTACTTCTCTCGGTTCGGCAAGCTGTTTTCCGTGTCGTCAAAAAACGGCCGCGAATGGAGCAAGCCAAATGCAGAGTTCGATCTGCCGCACAAGAGCATGGGGGGCGGGTTGTCGCTCGTCGATTCCCAGGGTGAAGTTCACGTGATTCTCACCCATGCTCGCGGAACGGGAAGACAACCAGCCGTCACACGGTTCATTGACCTGTGGCATTGCCGCACATTCGAGGGTCGCAGACGTTGGGGAAAACCACAGCGCATCTGGGAAGGCTACTGCGGGGCAGTTTTGGATTTTCAGCAGTTGAAAAACGGTCGCCTCGTGGTGCCGTTTGCTGCGTGGAAGAAACCCGGAGAGACCGTCGCTGCCGAGACCGGGTCGAACTACACAACGGTCGTCACATCCGACGACAGCGGCAAGACCTGGAAACTCTCGGCGACGAAGCTCACCTCGCCCTGTCGCGCCGGATACAACGGCAACAATTACGGGGCCATCGAACCGACGATTCTTCAACTCAAAGACGGCCGCGTGTGGATGTTGATGCGCACGCAAACCGGTTTTCTGTATGAGTCGTTCTCGAAAGACGGGGTGAGTTGGTCCCCCGCGCGAGCATCGCGTTTTCATTCCTCGACGTCACCGGCTGCACTCGTGCGGCTGCCGGACGGTCGGATCGTGATCGTCTGGAACAACTGCGAGCAACCGCCGAAACATGATAAGGCTGGCGTGTACGGTGGCCGCGACGCGTTGCATGCCGCGATTTCTGCCGACGAAGGCAAAACGTGGCGTGGATTCCGTGAAATCTACCGCGATCCCCACCGCGACGAGACGCCTCCCAAACGCGGTGATCGCGGGACGGCCTATCCAGTGGCGGTCGCAACACGAGACGGAAAACTGCTGGTCGCCAGCGGCCAGGGTGGGCGCCGCACTCTAATTCGGCTCGACCCCAACTGGCTCACGCAGACGAAGCAGGTCGAGTCATTCGAGAATGACCTTTCCAGATGGCATGTCTGGAAGCCGATCGGTCCGGCCCGCGGATACTGGCGCGACCGAACGCTGGGACCAGTGCTGGTTGCACATCCCACGCAGAAGACTGCCAAAGTGCTTCACGTTCGGAAGCCCGACCAGAAAGCTCCCGATTGTGCGACGTGGAATTTTCCGGCCGGCAACAACGGCGAGATCAGCTTACGGCTTCTCGCGAACAAGGGATCGGGCGGTGTCTCGTTGGAGTTCAACAACCGCTTCTTCAACCCAGCCGATAACCGTGGAGAGCAGCAGTCCGCTTTCGTGTTTCCCATCGCATCCGCCGGAACGCCCGGAAAAGCGATCACTCTCCCGCCCGACCGATGGCACACGCTGGTCGTCCAATGGGATCTTGAAAAAAAGCACAGCCTGGCCGTACTCAACGGGAAAGTTGTCGCACGGAGAACGATTAAGAACGTCCCGTTTGGTGGGATCTCATACCTACGGATCCGTTCGACCGCGACAGGCACCGACATAGCAGGCGTGTTGATCGAATCGGTTCAGGCAGACATCAAGCATCAGTAGCCCAAAGCGGCAAATTGAGCGGACAGAGCCGTTTCATCAGGCACTCCAAGTGCATCGCCGGCTTGCCACCAACGTGGCCTCTGTTGATTTCAGCGTCGCCAAAGGCACGAACCTTCGGGCTGACCGACGGGACGACGAGCGAGAATTGTCGAACAAAAAAGTCTATGCTGTCAGATCGAAGATGGCGCGGCGGCTCAGATAGAACGAACCCGCGCCGTTTGTCTGATGCCAAAGCAAAATGGACCGGAACATGTTTCGTCCGATCAGTCGACTGGGCACGGTCTTCCAAGTCGGCTCCGCGGTTGCGGCTGGCGAGCAAGGCTCCCACTCTCCCCAGTTCCCCTACCGTGTTGAACAAAGGCTAAGTGCCGCCATCCGCACGAATTTGCGCCAAAGTTTAGCGACAATCAGAACGAATGGTCGTGCAGGGTGTCCTCTCCGGGTATGATCGCCGCAACGGACCACTGGTGCGGTTAGCGTGGAAGATAGCCGGATGCTTGTTGAGTCCAAAGCGATCGTGGTTGACGAGTCATTGTCAAAGTCGTCCATCCCGATGATCTGTGGATGCTGGCTGACAGATTTCGGGGTAGTCGTTTGTCGTTTTAGTGCACGGAGAGAACAAATATGAAATTGGCGAAGTCGATAGCGATGTGTGTTGTCGTTCTCCTGATCGTCGGTGTGACGCGCGGCGAAGGGGCAAAACCAACGAAGAAAAAACTTCAGGTGTTTATTCTTGCGGGCCAGTCGAACATGGTCGGCCACGCGAATTACATTACCGTACCCGCTTTGCTGACGGCTGAGGAACCTGGCGTCAAGCAGCTCGCGAAATTGATCTTCAAGGAACGCGCGATCGCTCCCGGCGCTGCCAGGGATCAGCTTGAAACCCGCATCAAACGCGACAAACTGAACAGTGACTTGCGATCAAAGAAGATCACCGGTGCTGATGCCATTGCGTCGGCCAAAGCGGAGATCAAGAAACTTCAGGCGGCATACGATGCCAAGAGCAAGAACATTAAGGCCGCCTTCGCAGTCTCCAGACGCGTTTACATCACTTCGATTGCCGACGGCCATCGCCGGTCGGGTCCGCTGACCGTTGGGTACGGCGGCAGCCCTGACAAACTCGGCCCGGAACTCGGTTTCGGCCTCTCGCTCGCGCAAAAGCTCGACGCGCCGATTTTACTGATCAAGACGTCCTGGGGCGGCAAATCTCTGCATTATAATTTCCGTCCTCCCTCTGCTGGCCCTTACGAATTGAGCAAATCGGAAAAAGCGAAGAACGCCGTTGAGATCAAGAAGAATGCAGGCTTGAATTATCGGATGATGAACGAAGCCGTCCGCGCCGTGCTCAAAGACCTGAAGAAGTATCATCCCGAATACGACGCCGACGTGGGCCATGACATTGCGGGTTTTGTTTGGTTCCAGGGCTTCAACGACCAGTTTTCTCCGGCATTCCGCGACAATTACAAGAACAACATGATCGCGTTTGTGAAAGACGTGCGTAAAGAGTACGAAGTCCCGAAGATGCCCTTTGTCATCGGCGTAATGGGAACCGGAGTCACGAAAGAGGGAGTTGACAAGAACACCGTTTCTGTCGCCCAACGTGAAGCGGCCGCCGCACCGGAATTCAAAGGCAACGTCGTCTCGGTCGAGAGCTACCCGTTCTATGCGGTGGACGCGTTCGAGATGTTCCGAAAGGACTGGACCATGCGGCTCGTGGAGTTTTCCCAAATCGCAAGCGACCGTCCTTATCATTATATGGGCAGCGGCAAATTCTTCGTCCGCTTCGGCGATGCGCTGGCGACTGCGATGGTTGATCTGTTGCAGAAACGAAAGTAGCGATCTGTAAACCGAAATCCTTGTTTTGGCTGGGATGAGCCCGCATCCCGCCGAGATGTCCCAGCTCGATCGCGTTCGGCGTGTTTCCAGGGGCCGGCACTGCCGGCTACCCAAGAATGGGCAAAGGAGTGCCTTCGCACATGGTAAGCGGTCGATCGTCTGGATCGCGGACCTGGAAGTCCGGGCTGATTCCTAAAGCGTGGAAGATCGTGGCATGAATGTCTTCCGGTGTGCAGGCCGCTTCAATCGGCCGGGCTGCCATCGCGTCTGATTTACCAAGCACCATGCCACCTTGAACACCGGCTCCAGCGAACAGGACGGTGTAACAGTTGGGGAAATGATCGCGTCCCGCCCCGCCGTTGATTTTCGGAGTTCGACCGAATTCCGTCAGAAAAACAACCAGAGTGTCGTCGCTTCTTCCGCTGTCTACGAGATCCTGGATCAGCGCCGAGGCCGCGCGATCCCAAGGCGGCAAGAGGTCGTTCTTGAGGCGATTGAAGTTATTGCCGTGCGTGTCCCAGTTGTCACCCGACGATCCATTGAGATCGCCGACGCTCAAGTTGACTGTCACCAACGGCACACCGGCGTCGGTCAACCGCCTCCCCAGCAGCGCGCTTTGACCGGCAACATGATTACCGTAAAGTTTACGAGTCGCTCTTTCTTCTTTCGACAGATCAAAAGCCGTCTGCACATCCGGCGACAGCAACATGTTGATCGCTTGATTTTGGGATGCTTGCAAGCGGAACGCCGAGTCTGTTTCTTGAGCCCGTGGAAAACCTGAATTCAGACCATCAAGCAACTGACTCCGCTCGGCCATCCGGCGTCTGCTGACTCCATGTAGTGTCAAATCAATGGTACCGGAATTTGGCGAGACTCCTTTGAACGACGTTCCTCGCCCCGGATGAACAAACACCGGATCGAATTCCAAACCGAGAAACCCGCCAAACTGCCCATTGAGCTTTCCTCGATCTGCCAACGGGTAAGGAATGCTGATTGTCCGCGGCAGATTCGCGGCCAAGTCCTCAGTGACGCGTTGCGAAACAACTGCGGCTTCGTTTGGATGCTCGTCCTTTTCTGGTTCGGGAAGTTCGCCCTCGACTTCATGCAGGAAGACATCCCGTATGGCGATGTCATCGTAAAAAGTCGAGCCATCACCGTTGAGCATCGCCAGCGTCAGGTACTTTGCTGACGGCCGGATAACGGCTTCCAACTTCTGTGAACGTGCATCGCGTTTTAGAAGCCGGCTCACCGCGACGGGCTTTCCGTTCAACCAAATTCCAGCCTGTCCGACGGCGCTGGCATGGACGCCTGGGTCACCATTGATTCCGACGCGGCAAGTCAAGATGAACGCCCTGTTGGTCCCGGCAAAATGGCGTTTGCGGACTTCGTCCAGATTCAGTGTGATGAACTTATTGGCGTGGCAACCGAAACCGGCATGCGGAATGCTCGCCTCGCCGTCGCCGATCAGACACAAGTTGCCGGATCGGCCGTGCGTGTCGGAACCCCAATCGCCAGCCGTGCTGTCACCGGCGACCATTTTTGAAAAGTCTGCGTGCGGACCTTTGGCTTGCCGCGTCAACGGAATCGCTGCGGCAACTTTTTTGCCAATCTTGCCGATCAATTCAACGGTATGTTTATTCGTATAACCGTCTTGGCGACCAAATGAACCTGCGGGGAAATGCCCCGGACCGAGGACGGATTTGCTCAGACTGACTTTCTTAACGACACGCAGTTTTTCCCAGTTGATCACCGACTTGTTATTTGCTTCAGCGAGTTCCTCGGGTTTGACACGACGGACTCGCTTGCGGTTTTTGTAACGTCGGTCGTGCCGCATTGCGATGGCAACTTGGGCTCCGATGCTCGGCCAATCTTTTCGCGATGGCAGCACCGGTGGAGCGACTCCACCTTCCGGTCCCGCCGGTTTGTGCCCGGTCAAGTTCCAATAGGCCGCTTTGCGATGGTCCGCCGATTGGTGATGCACACTCCGAACGACCGCCAAATGTTTCATCTGCTTGGCGATCATCGGCAAGTGCTCGGTGATGCGAACTCCCGGCACGCTGGTCGCTACCGGATCGAACTCGCCACGAATCTCGCTGCCGGCATCCGGCTTCATGTCGAATGTGTCGATGTGGCTCATTCCGCCCCAACAATACATGACAATCACACTGCGAGCACGCCCGAAGTTTCCGCCGCGAGCATGCGATACTTCCGACGAGAGTGCAGAATATCCTGACAAAGAACCGATCTGTGTCGCCGTCACGCCGGTAATACCGAGTCGAACAAACTCGCGCCGTTGCAGATTTGAAGTCATGGCACCACGTATTGGGTCATGCGAAACGAAACAGGTCTGTAATCTCGATCCGGCGCAAGTCGGTCAAGCCGTCCCAGTCGGATGAGAAGCAGTGTCTTTACATTTTTAAGTTGAAGCCAGTGCGTTGTATCATAGCATTGTGATCAGGGCACAAGAATCGCAAGAGTCTCATGTCCGATAAATGGTCCGTTTGACGAATCTGGCACTCTAAGTTCATTGCCGACTTGCCGCCAACGTGGCCGGTGTTGATTTCAGAGTCGTCAATGGCGCGAGCCTTTGTGCTGACCCACGGGACGACGAGCGGGAATTGTCGAACAAAAAGGTCTATGCTGTCAGATCGAAGAATGTGCAGTGGCTCAGGGAGTACGAACCCGTTTGTCGGATGCCAAAAAGGACCAGAACATGATTCGTCACATCAGCGGACTGTCTTGTGGCGCAATGCTTCTTCTGTGCAGCGGCCAGCTCGTGGCCCAAGATGGGAAACCGGCCGCTCGCTCTGTGAAGAAGCTCGTCCTCCCGGGCGAGTCGTTTTTGGTCGAAGGACGTCCGTCGTTTGTCCTGCTGCCGCCGAAGGCGAAGCGGAAAACGCCACAACCGTGGATTATGTACTCCCCCACGTTGCCCCCGTATCCCGATCGAAACGAAAAGTGGATGCACGAGCAATTCTTGGCGGCGGGTGTCGCTGTGGCTGGCATCGACGTCGGCGAAGCCTACGGAAGTCCACAGTCCCGAACATTGATGACGGCGCTTTACACCGAACTGACCGGGAACCGTGGCTTCGCAACCAAGGTCTGCCTGCTCGGTCGGAGCCGGGGCGGACTTTGGGTGAGCAGTTGGGCAATCGCCAACGCCGATAAAGTTGCTGGCATCGCCGGGATTTACCCGGTATTCGATCTGCGCACGTATCCCGGCGTCGCGAGGGCGGCGCGGGCCTATGGGAAGACACCGCAAGAGCTGGAATCCGGCCTGAAGCAATTCAACCCCATCGCCCGCATCGACGTCCTGGCAAAGGCCAAGATCCCGGTGTTCATCATCCACGGCGACGCCGACAAGGTCGTGCCGTTGAAAGAGAACTCGGCCACGCTTGCCGATCGCTACAAGCAGGCCGGCAACTCCGATGCCATGACGTTGGTCGTCGTCAAAGGACAGGGACACAACCTATGGAGTGGCTTCTTCCGGTGTCAGCAACTGGTTGACTTTGCCGTCCGGCAGGCGAAGGCCGGCACCTCGCCTGCGAAAGTGGGAAGCACAAGGCCGCAGCGAGGGCCGTCGCAGACCGCTAAGGCCGCGATCACGAAGAACCTCGAATATGACCGTCACGGCACGAAGTCGCTGCTGCTGGATCTGTATCGACCCAAGAACGCCAAGGGACGATTGCCGGTGGTGGTGTGGATTCACGGCGGCGGATGGAAGAATGGAAGCAAGAATCGCTGCCCCGCGAAATGGCTGGTGGAGCACGGTTTTGCTGTCGCCAGCATCGACTACCGATTGACACAGGAGGCGCAGTGGCCCGCGCAGATCGACGACTGCCGCGCGGCTGTTCGTTGGCTGCGTTCCCATGCGGACAAGTACGGACTCGACGACAAGCATATCGCTGCGTGGGGAAGTTCGGCCGGCGGGCATCTTGTGGCATTGCTCGGTACGCTCAGCGCACCCAAAGGCGAGAAAGTCTCCAGCCGCGTGCAGGCCGTTTGCGATGCGTATGGTCCAAGCGACCTGTTGACGATGCCACCCAACGTCGTGGCGAACGGCAGGACAGAAGAAGACGTGGCGAAGTCCAATGGTGCCAAGCTGCTGGGAGGGACCGTTCGGGATCGACCAGAGTTGGCCAAACAGGCCAGTGCCTTCTATCAGGTTTCCAAAGACGATCCACCGTTTCTGATCATGCACGGCGACAAGGACCCCGGCGTCCCGCTGGAACAAAGCCAACGGCTACACGACAAACTCAAGGCCGCGGGGGTGTCCTCAACTCTGCACATCGTCAAAGGAGCCGGCCACGGTGGCAAGGCGTTCCAAACACAGCAGGTTCACCAGGTCATCCTGTCGTTCTTCAACAAACATCTTCGGACGACGCAATGAACAGTGAAGCAAGGTTTGCTCACATGTTGGTTCGGTGTCTCCGCATACCTTCCGGCCGACAGCACGTGATCGCAGTCGCGAAGACCGAGCAGAGAGGCAACCGATGAGAGTTTTGGCATTCGTTGGACTCGTTCTCCTGGTCGTGACGCCGCTTCACGCTGCGGACAAATCCGAGTTGTCCGAGAAGCTGTTGAACCTTACGGATGCTTCGCGCGATCAACTGGCAACAGCAGCTCGACAAGGGTTGATCGAGATCGCTCCCGTCAATCTGCCGGTCAACCCACCCGGTGACTGCAATCATTACGGCTGGCCGATTGCGACCATGGTTGGCGAAACGATCATCGTCATGCACCGCCGGATTCCGGGGCACAAGGCGAGCGGTGCCGGTCGGCCGCATGAAAAGATGTCGTACGGCATTGTGCTCCACAGTGACGACGGCGGCAAAACCTGGTCGAAGCCCTACGACCTTCGGGACTGCATGCTGCCGGCAGATCGTATCCGGGGCGGCATCGTCCCCTTGTCGCATCGTGCCAAGTTCGACAAAGGCAACAAGTCCCGCGAAGGATACAAGGTGCATCTGCATGCGATCGGTACAACCCGCGATGGAGCGGTCGTCGCCATCAACAATCACGGCGTGTTTCGATCGGACGACAAGGGCCGCACTTGGAAGCACTTTTCCAAGGCGTTGCGCGACGACACGTTTCCACATCAGATCATCAATCTCGGACCGCGCATTCTGGATCATCCACAGCACGGACTGTTGGCCTTCGGCAACTGGTTCGGCGAAGTGGACTCGTATCACAAATACAGCGAACGACTCGTCGCGATTCGGTCGCGGGATGGCGGGGCGACGTGGAAGGTCGAGGACCATCCGGCCGGGTTTCGCCAATATGAGCCGGCCGTGCTGCTGCACGACGAGAAGTTCCTATTCGTTACACGCGACCAGACTAAGGTCCGCGCACACAAGCAGATGACGTGGTTGCCGGGTACGAAACCACAGATCATTCAGACCAACCTCAAAGATCCACGACTGGTGGATACCGTCGATTTCTCCTTCAATCCCATGACGAAACGCTTCGAGATCGTCCGCAGTGAGCGTCATCGCATGGAGATTTGGCTGTGGAGCATGGCGCCGGCCGATTGGGCGAAAGGCCAATGGCGGCGTGAGTGCCGTTTGTTGGCCCGAAAAGGAAAGTTCTATTCCACGGCGGACGGCTTTCATCCAGCCGGTGCGGTGATCGACGAGAAACGCGGCGTGCAACACATCTTCATTTACACCGGGCATCCCAACGGACCAGCTGGGGTGTTTCGTATTACTCGCATGCTCGACACGCGAAAACTCAAAGAGACGCTGAGTGGAATATCCAAGAAGTAAGTGAATTGCAGAGGACAACCATGAAATACACGATCTTCACATTGCTCACCGGCCTGATAGCAGCTCTCGTGGCCCCACTGCACGCTGCCGACCCCGCACCGCCCAACATCATCGTTGTCATGGCGGACGATATGGGCTGGTCGGACATCGGCTGCTACGGGGGCGAAATTCGCACGCCGCACATTGATTCTCTGGCGCGGGACGGGATGCGATTCACGCAGTTTTATAACAACGCCGTCTGCGGGCCGACGCGTGCATCGCTGCTGACCGGTTTGTATTGCCAGCAGGTCGGCCACGGTGGTGATCGCTGGAACGAGCCGAAGGACTTCAAGAAGTGTGTCACGATCGCGGAAGTTCTGCAAAGCGCTGGTTACCGCACAATGATGGTCGGCAAATGGCAGGGGCGGGATTCAGCGTTGGATCGCGGCTTCGACCGATTCTACGGACCTATGTGCCAGGGGAAAGTCAGCTACTTCCACGAAGTCGCACTCAATCCGTTCTTCCTCAACCGCAAGCGATGGCAACTGCCAAAAGACTTCTACATGACGAGCGCTTTCAACGACCATGCCGAGGGGTTTCTGAAAGAGGCGGTCCGCGGCGAATCACCGTTCTTTCTGTACGTTGCCCACCTCGCGCCTCACTGGCCGCTGCATGCCCGCGAAGCCGACGTTGCCCCCTATCGCAGCCAGTACCTCGAACGCGGTTGGGACGAATGGCGAACACGGCGGCACGAGCGGCAGCGAAAGAGCGGGATCGTTCCCGCCGGTTGGAAACTCTCTCCTCGACCGCCAAGCGTGCGCGATTGGAAAACCGACCGGCACAAGAAATGGCAAGCCGAGCGGATGGCGGTTTACGCCGCTCAAGTCGAAGCGATCGACCGCGGCCTCGGCCGGCTTCTGGAAATCGTCGAGCAGTCCGGGACGAAGGACAATACGCTGGTGATGTTTCTCTCCGACAACGGTGCGGCCCCGAACGGTGGATTGACGCCGACCGATAGCGGATTCGGGTTTGGACCCAATGCCAAGAACGATCAGTGGCGCAAAGACGGTGTGCCGATTCGACCCGGCAGCAGACCGGACCTTCCACCAGGTCCGCACGACACGTTCGCCGCCTACGGGTTGGCTTGGGCGAACGTCAGCAACACGCCGTTGCGGGGTACGAAACTGGATGGATTCGAGGGGGGTATCAATACGCCGATGGTTGTGCGTTGGCCCGCCGTGATTCGCAAGGGCGGCCAAATCACAAACCAGGTCGGTCACGTGATCGACTTCATGGCGACATGTCTCGACGCGTCGGGGGCCAAGTATCCGACGGACTTCAAGGGCCGCAAACCGCTGCCGTTGGAAGGTAAGAGTCTGCTGCCGGTCTTCGAGGGAAAACGACGTGGGGGGCATGAAGTTCTCTACTGGAGTGTCCCTCGGCACCACGTGATTCGGATGGGAAAATGGAAAGCGATCAAACCGAAAAACAGCAAGACCTGGAAGTTGTTCGACCTCGACGCAGACGGCACGGAAACTGTCGATCTCGCGCAGCGAGAGCCCGATCGCGTTCAATCAATGGCCGCCCGGTTTGACAAATGGCAGAAACGCGTTGGGGCGAAGTGAAAGAACAGATGGAGCGGTCACGACCCTGAAGACCGGCCACTCTCAATCGAATCAGACGAGGAACACCATGTTGGAACGACGAGACTTCTTGAAATCGTCGCTGTGTGGCGGTGTGACGTACCTGACTCTACCGATGCTCGCGAGCGCATCGGCAGAACGCGATGGCGGGGACGCGAATCGGGCGTTGTCCTATCGACTGTCGCGTCAGGTGCCGACGCAGTTTTACGACGGAAAACGCTGTTGGTGTCATCCGCGAGCCGGAATTGTTCCCGGAGTCGGCACGAACGGTTCGCCGCGTGTGGTGATGACGATGAACACGTTGAGCGTGTCCGGCAGTGACGTTTTCAAAGCAATGCACGTACTGCATACCGACGATCTTGGCAAGACGTGGTCGGAGCCTCGGCAATCCGAATCGCTGGCGATTCGCCACGAAACGATCGACGGCACAAGACGCCCCGTCGCCGCGAGTGATTTCTCGCCTCGTTGGCATCAGGCAACCAAGACACTGCTGGGTACGGGACACACGGTGGTTTACACGCCGGATTGGAAGGTGAAGCATCCGCGGCCCCGCCATACATCCTTCTCGACCTACAATCCCGACAAGGACGAATGGACGGCGTGGCAAAAGATGGCCATGCCCGAAGGTGACAAGTTTCACAATTCCGGCGCCGGCTCCACGCAGCGTTATGACCTGGCGGACGGAACGATCCTGCTGCCGATTTATTTCAGTCCTCCGGGGAAGAACTCACGTGTCACCGTCGCACGTTGCTCCTTTGACGGCACGGCGCTTCGATTTCAGAAACATGGCAACGAGTTGGCCGTTGACGACAAGACGCGCGGGTTGCACGAGCCGTCACTGACCCGCTGGGGCGGCGAATACTTCCTGACGCTTCGCAACGACAAACGCGGTTTCGTCACGCGCAGCAAAGACGGCCTGAACTTTGCGCCCATCCAAACCTGGAAGTTCGACGACGGCAAGGACCTGGGCAACTACAACACGCAGCAGCACTGGGTCACCCACAGCGACGGCCTGTTTCTGGTTTACACGCGCCGCGGTGCAAAGAACGACCACGTCTTCCGCCACCGGGCTCCGCTGTTCATGGCTCAGGTCGATCCCAAGCGGCTGCGCGTGATCCGCAAGACAGAACGGATTCTCGTGCCAGAACGCGGCGCCCGACTCGGCAACTTCGGCATTACGAACGTCAGTGAAAATGAAACGTGGATCACCGTCTCCGAGTGGATGCAGACCTGGGGGCCAAATCACATCCTGCCGGTCAAAAACAAATACGGCAGCGACGGCAGCGTGTTCGTCGCCAGGATTCACTGGTCGAATCCGAATAAGGACGTTTAGAGGACCGAGAGAGAGACGAAGCCACGCCCCGTGCTTCCCTACGTTGGCAGCCAGTTGAAAAGTCCACCTTGAAGCGATCACTTGGAGTAGAAGAATGAAACAGATCCTCATCGCCCTCACCGTCATGGTGCTGACTCCGCCGGCGGCCCTGCACGCGGCCGATCCCATCAACATCGGATCACGGCTTGAGCTGATGATCGACGATCACCTGATCGACAAGATGACGGGCGGCGCCAGGCTGGTGCTGCATAAGCCCACACGGCGCGAGGTGGCGATCAAATACGATCAGCCGTGGGAAGGCAACGCAAGTGGGTATCCAACCGTCTTTCAGGACGGCGACATCTACCGCATGTATTACCGGGGACACCGTTATCTCGTGGACGACAAGCCGCTGCGCCAGGCTCAGGGCGAAGTCGTGTGCTATGCCGAGAGCAGAGATGGCATCAAATGGGTCAAGCCAAAGCTCGGTTTGTTCGACTGGCCGCCGACTCGCAACAACAGCGGAAAGAAATCTAACAACATCATTTGGCGAGGCGGCCCGGAAACGCACAACTTCGCTCCGTTCAAAGACACCAATCCAAATTGCCGCGAGAACGAACGATACAAGGCGATCGGCGGAACGGTCAGCAGCAAGGGGTTGCTGACGTTCAAGTCGGCCGACGGAATTCACTGGTCGAAGATGAGTAAACGTCCGGTTGTGACGAAGGGCGCGTTCGACTCTCACAACACCTGCTTCTGGGATCCTGAGCGAAAACGATACGCGATGTATGTGCGGTACTTCAGCAAAGGCAAATTCAGCGGTTTGCGGTCGATCGGCGTGTCGTATTCAAAGGACTTTGTCACGTGGTCCAAACCGGTTGGCCTGGCTTATCCCGGCTCGCCGCCCCAGCAGATGTACACAAACCAAGTCGCGCCGTATTTCCGTGCACCACATATTCTGATGGGCTTCCCGACGCGGTATGTCGCCCGTGCATTGAACGAGCATGGCAAGCGGCTCGACCCCGTGGGGCTACGCAGTCGCTTAACGAAGGCATACAAACGTGTCGGCACCGATTTGACAGACGGCGTCTTTATGACCAGCCGTAATGGCCGGTCGTTTCGCCGTTGGGATGAAGCGTTTCTGCGACCTGGCCCGCAAGCCGCAGGGCATTGGATTTACGGCGACAACTACCAAACCTATGGCCTGTGGAAGACGAAGTCGTCGATTCCCGGTACGCCGAATGAAATCTCCATGCACTTCAGCGAGCACGCCTGGCTCGATAAGGACCATCAAGCGCGTCGCTATACAATGCGAATCGACGGTTTTGTTTCGGTCCGAGCACCGTTCAAAGGGGGCGAGTTCATTACCAAACCGTTGCGATTCTCGGGCAGGCGACTGACGATCAACTACGCGACATCCGCCGCCGGGAGCGTGCGCATCGAGATTCAAGACGCCGACGGAAAACCACTGTCCGGCTTCTCGCTGAGCGATTGCCCGGAACATTATGGCGATACAATCCGTCAAGTCATTACGTGGAAGGCCGGCAGCAATGTCGACCAACTCGCAAAAAAGACGGTCAGGCTGCGATTCGTGCTGAAGGACGCCGACCTGTATTCACTTCAATTCACACCCAAGAAATGAGCCCGATCACGATGCGATACGTCTTTTTTCTGGTTTTCATGGCGGGCTGGTTCATTCCAGAATCAGCTTTGCGGGCGGAGGACAAGCCGAACATTGTCCTAATCCTCGCGGACGACCAGGGCTACGCTGATCTCGGCTGCTTCGGATCAAAGACAATCAAGACGCCGAACATTGACCGCATGGCGCGAGAGGGCGCTCGACTCACCAACTTTTACGCCGCGGCACCAATCTGCACACCCACGCGAGCCGCGTTGATGACGGGCTGCTACGCGACACGCGTCGGTCTGCCAACACCCTTGCACGTGTATGACAAGATCGGTCTGAACCCGGCCGAGATCACGCTGCCCGAAGTCCTCCAACAACAGGGCTATCGCACGGCCTGCATCGGCAAGTGGCATTTGGGACACACTCCGAAACACTATCCGACTCGGCACGGATTTGATGTTTACTGGGGCACGCCGCTGGGTCACATGTTCAATCGGCCGGCCGTGGGAAAAGCCGTCGGCGATACGTCCGACCTATTCTTTAACAACGAACAACCGATTCCCTATCCCGCCAACGAAGATCTGACCGAGCGGCTGACGGACGTCGCCGTCAATTTCATCGACAAGAACAAGAGACGCCCTTTCTTCCTGTTTCTATCGCACACGATGCCGCACGAACCGTTGGCGGTCTCCAAGCGTTTTGCCGGCAAGAGCAAGGGTGGCTTGTACGGTGACGTCATCGAGTGCATCGACTGGAGCACCGGTCGAATACTCGCCGCCTTGCGAAAGAACGGGCTCACCAAAAACACGATCGTGATTTTTACATCGGACAACGGCCCCAAAAAGGGACATGGCTCGGCGGCTCCACTGCGCGGATTCAAACATCAACCTTACGAAGGCGGCGTCCGTGTGCCGTGTGTCGCTTACGCACCCGGCCGCATTCCCGCCGGCCGCACGATCGACGCCATCACGACGATCATGGATGTCTATCCGACGTTTGCCGGTTTGGCGGGTGCCAGGGTTTCGGCAAAGCAGGTGCTCGACGGCAAGGACATCTGGCCGCTGTTGTCTGGCAAGCCGCAGGCGAAAATTCCTCACAACGAGTTTTTCTACTTCGTACGTCACGGCGTGTTGGCAGGCGTCCGGCAGGGGCGTTGGAAGCTGTTGAAGCAGATGGGAAAAGTCGAACTGTATGACCTGACGGTGGATGTCGGCGAGTCGAACAACCTCGCCAGCAAGCAACCAGAGATCGTCAAACAGCTTGTTGCCCGCATGGAGCAGTTTGAATCGAAGATCAGGGCAACCAAACGCGCGTCCGGCTCCAATGATTGAACCACGCTTCGCCTTCGATCAAGAAGGCACACCGGCCAAAGCCCATCGAGTCAAGAAGAAACGCAGGTCCTGTTCGGCCGTGTGTGGGATACGGCCGACGCAAGATGACCTCGATCCTGAATCACCTTGAAGGTGCTGAGAAGTTCGACAAACGGTGGATGCTGCCGTTAGCCAAGATGCCTCCCGCCTACTTCCGACTACTGGGCGTGGCGGTGACCCCTATGGGAAATGTCTGATGGCGGACAAACCGACCAGTGGCGCACCGAACTGCTTTTCTGTACGGCGGGGTGGCGTTCACTTAATGCGTTGACCGCGCCCGATCGAGCCCTTCGATGTCTTGGGTTTACCGATGGTGAACCACTCGTACTTCGTTACGGCTTGGTCAAATATGAGTAGGTCGAAGAAGCCGCCAGGGTGCTTGATTATGACCGAGTTGGAGTGAAACACCGACCAGATTCCATACTCCTTCGTGCTCGATAAGAGCTTACCGTCGGCCCGAAACTGAAATTGCTTCTTATGGGTTGCCCAAACGGTATCGACAATTTTCTGCCGCAGCAACTGTTGTTCGACCGGCAGCGTGGTCGTGCCGGGAGTTGGCAGGTCGGTGAAGATATTCTCAAGTTTTCCGATGGCCTCGAAAAAGTCGCGTGCTTCCTTGTGCGATCGGTCGAGAGTCAAAACCTCTTTCCAGGCCTTGTTCGCGGTTGGCAGGTCGCCCCCTTTGACCGCTTCCAATGCCAGTACACGGAGTCGCTTGATTGTGTTCTTCTCGGCATCCTTGACCTGCAAGTGGATTCTCGCCACTCGCGCTGCATGCTCACGTTTCGCCTTCTCGATACCGCTAGCGATGTCGGCCGCCGGGGCATTCTGTTGTAGGACAAAAGAAGCCACGAGCAACGCCGGGTACAAACGTGTGAAAGGCATCAACGTCTCCCAAATCGCGAGAGTGTGAAGGTGTTAAGGAAAAAACCGACGCGTATTTGTGTTATCAGCCCGGCTGATTTCTTTTGTAGCCGAGTGAATGACCGCTCGATTTGATGATACACGGACGCTGTATCTTCTTCCAACGCTGCATTGCAGTTTTCGCCGCGTCACTGGTCAGCTTCGCGCCGTGGAATTCCAAGCGAATCTGACCGTCGGAGATTTGCGACTTGCCGGCTTTTACACAGAAGAACTGAGAGGTTGTGAATCTTTCGATTTTCCTAATCTCAAGCACGACGTTTTGGTCAAGGCGACCGACGATCGTCGATCCTGAGCGATTCTGTAAGGTCGTTTTTGAGCTGATGAGTACGAAATTCAACGGAAGTCGAAAGATTCACAAACTCTGAGTGCTAAGAAAAAGACCACCCCTGGCCACGGCCGAAACCGTGGCCAGGGGCCTGTGTTCAATCCGACCTTTCGCGGTTTGGACGCGTGCCGGCTTCGATGGAGATCAGGCCGTTTCAATCACAAGATCACTCTCCATTAGATTCAATGTGATGTCAGCATCCACCGGCAAGTCACGCAACCAGCGCGTAAACTGGTGCGTCATCAGCCCGGCGGCGATGCAGGCCGTGTAGATCACGCCGTGCGACGTGCAGCGTCCTGTCTGGGCTTCGGATTGCCGAAACAGCGTCGTCGGGTAGTGCCGGCGGCTCTCCAAATCGGCCGCGGCCAGCACGCGGATGACTTCTGCCAGCATCCTGCCGTCGCACCAGAACCGGCACTTTCGTGAGGCTGATCGCCAGATCGCCGATCTTGCGGTAATGCTATCCACGCAGCAGAAAATCGCGTCGCCGATTTCGATTCGCGAGCGGTAACGGTCCGGCACCGTTTCGACGTTGATCAGCGGATCAATCCCGCGTATCGCGTCAGCAGTTGCCGCCACTTTTAATCGGCCGACGTTTGCAAAGTCGTAACCCTGAGTCGTCACGTTCGTGTCTTCGACCATGTCGAAGTCAATCAACTGGATCCGCGGTACTCCTAATGCCGCAAGTTGTAATGTCACTTGTCTCCCGATCGCACCGACGCCGATGACCGTTGCCGTCAGATCAGCCAGTTTCCCGCGCGGCACGAGATCGGTCTGCCGGGAAAAGCGGTCCATCTTCGTCGTCATAGAAATCTCCTGAGTTGAATTCGCGGAATTCCTGACCCTGCAACCCGTCCGGCCAGCCGAAGCCGGCATCAACGGCAAGTTGCGGCTCGTACCAGACGTCGTGCGGTTTGACGCACTGTTCGTATTCGCGGTGCCAGGCATCGGGGTCGGCGGCGGGAAACGGTGGTGCGTAGTCGACGTGAACTGGTACCTCAATGTCTCCACCGGGACCGACTTTGAACCGCAGCCGAGCGTATGTTTGGCCCCCCTCGGCCAGGATCGCCATCACTGCCCAGTCGCAGCGCCCAAAAACGCGCTCAAACGTCTCCTCGTCGGTCGCGCTGGGTTCGGCCGAATCCCCGGGATGCGTATGTAGCCAGAGCCGAAAAAACCTTTCGGGCGGCAGGCCGGCATCGACCCGTTCGTCGAAATAATCGGCGACCGCTTCGTCGTCAAACTCCACGGAAACCAAAGTGGTTCGTTGTCCGATCAATCGAACGTCTTCCACCAGCAGCGGATCGTCTTCATTGCTGACACCGAAGCCGCCAACTTCGGTGTCTCCCAGATCACGCAGGAACAACAGCTTCGCCCAGGCATACGGACTGAATCGCAATGTCGGGCACAGCGGCTTCGGTCGGCGTTTGCGGCGGGTCGGTTTCCTCCTTTTGGGAGCAGCAATCGGAACAGAGTCCTTCATCGAGACAGTCCTCGCATCGGGTTGAGTTGCAGTCAGAACAGATTTCGAGACAGCTTTCGCACACGGATTCATCGCAGCCGGAACAGGTTCTGAGGCAGCTTTTACAGGTCGATTCGCTGCACTGCGAACAGGCCGATTGACATTCGCCGCAGCAGTTCGATCCACAACTCCGGCAATCCCGAGCACACTCGCCACAGACGTCGGTTTCACAATCAGGACAGCAAATCAATTCGTCCTCGCACATTGAATTGCCGCAATCGGGACAGTCTCGTCCCGACCAGTGGTCGAGTTGGACGTAGGCGCTGCCGGAGTTGTAGGTTTCCAGAATCTGCCGCACGATCAGAAAGAAATCCGCCAGACGTCCCTGTTGCAGGGCCTGCCGGATCAACGGGCGTCCGTCCCCTTCGCAGAGCTGGCCCGATTCCACGTGAGGATGCGTGACTTCGTCGGAGGAAGTCGCCGGGTGGGGATCGGAAGCCAGCACCTCGTAGCTGAGAGGCTCATCCGCAACTTTGGGTGTTTTTTCGTAGTAGGCTACCACTATGAGTCTTTACCTCACCACCACAATCGCATTTGCACAAAAACCATTTTCGATATCGTTTGTCAGGACCAAGGTACTCAACAATTGTGAGTCGAGAAAAGCGTGTTCCTGGTTTTAGCTGTTCCAGAATTGGCGTTTTTCTTTTGGCATCCATTTCACGACCAGCCAAATGCCTGCGGTAGTGAAACTCACAGTACCCCCTTACTTTAGCCCGATTCTTACACGGTGGATGAGCACATTCGGCATCGACCTTATCGACGCCAACTCAGACTCGGTGCGCGCCAACGGCCGATCTGCTGCGGAATGCGTGAAGAAGCGACGCGAGACAGCCCCCTTTGGCAACAAGATCGGCTGAGATTATGGCCGTTGAGATAGATCTGCCTCTTGCACAACCGGTGTCGGAGCGTCGTTCCACTTTCTTGACCCTACGCGATCGTCTCAGAATCGCCGAAAAGCAAGCGGAAGCGATGGACGGGCGCCTACTGCAAACTCGCTGGACCACTTCACTGGACGGTACCCCAGCCAATTTTGAGAAGTCGGCATAGAACCAGTTCGATTTGCCGTATCATAAACGACGACTACAATTTGTTGTTAGTGGAGCAATCCAACACTCGTGACATGCCAAAACAAGAAGCGAAGGAACAACAGAGATGAGCAGCGACAACGGCGCAAAAATCATTGAAGAACTGAAAGTGTCGTACTGGATGGAGATCGAGACGGTCATGAGTTATCTCGCGAACTCGATCAACCTCGATGGTGTTCGTGCTGAGGAGATCAAGAAGGCGCTGGCGGCCGATGTGCAGGCCGAGTTGACTCATGCGCAGACGCTGGCGCGGCGGATTAAGACTTTGGGCGGATCAGTGCCAGGCAGTATGGCGTTTAAGCCGACGCAGGAATCGCTCCAGCCGACTGCCGATTCGACGGACGTCATGTCCGTCATCAAGGGTGTCATCGCCGCCGAGGATGGTGCGATTGCTCAGTACAACAAGCTGATCAAGCTGAGTGACGGCGTGGATTATGTGACTCAGGATTTGTGTATCCAGTCACTGGCCGATGAAGAAGAGCACCGCCGCGATTTTCTTGGTTATCTGACCGAGTACGAAAAGCGGGCGGGCTGAAGACTGATGTCGCAACAACGAACGATCTTGCTGACTGGTGCCACGGGCTACGTCGGCGGACGGCTGATCTCACTGCTTGAACTACGTCCCGGCCGGTTACGGTGTCTCAGCCGTCGGCCGGAGTTCCTGGCCGCACGAGTCCATTCGGAAACCGAAGTGGTCGAAGGTGATGTGCTCGCGCCCGAAACGCTGCACGCGGCGATGGAAGGCGTGGACATCGCGTTCTACATGGTGCATTCCATGTGCGCGGGCAAGGACTTCGAGGACGAAGATCGTCAAGCGGCGCGGAATTTTTCCCAAGCCGCTCGGAGCGCGGGTGTCAGGCGGATCATCTATCTGGGCGGGCTTGGCGATTCGGACCAGGCCTTGTCGAAGCATCTCAGAAGCCGTCACGAAGTCGGCGACGTGCTGCGGGAATCGGGGGTGCAGGTCATCGAATTCCGGGCGTCGATCGTCATCGGGTCGGGCAGTCTGTCGTTCGAACTGATCCGATCCTTGGTGCAGAAGCTGCCGGTCATGGTCTGGCCGAAATGGGTTTCGACGAAGGCGCAACCAATCGCCATCGAAGACGTGCTGGCTTATCTGGTCGCGGCCGTGGATTTGCCCGATGGAGAAAGCCAGGTGGTTGAAATCGGCGGAACGGACCAGGTGTCATACGGTGACGTCATGCTGGAATACGCGCGGCAGCGCGGTCTGCGACGCCGCACGATTCCAGCACCATTTCTCAGTCCGTGGTTGTCGAGCCTGTGGTTGGGATTGGTCACACCCGTTTACGCGCGCATTGGTCGCAAGCTGATCGAAAGTCTGCGCAATCCGACGATCGTTCGAGACAACTCGGCGTCAGCCGTTTTTCCGGATATCCACCCTCGAGGCCTCGCGGACGCAATCCAGCGCGCGTTGGCCAACGAAGATCGCGATTTGGCTCAAACACGTTGGTCCGACGCGCTCTCTTCGTCCGGCCGTCAGAAACGATGGGGCGGTGAACGCTTTGGAACGCGGCTGGTCGACTCACGCACCCTCGACGTCGATGCATCACCGGAAACCGCATTCGTCCCAATTCGTCGCATCGGCGGCGAAACCGGCTGGTACTTCGGCACATGGCTCTGGCGGCTTCGGGGGTTCCTGGACTTGCTGGTCGGCGGAGTCGGCCTGCGCCGCGGCCGGCGTGATCCTGACTCGATCACGGTTGGCGACACCATCGATTTCTGGCGAGTGGAAGCCTACGAACCGAATCGCCGACTAAGGTTACACGCAGAAATGAAACTCCCCGGCCGTGCCTGGTTGGAATTCGAGGTGACGGACGCCGTTGAGACTCCGGGAAAATCAACGATTCGCCAAACCGCCATCTTCGACCCCGTGGGCCTCTTGGGCCTGTCCTATTGGTACGGTATTTATCCGTTGCATCAAGTGGTTTTCGCGGGAATGCTCCGACGGATTGCTCGATCGGCTGAAGCCTAGGCTCCCTCACCGCGGGACATCAAGGCGGAAGCATAGCGTTCCTCGACTTCGTCTACCAATTCTACCGATCGGAAATCGCGCGCAAAATTGTGGTCACCATCTCGGGCGTGTCTACAAATCTGCAGATCTTTCATGCAGATTTCGAACGAAGGAGATCTCAGGTGTCACGCTTATTGGTTGTTGGAATTGTCGTTGGACTGATTGCGTACGCAGTCACACGATCGCCCGCGGCAAGTTATATGGATCATCCCGAACTGGAACAGTCAGGGGTACGTGAAGCCGCCACCACTTTAAGTCGCGTCGTGAAGAATGATGCCGCCACCTCTATGTCACTCGATGAGTTGATGCGAATCTCGGACACGGCGGCCCGGGCGTTAGGGGGCAATCACTTTGCCGCTCGCACTCTGCGGAATGCAATCCGTGACGCGCGAACTGCCGAGAATGAGGCGAATCCCGCCGAGGAATTGCTTGCAGGAATGAAGCGAGTGCATGAAACGCTCACGTTTCGCCCGCTGAAGGAACCGATGGCCGATGCTGTCAACAACACCTACGGCGGTTGAATTAACTTGGTGATTTGCTCGCAGAGTTTCCTCGTTCCATCGACCCGGCTGCTGTGAATCCTCTGCTTCTTTGTTTCCGTCCAGCGACCGTCGGCGATGTTTTCGCCAGCGAGATGCACGATCGCGTCGATTCCTTCCATTCGGCCGGTGTTGACCACGCCCTGATCCGGATTCCAGCGAATTTCATTGATCGAAGCTTCTTGCTCACTGCGGACCAGTCGCAGAACTCGGTCTCCAGATCCCTCGAACGCACCACAAACCGCGGAGCCAACTAATCCTGTCGACCCGGAAACGGCGACGATATTCGATTGCTTCGTGTTTGAATGGCTATCAACGTTTTTTGATTCCGACGTGGCCGAGATCATCTTGTGACTCCTTCAATTAAGTGTTTTCAGTTCTTTGTCCGCTTTCGAGGCGCAATGTTTGCCAAGCCGCCGTCGATGCCTATCACCTGACCCGTCATCCAGTTGTTTTCCAGATGCAACATCCATTGGATGAGCGACGCGACATCCGACGGTTCGCCCAGTCGGCCCAGTGCGTGACTTGCGACCGACATTGATTCCGCTGCTGGTGTCTCCCAAAGTCTTCTGGTCATCTTCGATTTCACGAGCCCCGGTGCGACGGCATTGAAGCGGATGCCGCGGTTGGCGTATGTCGCGGCAGCAGATCGAGTCAAACCAATGATGCCCGCTTTCGCAGCCGCGATCGCCTCGTGATTGGCAAGTCCAATCTGAGCGGCCGCGGACGACATCAATACGACCGAGCCGCCGCTGCGACGCATCAGTGTTCCGGCTGCCCGCACGACGGTGAACGCCGACGTGAGATTGACCGCAATCGTCTCGTTCCATTCTTCGTCAGATGTCGCGTGGGCCGCTTTCAGCAACACGGAACCAATACAGTTCACAATTCCGTCGATTCTCCCGCAACTTTCCGCCGAACTGTGAAGACAGCGCGTGATCGAATCTGGATCGTTGGCCTCGACATCATGGATCGGACAATCCAATTCCTCGCCGAGTGCTTGCAATGATTCACGATCACGTCCAGCCAGTACGACTCTGTCGCCAGACATCATGATGCGCCGCGCCAATTCGCTACCGACCGACCCGGTCGCTCCCAGAATGACGAATACTGGCTTGTCCGATTCCGCCTGGTGCATGATTCGATTTCCTAGTCACAGAAAATCCGCCCCCTGGAACCGTTTCCGCCTAACCAAGTCGATCACCCATTGGTTCTCAAACAGGTCGGTCCGTTTCTATCCGGGGGACAGGCTGATTTCGTCGTATTCGGCTATCCGTTCGCTATGCCGCAGCCACGTCCAAATTCAGATCGAGTGCCAGGTTTCGCAGCTTGTCGAGTGCAATGTGGAACAACTGTCGGACACGTTCCTTGCAGACACCTAAATCGAACGAAAGACTTTGAAAGGTGCGGGTCGTTACGAAGCGGCGAAAGGCATATCAAAAGAAATGAACCACTTCCGGGCTTCGCCGACAGTGGTCCATTTGCTTCTTACTTGAATCGTTTCGATGTGAATAGTCGGAAGATGGTCCGGCTACCGACACGCTGAACCGTTCAAGTGATGATATGCCATGTCCAGACCTCGACGGAGCGTCCAGGCGTTTGTAGACATGCATTGGGAATGCTTCGATGTGGCCAGTGCGGACTTCAGGCTCGACATGACCAACGGCGGCATCCGGTCGCTGCCGTGTTCAACAAGCTTCCGAGCCGTCTGCTCGTACACTTGCGTGCAGGTCGCGTGGTGGCCGCGGTTGTAATAGTCGACTCCTTGGCTAATCGCTTGCTCAATCATGCGCTTCGCTTCGGCGGCTTCCACTTTCGGTTTCTTGCCAGGAATCAGCACGCGGTCGATGACGTGGATCACTCCGTTCGACGCATCAATGTCAACCTTGACAAGCCGAGCGTCGTTGATCGTCGCACCAGTTTTGGTCGAACGGATCATGAGTTGTCCGCCCTGGAGTGTCTTCGCCTTGCCAACACTGACGGCGGCATCCGAGAAGACTCGCCCGGCGACGACATGGTACTTCAAGATCGCAACAAGTTTCTCTCGATTCTCCGGCTTCAGCAACGAGGAAACCGTACCGTCCGGCAGTCTGGCGAACGCGTCGTCCGTCGGAGCGAATACGGTGAATGGTCCTTTGCCGGATAAGACGTCAGCCAAACCGGCTGCTTTCACGGCAGCCAGAAGTGTTGTGAACGATTTCGCCTTCGCGGCCGTGGCGGGGATGCTGTCACTACTTGGCAGGATGACTTGATCGATGACGTGAATCACACCGTTCGAGCACATGATGTCGGTGGCAGTCACATTGGCGTTATCGACTTTGACCTTCCCGCTCTGAACTTGGATATCGACGCGCTGCCCGTTCAATGTGGCGGTGTTCGACAGTTTGACGACGTCTCGTGCGGCCACTTGGCCAGAGACGACGTGGTAGGTCAGGACTCCGACCAGAGCTTGCTTATTCTCCGGTTTCAGCAAATTCTCGACGGTGCCTTTCGGCAGTTTTCCAAAGGCCTCGTCAGTCGGAGCGAAAACCGTAAACGGTCCTTTCCCCTTCAAAGCATTGACGAGGTCGGCCGCCTGAAGAGCAGCAGCCAGCGTTTTAAACGATCCCGCTGCAACTGCGGTGTCAACAATGTCCTTCTTTTCCGCAGACTGAGCGGGAGTGATCGCAAGCACGGCCAATGAAGCGGCCAGTGCAACAGATGTCGTAATTCTTCGAGTGGGTCGCATTTGAGTCTCCTAGTTCTCCAGACGATGTCTGAATTCGAGTAATTCTGATTTGGGTTCGTGTTTCGCGATTTCTCGCCGGCGTCAGCAATTCATGAATTGCCGGTTTATAGACGGCACAAATCCTCTGGCAAACGAAATTCTCGACGGTTTTCGACAAATGACTGTTTTCCTTCGCGCACCGTCAGCACGCGTTCGGCAGCTGACTTGTCATCGATGATCTCCCTTCTACAAATCCAACTGCTGGGCTTAGGATTTGCACTCTACGAGGTTATTGGAATGTCGGTTTCCCCGTCGATTGTCTGGTTTCGTCAGGATTTGAGGCTGCGAGACAATCCGGCGTTACGAGCCGCGATTCAACGCGGCGGGCCTGTTGTTCCGGTTTTCGTGTGGGCTCCCGAGGAAGAAGGAGATTGGGCGCCGGGGTCGGCAAGTCGCTGGTGGCTGCATCATTCTTTGAGAAGTTTTAACGACGAGCTCAATGAAGTGGGATCGCGGCTGATCATTCGGCACGGAGGCAGCTTTCGGCAGTTGGAAACACTGATCAATGAAGCAGGTGCCGAGGCGGTGTTTTGGAATCGGCGATACGAGCCATCGGTTGTGCGGCGGGACAAGGACATCAAAGCAGTGCTTCAGGAACAAGGAATTGTTACGGAGAGTTTCAACGGCTGCTTGCTGTACGAACCTTGGGAAGTGGCTACCAAACAGGGCAAGCCGTATCAGGTCTTCACCCCGTACTGGAAGGCGTGTCGTGCGTTGGGTGAACCCGCCGAACCGTTGTCCGAACCGCGAAAGTTGAGATTGCCAGACCGCTGGCCGAAGTCCGAACCGCTGGAGTCACTGGCGCTGGAGCCGGCAATCGATTGGGCGGCGGGAATCAAAGAATCATGGCAGCCTGGGACTACAGGCGCTCAAACGCAGTTGCGACGATTCCTAAACCAAACGGTTGGCGACTACAAGCAGCAGCGCGAAATTCCTGGAGAAGTCGGCACGTCGCGGCTGTCGCCACATTTGCACTTCGGCGAGATAAGCCCGCGCCAAATCTGGCATGCGGTGAAAAATAAATGTGGTTTCGAGACTGACTCTGCGGAAGCCGCAAGTGTCGAGACGTTCCTGACGGAATTAGGTTGGCGTGAGTTCGCACATCACGTTCTGTTTCATTTCCCACAAACACCCGACCGGCCACTTCGTTCGAAGTTCGAGTCATTTCCGTGGGCCGACGATCGTGATGCATTACGAGCCTGGCAGCGAGGCCGCACGGGATACCCAATCGTCGATGCCGGCATGCGCGAATTGTGGGCGACTGGCTGGATGCATAACCGCGTGCGGATGATTGTTGGCTCGTTCTTGACGAAGGATCTACTTCTTTCATGGCAAGAAGGAGCACGTTGGTTTTGGGACACGCTGGTCGACGCCGATCTGGCCAACAACACGCTCGGCTGGCAATGGGTGTCCGGTTGCGGTGCCGACGCCGCACCGTACTTCCGAGTGTTCAATCCGATCAGCCAAGGCGAGAAGTTCGATGCCGACGGAACCTACGTTCGCCGCTGGGTCCCCGAATTGAAAGACGTCCCGACTCGTTGGATTCATCAACCATGGAATGCCCCTGCCGAAGTATTGGAAACAGCCGGCGTCGAACAGGGCACGACGTACCCACAGTCGGTCGTCGATCACGCCGCCGCCCGCAAGGTGGCACTGGATGCGTTCGCATCGATCAAGAGTCGATGAGGACGCACTTGGGAACCACGACATAAACTTCGGAGAACAGGCAGTCACGAATGATTAAGAATACGATCAACAGCACGTACGATTGCATCGTAGTCGGCGGCGGCCCGGCTGGGTCGACAACCGCTGCGCTGGTTGCGGACGCTGGTTATTCAGCGTTGCTGATCGAACGCGAAAAGATGCCGCGGATGCATGTCGGTGAATCGCTAATGCCGGAGATTCATTGGACGATCAAGCGTCTCGGTATGCTGAAAAAGTTGCGTTGCAGCGGCTTCACAAAGAAAGTTGGCGTTCAATTTGTGAATTCCAACGGTCGTGAATCGCAGCCGTTCTTTTTTGAAGAACACGACCCCCGTGAGTCTTCGCAGACTTGGCATGTCGAGCGGTCTGAGTTTGACAAGCTGTTCTTCGACAACGCGGCAGAGAAAGGGGCGGATTGCTTTGACGAAACGCGGGCTACCGCCGTCGACCTTTCGTCCAACGCTCCAAGAGTTCAAATTCGTTCGTCTCGCGGCACGTCCCATGAAGTTCGATGTCAAGTCCTCGTCGATGCCACAGGCCAACAAGCGTTTCTGGCAAATCGGCTGGGCGTGCAGGCCGTGAATCCCGATTTGCACAAGGCGGCGATCTGGGGGCATTTTCGAGGCGCAAAACGGAACGAGAATGGGGTAGCTGAAGTCACAACGATTTTGCACACGGCGAACAAGAGGTCGTGGTTTTGGTACATACCACTATCGGGCGACAAAGTCAGCGTCGGTCTGGTCTCGGACAACGACTATCTGCTGAAGGGTCGCGGTTCCCCCGACAAGGCATTCAACGAAGAGGCTATTCAATGTCCTGCGCTCTGCGAAAGGCTTGCCGACGCCGAGAAGATTAACCAACTGCGAGTCGGTAAAGAGTTTTCATACACCTCTAAGCAGCACGCCGGCGACGGCTGGGTACTGGTGGGCGATGCCTACGGCTTCATCGATCCGATCTATTCGACGGGCGTTTTTCTGGCGATGAAGTCGGGCGAGTTGGCGGCGGACAGCATCATCGACGGTCTTCGTTGTGGCAACCTGTCGGCGGAAAAACTCGGCGAATGGACCGGTGAATTTAATCGAGGAGTCGAGCTGTTCCGCAAGCTCGTCAGCGCGTTCTACACGCCAGAGTTTAGCTTCGCGGATTTCATCAAAAAACACCCGCATTACCAAGGCAATCTGACCGACCTGTTGATCGGCCGGGCTTTCTACAATGGCGCCGAACGGATCTTTGCAGACCTAGACCCCGCGGTACAAGCCGCCCAAGTATTGGAAAAAGTACGCAATTGATGACAACAACCAAAAGCTACGATGCCGTCCTGATTGTCTCGTTCGGTGGACCCGAAGGTCCCGACGACGTGATTCCGTTTTTGGAAAACGTTCTGCGTGGCAAAAACGTTCCCCGCGCGCGTATGCTGGAAGTCGCCGAACATTACAAGCACTTTGGAGGCGTCAGCCCTATCAACGGGCAATGCCGCGAGTTGATTGACGCACTTTGTGAGGAGCTGAAATCCAACGGGCCCGACCTGCCGATCTATTGGGGCAATCGCAACTGGCATCCAATGCTCACCGACACGCTTCGTCAAATGAAAGACGATGGCGTTCAGCGGGCGCTGGCGTTTATGACTTCGGCGTACAGCTCGTACTCCGGCTGTCGACAATATCGAGAAGACGTCGAGCGAGCCAGAACGGAAGTTGGTGAAGGAGTTCCACACGTCGATAAATTGCGAGTCTTCTACAATCACCCAGGTTTCGTCGAATCTGTGGTCGACCGTGTGCAGGAGGCCCTCGCCGAGATTCCCAGAGAGCGACACCAGACCACTCAGTTGATTTACACGGCGCACAGCATCCCCACGGCAATGGCAGACGGATGTGACTACGCCGCCCAATTGAGCGGGGCGTCACGCTTAGTCACCGAGAGCCTCGGCGGATTCAATGGCGTTTTGGTCTACCAAAGCCGCAGCGGGCCACCCACGCAACCGTGGCTGGAACCCGACGTGTGCGACTATTTGCAGGTCGCTGGTGAAAGCCACCAGTTCACCGACGTCGTCATCGTGCCGATCGGTTTTATTTCCGACCACATGGAGATCCTGTTCGATCTCGATACAGAAGCCCGCGAGTTGTGCGACGAACTCGGGCTCCGCATGGTACGTGCGAAAACAGTCGGCACGCATCCGAGATTCATTAGGATGATTCGCGAATTGATCTCCGAACGGGTCGCAGGAACCGAACGACGCTGTCTCGGCTCGCTGGCGCCGAATCACGATGTCTGTCCCGAAGACTGCTGTCTGCCCGGTCGGCCGACAAGACAAGCTGCGGCGACAACCTGAATCACTTTCTATCCACCACATTCACAACGAAAGGATAACCACAATGGCCAAAGTCGATTGGAGCTACCATCGCCCTGGCTGAACGACGTGCGGAAAGACGCAAGAGTTTCTTGCGGATGTCGGCGTCGAAGCGACCGAAGAGGTCAACGCCAAGAAGACCAAGCTCAAGGAAAACGAAGCCTTGCAACTGGCCTCGCAAGTCAACGACATCTATGCCGCGAAGGGCAAGAACGTCGTTCACCTCAACGGAAGGCAAGGATGTCGAAGTCGTTCGGGACCTCGATCGTAAGACCGGCAAAGAAATCTGGAATCACCAGTGGGAAGGAACGATGAGCGTCCCATTCTTTGCCAAGTCCAACGGCGACTGGATACGAGCGACTCCGGCCTTCGACGGCGAACGTCTATACGTAGCGGGAATTCGTGACGTACTTGTCTGCCTCGACGCCAAAACGGGCAAAGAGCATTGGATTTCGTGAAGGAACTGAAGGCCAAGATCCCATCGTTCGGGTGTGCGTCGTCACCACTTCTCATCGGCAATCATGTTTATTTGCAGGCCGGTGGTGGATTCTGCAAGGTCGACAAGTTCACCGGACGGATCATCTGGCGGACGCTGGACGACGGGGGCGGGATGTCCGGCAGCGCCTTCTCGTCGCCGTACTTCACCCAGCTGAACGGCGAACCGCAGTTCGTCGTGCAAACCCGCACGGCGTTGGCCGGTGTCGATCCCGAAGACGGCAAGGTGCTGTGGTCGAAAGAAGTCCCCGCGTTTCGTGGCATGAACATCGTCACGCCGACAGTCCACAAAAACGCGGTGTTCACCAGCAGCTACGGCGGTCGCTCATTCCTCTTCGCCAGCGCGAAGAATAAATCAGACTGGTCGATCAAAGAGACGTGGACCAACAAAGCGCAGGGTTACATGTCCTCGCCCTTGATCATCAAGGACCACGTCTAGAACCAAAACACCACGTGTGGGACATGTCAGCCGTTTGCGTCAATCGCCGGTTAACCAGAAGCAGTCGATTGCGAAATCGTCGATACAGAGTCCACTTTCCGTAAGAAATCGGCACAGCGACGCTGGAACCTCGTCCGGATCCCTGAAAAAGAACGGCAACACGGCCAAGCACGCCGAACCGGCTCATCCGCACATCCCCGGTCACGCCGTCGTGGATTTGAAGTGGCGAGAACTCGCGCGGAAAAGTGCAGAATGTTGTGACAGACAGCAGCGCACTTTCTCAGACTCTCTTCCTGACTCCTGTAGTGCGGTGAACACATTTTTGCAACATCCCGAGCACCGCTCCAACCATATCAAGACACGCTACGCGCAGCCGAATGCTCGCCCGGTAGTCACGCTCCAGTCCCGGTAGAACGGCTCCAACTCCCGTTCGAACACGTCATGCTGTGCCAGATGCATGAATGAATGGGGGCGACACGGAGCGCGGGATCGAGATGTGCGACAGGATCTCATTTCCAGCTGAATGCGATTTGTGACTTCAGCGTGCGGATGAAGACTTCGCCGTTGGAGACGGCCAGATGAGCCCAGGTGGGGTCGTCGCTGATGTGTCGTTTGTCGATGAGGTCGAATTTCTCAGGGTTGGCCTTGATCAACAGCAGATCGCCTCGTTCATCGAGCGCCAGAATGCGATCGTCTTGGACGGCCATGCTCCAATACCCGCCGAACGGAGTGGTGATCCACCGTTCTTTGCCGGTACTGAGTTCGATGCAGGCGAAACGTTTGTTTCTGAGATGCAGGTAGAGGAAACCATCGATGACGACAGGCGACGACATGTAACCCTGGACTTTGTTACGCCACAGTTGTTTGACGGCGGATGACGATTCGCTTGCCTGCAGATTGTAGAAGAAGGAACCTCCGCCGTAGCTGCTGGTGAACACGGAGTTGTTGACGATTGTCGGAGTCAGAATGTTCATGCCGCGAAACGCGGGGACATCCTGCGACCAGAGTTCATTTCCCGATTCGAGGTCGATGCCGGCCAGGCGTTTTCTTGTCTGAACGACAGCTTGCCGTTTCCCGTTGATCGTTGCCAGCGCGGGCGACGAGAAGGCGCTGCCGAACGTGCCGCCGCCGTCGGCCAAAGACTTCCAAACAACTTTGCCTGTTTCCTTTTCGACTTTGACAAAGCCGCCGCCGGCCTGAACGTAAACGTGGTTTTTATCAATGAGAGGTGAAGAGGCGAACCCGAAGGATGGCGCCGACGATTTGAAGTGTTTTGCGAGATCGAGCCTCCAAAGTTCTTTGCCGTCTTCCGCGTTCAAACAGACGAGGACGTCGCGGATGCCGGCGACGTAGAGTCGCCCCTTATCGAAGGCCGGCGTGGCGCGAATCCACGAGCCGTTTGCGCTGGCGAAAAAGGGGACTGTCAATGATCCGGGCCAGGACGCTTGCCAGATTTCTTTGCCGGTTTTGCGATCGAGCGCGCGGACGACCTCGTTTTTCTTGTCCTGCGTCTCCGTCGTGAAGACACGATCGCCAATGACGATCGGCCCGGAGTAGCTCGGGCCCATGTCATTCCGCCAGAGTTCCCGCAGATGATCGCCCTGTAACGAATTGGGCCACGTCGGTCCCGTGACGCGGCAATCGCGAGTCGGGCCGCGCCATTGGGGCCAATTTCCATCGGGCGGCGCAGCTTTCGAGGCGGGGGTTGTGCAGATACCGACGAGGAGCAGAAACGCCGCCATCAATGGCTTCTTCGTTGAAGTGCAGCATCGCAATTTCATCGGATTCATCCTGGCAGAGTCAGGGCCTTTGAAGGGGGTGACGGCGAGGAATTGTAGGCCGCAGGTGTGCAGCGGCAAGGAATGAATTCCCCGGAAATCTGAAAAGAGTGAATACGACGGTGTTGGACGTGTAAGTGGGATCGTTTTTTTTGACGTAGATCGCCGACCGTTCTCTTTGAACGCATCGCGCCAGTCCTCCAAATTTTCGCGATTAGGATTGGGCGCGCCATTCGTCGCAATCCACACTTTCAGCATCTCACTGCCGCTCCGGCCCGGAAGTACTCGACTGTGGACAGTGACGGATGTTGGTGATTGGCGTCTTGAGCAAACTTCTCGGGAGTCCCGGATGTTGTGAGGGGGCTGTCACGTGCACCAACAATTCGTGGCTATTAGTCGATCTCCTCAATAGCTACGGCTGTTGAGATGTAATGACGGGTGGAAGAGATTCATCAATGGAAGCGAACCTGATCGCAATTGAATTGGCGCAGTGTCGAGTGTTCTTCTGGGTCATTCCTTCACCATGGAAGACACGTCCAATGTGGCCACCGCAATTCCGACAAACTATTTCCGTGCGATGTCCACCTGGAACTTGATGACGATCAACAGCATTAGGAATCTGATCATCGAAACTGTGCCAACCGCAATGGCTTTCGATCTTGTCGGCAGACCGGTAGAGAGGTGCATTGCAGCGTCGGCAAATAAACGCGCCTTCGTCTTTTTCGTCTGTGTATTCACCGCTGAATGGCGTCTCAGTGCCTTGACCAGCAATGATCCGTAAATCTTCCTCCGTCAAATGGATGAACTGATTTATCGACTGACGGGGATCCATCAATTCAACTCCGTGGGAGGGGGGGGACGCTGTTTTTCTCAACGATAATCTGCGATTTCACGCGCCAGTTGTTGCCGCTGGGGGTGCGGCCCTGATGATCCTTATCAGACGCGTGGCGCGGCTCTTGTAAGTGAAAGAAGTGGTCTGTTTGGCCAGCGAAATGTGGAGACGAAATTCAGTCAGCAGATGGACAATCTCAGCAGCAGTCATTCCGCGTACTTCCTTGCCAAAGTCGGATGAAATTGGCTGCTGAGGTCTCATCTTGTTTCTAGTCGCACAGAGCGAAAGGACAAGCGACAAAGTGGGAGCGACACGCGAATTGCTCTGGCAACGAGGCTTGAAGTGAAACGATGTACGCCGCCGTGCCAAGTTCCACCACGCTTGCAATTCCTCAGCAGCGGTTCTTGACAATGCGGGAGCGATATGGCTTCGGTCGTTAATTCGGTTCAAAGCGGTTCGACGAGCGTTGGTTTGTGGGGCTTCCGCTGAAATCGCTCCGGGTCTCTCCTTCAAAGTGGGCGGCCGCAGATGCGATTGCTTTGCGGCTCCGGCACCATGCGGCAAAGTGCAGCGTCTGTCGGCTAGAACGACATTTTCGCCTGCAGCATCCAGGTGTCGCCGATCTCCACGTCTGGCAGGCCGCTGTCGAATTCGAACTCGCGCGAAAAGACGTAGCCGACTTCCATGCCAATCCTCTGCCCACTGCCGAATGCTGCGCCTGGCGAACGTGCCGGCACCAGTTCCCAGCCGAGTACGGCGCGCCAGTCTTTGTAAGTCAGCTGATCGTTCAATCCACCGACGCGCTGATACGCCCACGTCCCACCGCTGAACCCAGTTCCCAGATACGCCCAATGTTGCCGGTCTCCCTGTTGGTTCAACAGGACTGAGATCCGTGGGCGCGGTAGAATCAGGTCCAAGCGCAATCGAGGACTCGGCGTCCAGATTGCACCCGCTGCAGGAACCACCGGTAAGTCGTTGCGACCCAATGCCAAGACGCCGAACATCCAGCTCCACTGGGGATTGCGGCGATACATCGCAAAAAAACCGCCGCGAAATTGCCACATGTCGCTGGTGGTGTTTTCGCCGTCGGTGGCGATGCCTGCATTCAACATCAGCCGCAGCATCCAGCGATCATTGATCGGACGCATCCAGGCGGCGCCGAAGGAATAGTCAAACAATTCGCCCGGCAATGCCATCGCACGGGGAGCGGCCAGATCAGTGTAAGACACGCCGATGTTGATAATCGGCGGTGGCGGCCCGAACACGGGATAAGTCGGGAGTTTCAGCCCGGCGTCGAACGACTTCAATTCGACGTTGCTTGCTTCAGCGAGCCATTCCCCGCCAAAGTTGAATTTCGGCCGCATCGATCGTTTCGGCCGGGACGAGAAAACGGCATCGGGACTGTCAGTCCCCGTCGACCCGGACGAGTCGTCGCCAGGCACCGAATCGAGCAGGAAATTGTCCTGCGCTGCTTGCGATGGTAAACGCGCCGTCGACAAAACGTGCCGAGACGATTTGTCGGTGTTCAAGGGCAACGAGTGACCGAAATCATGCGACGAATCGGTAGCGTCGATGTCGCGCAACAAAATTCGGGACGGGAGGCTCGGAGTCCCGGAGTGTTGGATTTCCCGGTCGAACGGCGGATCTCCGGCGGCGGCAACTTGGACGAGGCACAGAATCGTCAGCATACTGTGGAAGACAATGCGCAGTGCGATACGACCGTCATTTATCAGAATACTCATGGCAAGATTCAATGGTGCATCAGATGAGAATCATCGGAACCGCGCGTAAAGCAACCTATCGACGGTGCAGAGTGCTGTCGATTTGCCGATGTTGTCGAGAATGTGGGTAGGGAAACCTGGCCGTCGCAAAGAGGATGGTGACGTCAGGTGCCGATCGGCTTTGGCGTGCCTTGTGGTTGAGGCTGGCAACCAAGGTAAAGGACTATAACACTTCGCACTTTCCGCCTGAAAGCCCGGTTTGACGTGAACATCAGGCACGATCGAGGCTATCCGATACAGAACGTTGAACATATTCAGCTTGTGGCCAGACGGGGCTCTTGCTGGGTGGATATCTGTTCGGACGAATGGCTCGTCTTTTCACACATCGGCAGCCGGATGATTCTGTTGATGTATCGTGTCGGCAAACGTTTCCAGGTGCTGCATCGTGTCGCAGAAGGCGCTGTACTTCATTTGCTTTCGCAATCCATCGGTGAGCGCCTGCCCGCCGACAACCAGGGCAGCATTGTTTTCTACGGCTGCTTCGTACAGTTTTTCCGCTTCCTGCAGAAATCGCGTTTCGTCGCGAACGTGAGAGACACTGAGCCAGAACAGCTTGGGACGCCTTTTTTCGATTGCGGCGATCAGCGTGAAGAAAGGCAGCGAATTGCCCAGCGACTTGGCATTCCAGCCATTGGTGCACAAGACCAATTCAGCCATGGTGGTTTGCAGCGTGTAAGGATCGCCATCGAGCGTGCCGCCGATGGCGACGGGACTGCCCGGCCGAACGGGCGGAATTCTATTCCGCAATTCGTGCAGAATCCGCAGGCAGGTTTCGCACGACATGCGCTCCTCGTACACCTCCACCTCGCCGCAGTCCCAAAGTTCGCCTATCTCCTGAAATACGGTGGCGATCACTTGGTCGCAGATGACGCTGATCGGATGCTTCGCCAGGTACAGGTCGAAAATAATCTGCCGGCAGGCTGCTTCATCTCCTTCGATTAAGGTCTCTTTCAGTCGGTCCTTGGCTCGGCGGATCGTGCCTTCGCCCTGCCCAACCGTCGCAGGCAATCCCAAAATGCCCGGTTCGACCAATTCACGGCCGCTGCTCTTCAGGAACTCGAGCACGGCGTTCATCGGTAGTTTGCGATGACCGCCGGCGGTGCGGATCGTGGTGATCAAGCCGCGATCGCACCAGCGTTTCAGCGATGACTCGCTGACGCCGATTGCCCGCGCTACCTGCTTTGGTGACACAAGTTCATTCACTGCGATTATGCCTTTGGCTTGGTCAATTTGAACGCATTGGCTTGAAGTCGGCTTCGATGATCGCAACCCGATGCAGCAGTTTCACCAGAGATTCTAGACCGATCTTGCCCGATGGCCAACGCAACTGCAAGAAGTTGAGGTGTCCTAAATGAACGATATGGACGATTCTCTTGTGGTCAACTGGTGAGCTGCACCTATAAATCTGGCATCTGGTGGCCGATTAGCTCGATTGGTGGTCCCCCATTCAGGGTTGGAAGGAGATTGCCATGTCAAGACGGTCGATTGCAAAAGTCGCCTATACGGCTGCGGCGGGAGCGTCATTCCTGCTTTCGGTGTACTTGTGGTTTTCCGGCAGTAAGGAACAGGGCGCATTTGTAGGACTGTGGGTCCCCTCAATTCTCTCCTTTGGCACATTGATGCTGAGTGAACGCCATGACTGATACGACGATCTTCATGTGTGGGATGGTGGTGTTTGCAACGTGTCTGGGGGCGACATTGGCACTGATGCTTGGTCCGTCGATCAATCGATCAAGTCGCGACGACGACTGAAGACGCGGTCAGCGTGCGGTTCCGCAGCGATAACAGTCCAGAGGGAGACAAGCCATGCGAATAGCCATCATCGGTTCGGGCATCTCCGGGCTGACAACTGCCTACAAGCTGTGCGGCGCACACGACATCACGCTATTCGAAGCTAACGATTACGTCGGAGGCCATACGAACACGGTGACGGTTGAGGAAACTGGAAAGACGCTGGCGGTCGACACTGGGTTTATCGTGTTCAACGACCGCACTTACCCCAACTTCATCGCACTGCTCGACGAACTGGGTGTTCAGTCCGATCCGACGTCGATGAGCTTCAGCATACGCTGCGACGACAACGGTCTGGAATACAACGGTACCTCTATCAACGGACTTTTTGCTCAGAGGGCAAATCTGTTTCGGCCATGTTTCTATCGCATGCTGAACGACATTTTACGATTCAACCGGGAAGCTGTCGAGATTCTCGAAACGGACTCTGAGGAGACGACAACGGTTGCCGAATATCTGGCGGCAAAACGGTATTCGCGACAATTTGCAGACCATTACCTGTTGCCGATGGGGGCCGCTATCTGGTCCTGTCCGCCTGAGACTTTCGCGAAGTTCCCCATGCGGTTCATCGCCGAGTTCTATCACCACCACGGGTTGCTGAGCATTCGTAATCGACCGACATGGCGGGTGGTTCGCGGTGGATCTTCCCAATACGTGCAAGCGATGACACGACGGTTTCGGCAGCGCATCCGACTGAACTGTCCCGTATCACGAGTCGAGCGATTCACGAATCATGTCGAATTGACACCGACTGGTGCTGAATCCGAACGGTTCGACGAAGTCGTCTTCGCCTGCCACAGCGATCAGGCTTTACGCATGCTCGGCGATGCGTCGCCGGTTGAGCGAGAATTGCTGGGAGCGTTTCCCTACGGCCGTAATGTGGCTGTCCTGCATACCGACACATCGGTGCTCCCCAAACGGAAGCGGGCCTGGGCAAGCTGGAACTATCACATCCGGCAACAGGGCGAACAGCAGGCGGCCGTGACGTACAACATGAACATTCTGCAACACCTCAACTCGTCGCAGGTGTACTGCGTTACGTTGAATGAAACCGACCTGATCGACCCCGCACGGGTGATTCGCCGCATCAATTACAGCCACCCGATTTACACGACAGAGCGAGCGGCAGCCCAACGAAGGCACGCCGAGGTCATTCGCAGTAATCGCACCTCTTTCTGCGGTGCCTATTGGGGCAACGGTTTCCACGAAGATGGAGTGAACAGCGCGCTCGCCGTCTGCAAGGCATACGAACGTCGTTCGATTCACGTCAACGGTTCACGACAGGGTGACCTGGCAACAGCGGGAGCCGTTTGACCATGAACAGTTGCCTTTACGAAGGATCCGTTCAACACAGTCGAACGCAACCGGTTCGGCACGAGTTTCGATACTCGTTGTACATGGTGTACCTCGACCTTGATGAACTCGACGATGTCTTCCGCGACCGCTGGCTGTGGTCGACACGCAAGCCCTCGATTGCCCGATTTCGTCGCGAAGATCACCTCGGCGACGCGGCGATCCCGTTGGATGACGCTGTGCGGGATCTCGTCGAAGCGGAATGCGGCGAACGACCGACCGGTCCGATTGGGTTGCTGACCCACCTGCGGTATTTCGGCTATGTCGTCAATCCCGTTAGTTTCTATTACTGCTTCGACAAAACCGGCGAACGTGTCGAGACGGTCGTCGCCGAGGTGAATAACACGCCGTGGGGCGAGAGGCATTGTTATGTCCTGCGGACAGATGGCAACGGCGAGAAGTTGCAGACGACAGAGGACAAACAGATGCACGTATCGCCCTTCATGGGCATGGATCAGCAGTACCGCTGGGAACTCTCAAAGCCACGCGAGCAGATGTCCTTTGCGATCACCAACATCGAGCAGGGCGTACCGTTGTTTCATGCCTCGATGCTGCTTTATCGCCGCCCCATTACATCGTGGCAACTCGCCCGCGTCCTGCTGCGCTACCCGTTGATGACGGCAAAAATACTCGCGGGCATTTACTGGCAAGCCATCCGACTCTGGTGGAAACGCTGCCCCTTTTATCCACATCCCCGACACTTGGCAAAACCGAAAGCGACTAGCTCATGAACGACACTCTCGCTGCGACCTCGTCAACACAGCTAGACAATGGTTGCCTGACCGGCGCTGATACCCACACATCTCCCCGTCGTGCGCCGATGACCACGCGCTTCGCACGAACCGCCGTACTGAAGTCGTTGGACAAACTCCAACACGGGCATCTGACGCTGATCGATGGTGGAGACGTCTCGACAGCTGGCGACGAGGCGGAAAAGACGCAAAGGGCAACGTTGACGGTACATGATTCGTCCTTCTATTCGCGAGTTCTGTTCGGCGGCAGCCTCGGAGTCGCGGAAGCCTACATGGATGGCCTCTGGTCGTGCGATCATCTTACGGCGTTGATTCGCATATTCGCTCCCAAACTGGAAGCATCCAATGCATTGGACCGAGGTTGGTCGTGGCTCAAAGGTCGTCTTGCCAGCGGCTATCACGCCTTTCGGCCCAACACACGCCGCGGCGCACGGCGGAATATCCATGAGCATTATGATCTGGGAAATGAGTTCTTCTCGCTCTTTCTCGACGAGACGATGATGTACTCGTCGGCCCTGTTTGAATCACCTGACGTGTCGCTGCATGACGCCTCTGTCGCCAAGCTCGATCGCATCTGCCGAAAGCTGCAATTGCAACCGGGCGATCACGTTCTCGAGATCGGCACAGGCTGGGGCGGCTTCGCCGAACATGCGGCCCGAAATTACGGCTGTCGCGTCACGACCACCACAATCTCGCGCGAGCAATTTGACTTCGCTCAAAATCGCATCGACAAGGCCGGTTTGTCAGAGCAAGTCGAACTGCTGCTCGAAGACTACCGTGACCTCACCGGTCAATACGACAAGCTGGTGTCCATCGAGATGATTGAAGCGGTGGGACACAAGTTCTTTGATACCTACTTCAAAACGTGTGGCCGGCTGCTGAAACCGGACGGCCTGATGCTGCTACAGGGCATTACTCTGCCGGATCAGCGATATCAGCAGTACCTGCGGTCGGTTGATTTCATCCAGCGTTATATCTTTCCAGGCGGTTGCCTCCCTTCGCTGAAGGCAATGGGCGATTCTGTCGCGTCACAAACTGACATGCGGATGCTGCATCTGGAAGACCTCGCTCCGCATTACGCACAAACGCTGTCGTGTTGGCGCGACCGGTTTTTCGACCGAATTGACGAAGTCCGTGAGCTCGGGTTTTCTGATCGGTTCATCCGCATGTGGGAATACTACTTCTGTTATTGCGAAGCGGCGTTCCTCGAACGGGCCACCGGCGTCGTGCAATTGCTGCTGGCGAAACCTCAATGTCATCTCGATCCAATTCGCACTTTCTGAATCGATCTCTACCAAAACAAGGAATCGAATGATGTCGCTCGATCTAGTGAGCCTCGCCATGAATGCGACGGAACGCGGATTTGTACCTGATCCGTTGATTCGGCTCGGAATCCGTCGACTGTTGAAACAACGTCTGCAAGCGGAAAGCCGTGGCTCGTGCGAAGACTGGCAACATCGCGCGCGGCAGTTTGTTCAAGCTGCGCGGCGAGGACCAATCGCCCCCGTGCCGGATGTCGCGAACGAGCAACACTATGAGGTCCCGCCAGAGTTTTTCCTGAGTGCGTTGGGGAAACGGCTGAAGTACAGCAGCTGCTATTGGCCGGCCGGCGTGCAGACGCTCGATCAGGCAGAAGAGGCAGCGCTCGAGACAACCTGCCGACGTGCCGAAATCCAGGATGGAATGACGGTACTCGATTTGGGCTGCGGTTGGGGGTCACTCTCTCTGTGGATTGCCGAGAAATATCCCCGCTGTCGTGTGACGGCCGTCTCCAATTCCACCGCACAGAAACAGTTCATCGAAAGACAAGCCCGGGCCTCAGGTTTACTCAATCTGAGAGTTATTACGGCCGATATGAACGTCTTCGCGACCGATGACCAGTTCGACCGCGTCATCTCCGTCGAAATGTTTGAGCACATGCGAAACCACAAGAAACTGCTCAAGCGAATTGCAAGCTGGCTCACGCCGGACGGCCGACTGTTCGTGCATATCTTCTGCCACCGACAATTTGTCTATCGCTTTGAAACCGATGGATCGCACAATTGGATGGGCCGGCATTTCTTCACCGGCGGCATGATGCCAAGCGATGATTTGTTGGTGCGTTACCAGCATGACCTGCGGCTGGTCAACCAATGGCGGTGGAACGGCGGGCATTACGCGCGGACCTGTAATGCCTGGCTGGCAAACGTCGACCGACAGCGACGCGAAATCATGCCGCTGTTCGAGGAGACCTACGGCGCGGCCGATGCGGCCAAGTGGTTTGTGCGGTGGAGGCTCTTTTTCATAGCCTGCGCCGAACTGTTTGCCTACCACGGTGGCAACGAGTGGTGGGTCTCGCACTATCTGTTCGAAAGGCAGCCGCATCCCGCTGCCGTGCACGTCAACAATGGAAGTTCCCGATGGAACCGACAGAGCCATTCCTGATCAATGCGGCCGCCGTTGCAGTGTGGATGCTGCTCCTCTGGTTGGTCAGTCTGCCGCTGCGCGACGTCAGCATCGTTGATATCGCCTGGGGACTCGGCTTCGTACTGGTTGCTTGGCTGACGTTTGCCATTTCCGGCCCCGTCACATCTCGCAGCCTGGCGCTTGCCATCTGCGCCACGCTCTGGGGAGTGCGTCTCAGCGGCTACCTGGCCTGGCGCAACCTGGGTCATCCGGAGGACTTTCGCTATCAATCGATGCGGAAACGGTATGGGAGCCGGTTTTCGCTTATCAGCCTGTTCATCGTCTTCGGTCTGCAGGGCGTGGTGATGTGGATCGTGTCGCTACCGCTGCAAACCGGGCAAACCACTGGACAGGCCGATGACTTCGGCGCGACAGCTGTAATCGGTATCGGTGTCTGGGCTGCCGGATTGCTGTTCGAGAGCATTGGCGATTTTCAGTTGGCGCGATTCAAGGCCGATCCAATGAATGAAGGGCAGGTGATGGATCGCGGCCTGTGGCGATATACGAGGCATCCCAACTACTTCGGGGACTTCCTGGTCTGGTGGGGACTGTACCTCGTATCGTTCGGCGACGGAGGCATGTGGTGGTCGGTGATCGGCCCGGTTGTGATGTCCATTTGCCTGATGAAGATTTCGGGGGTCACGCTGCTGGAGAAATCACTGAAAAAGCGCCGGTCGGGCTACGACGAATACATCGAGCGGACGAGCGCGTTCTTTCCCAGACCGCCGAAACGCTCTGCCTGAGTGGGCGTCGCGAAGATTTCAGCTCGACATTCGTCATTTACGCGACGCGATTACCAATTCCAAGATCAACCCATCCTAACATTGTGTGGTGCGAGTACCTGTCTACTCGAAGTTTCTGCTTCGGAATGGTCCTGAAAAATGTGCGTTAGCATCTCACGGCGATACTCGAAGATCTGTCGAACATCGCGTTTAAATGAGGCGTCGTTGATCAAGCTCGACATTGATGCCGTCAATGGCGTGATTCATGTCATCGACCGGGTTATGCTTCCTCAGGCGAGACGGAATGTTGGCGCGAACGACGCAAAGAAAATGATCGAAGTCGCCGTCACCCACGGTGTTAGCCTTTACAATCGCGGACATCATGCTGCCTGTGCCCGAGTATATGAACAGACTGCGCGCCAGTTGGTTAAGCATGGGGACGACCTGATGCCGCCACTGGCGATGCAAAACCTCAGCTCGGCACTGGCGAAGACGCGACACACGCAGTGTGCGACGACGAACTCTTGGACGCTTCGTCGAGGTCTCGACAACGTCTATCGCAATCTGCGAATGGCCGACCGCCGCTAGTTCCTTTAGAGGCCTCAGGACGCGTAGGATAGAATTTACTGAAGTTTGATACGAGCCAGTGTCAGCCACAGCTGACACTGGCTCGTTGTCGTTATGCCCAACGAACCATGCAGCCGAAACGAAGCTGCTGAAGCGTCGCAATGGACTGTCGCCCTCGTGCGCGATCAGGATTCGATTCTGCGTCTCAGCAGAAGATTGCTCAGGGGCGCGTCGCGCGGCAGTCGCCAAAGTTGGATCAACACGTAGACGGACATGGCGATGTTGCCCAACGTCATGATGAGGACGAACCAGATGATTCGTCCTTTGTGACCGGCCTCCCGATAACAGACCCAAACATAAAACGTCACGAAGCCAAAATAGGCGTCACACAAGGTGGCCTGAAACCAGCGATCCGACAATAGCTGCCGGCCGACGTCGAACAGACTTCGGTCAAGCGAAGCAATGGTCGTGATTCCGATCATCGCGACGAAGATCGTGGCAAACAGCAATCTGAGCAGAAGTCGCATGTCGGCCTCCATGTTGTGCAGATTGGACCGACGATTCGGAGCGTCGATTGTCAACCGACCTGTGCTGTTCGGTCGCCCCGGTGATGGCGCGGCAGAATCAAACGCACTTCTTCGACAGGCAGCAGTAAATTGAGCAGCCCTCCCACACGATCTCTAACACATTCCAGTGCTCCAATCGATACCGCAGATCCTCCGACGAAATACGGCACAGACGCCCTCGATATTGGAAATGCACAAAATGAACGAATTGAACGTTTTGTGGATTGACGACTGAGTGATTGCCGATACAATCGTGTTGTATGTGAACGATATGGATGTTTTATGTAAAAAAACACGAGAGGGGATCCAGAATGTTGATCGATTTGCCCGTTTTTTCTGAGCGAAACGCCGAAAGTGCCACCAATGTGGTGGATGGCTCTGCCGCGGCAGGCTCACTCCGCAGTACCTGCCTGGAAATACTCACGCATGAGATCGGATTCATCTTCAACTCGGAATTCCGGACGGTGGCGTACGAAGAGGTCGAAGCAGCTGCGGAATCGGCCGAGAATTTCCTAGTGACCGAGGTTGACCCAGTGACGGTGTCGCGGCTGCCGGCATACATCGGTGCGTTGTACTCTGTCCCCATGCTGACGCCAGCTGGCGAAACAGCACTATTCCGCAAGATGAACTTCCTGAAGTATTGGGCCAACGTGTTTCGCTCGACGCTCGATCCGAAAAGTCCCTCGCGCGAGATGATCGAAGAAATCCAGATAATGCTGGACGAAGCAGAGAAAACCCGCAACCAGATCGTCGAGTCGAACTTGCGGCTGGTCGTTTCGATTGCCCGCAAGTTCTCGAAAGGCCAGACGTCATTCGACGAATTGGTGAGCGAAGGAAACACGATCCTGCTGAAGGCCGTTGAAAAGTTCGACTACTCTCGCGGATTCCGGTTTGGCACCTACGTGACCCATTCCGTGCAGCGTCACTTCTACCGCTATTTCCAGAACAGTCAGAAACGCAGGCTAAGAGAGCTGCCAGCGTCTGAGACGCTGTCCAATGTCGCGTGCGAGTCAGACGATGACGCCGCAGCATTCCGCGACGAACGACCGGCAGAGAAACTGCTCGCCCAAATGGACAGTTGCCTCGACCGCCGCGACCAGTTCATCGTTTGCCATCGCTGCGGAATTGGCACGAATGGAGCCGTTAGAACGTTCAACGCTCTAGGGGACGAATTGGGGCTCTCCAAAGAGCGAGTCCGCCAACTGTTTCTTATTGCTTTGGCCAAACTGCGGAAGCTAGCCGCCGAATTAAAGATAGACCTGTCTGCCACATTGTGAGACGGATCGAACGGATACTCTACCGACGCTGAGGACAGCCGCATCGAAGCTGCACGGAGTCAAGTCAAAACACGTTCGTTTGATTGAGCGCGCCGACCGGCACCCAGGAAAACGTCTCTTGCCCACGCCCGATTCCGCGAAAAAGAATCCATGTAACTACCCAGTGACGAAGATGTGCGCTGGCAGGTTGGGGGACTGGTGGAAGGCGGATTGGATGCCGTCCAGGATTTTCAGGTCGTTTTTGCGGAGCGTCGAGACGTAACCGCGGATTCG
>Ga0114999_10000653_pt1 | contig 50847 bp, 24 predicted proteins | sample ArcticOcean_MG_C_3_FD_89820 | JGI IMG/M metagenome (GOLD analysis project Ga0114999, IMG submission 89820) | Marine microbial communities from western Arctic Ocean - ArcticOcean_MG_CB8_126 | ecosystem: Environmental > Aquatic > Marine > Oceanic | place: Arctic Ocean: Canada Basin | collected...
TGGAAGGGGAGCTGCGGCAGACGTTTAGTACGGCGGCTGGCGAATTCGCCGTCCAGACATTCACCGTGGTGGTGGACGACGGGCAGTTGACGCTGCGGATTCAGGATGACGATGGGTGGGCGGCCATTAATGCCGTGTCGATCACCGCGATCGATGTGCCGGTCGTCTCGGCAGACTTTCAACTCGAACAAATTCAGTCAGGCGCGGGCGACACGGTCGTCAATGGTGGCACGCTGGCACAAAGCCCAGCCGCGCTGACACTCTTCTTCACCCCCGGCCAGGAGATCGACCCGAATTCGCTTGGCGGCATCACTGTGACGCGCGCCGGGTCGGACGGCCAATTCGGAAATGGCAACGATGTTGTTGTTACTCCCGACTCCATGTGGGTTGGCTCTTCAAGCCAGGTCGGCCTTGCGTTCATGAGCGTTCTTCCGGGCGACATGTACCGCATCACTATTTCTGGCACCGGCGCGACGCCGTTAATGAACCTGTCCGGTGAAACCTACGGTCAAGGGACGGACGAGTCCGTCACGTTTACGATTGGCACGCCGTTGCCGGCTTCTGTGGACTTTGAACTGGATCAGATTTCGACGGATGTTGGCGGGCTGCTGGTGGATGGCGATGTTCTTGATCAGGCCCCAGCCGAACTGGAATTCATCTTTGCTGCCGGTCAGATAGTCGATCTGGCAACGCAGGACGGCATCACCTTAACGCGTGCCGGGTTAGACGGTCTCTTCGGAGATCCGAACGACGTCGTTATCACTTTAGGGGCTGGGTCGCTTGGCACGTCAGACGAAGTCACCATCCCAATCACCGACCTTCTTCTTCCAAACGACTTGTACCAGATCACCATCGCGGGATCCGGCGCGACGCCGTTGCAGAATACTTTGGGCGAAGACTTCAATGGCGGTGTGGACGTAACCGTCACATTCACGCTGGATGTCCGGCCCCCGCCGAGCCTGCAATTCACCGAGATGAATTCGAACCTGGGTGGTCCTCCGATCCAGGATGATCAGATTCTCGATCAGTCTCCGACGGAACTGACATTCCTGTTTGGTTCCGGTCTGGTGATCAATCCGGCGACCTTGAACGGACCAACAGATGGCGTCGATGACGATGGCATTCAGGTTGTTCGCGCGGGAGCCGATGGCGTGCTCGGCACTGCCGATGACGTGACCATCACCCCCGGTTTTATCGGCCTGCGTGACATTCCAAACGATGTCGTCGTCCGGTTTGTTGAAACTCTGCCCGATGACCTGTATCAGGTGACGATCTTCGGAACCGGCCTGAACACACTGCAGGACAGTGCCGGCAACATTTTCAATGACGGCGTCGATCTCGTCCGCACGTTCGAGTTGGACCTCGGTGCACAGGTCGTCGCAATTGTTCCACAACCGGTGACACGCCAGCAGATCATCGAAGTGGTGGATGCCGGGCTGGTCGCCGACGGTGATACCATTTCCGTAACGGTTGCCGGGACGCAGGTTGTCTTTGAACTGGAAGACTCGAATGGTGTCGCCGGCGTTGATTCCGGAAACATCGCCATCGACTTCACCAGCGGGGCGGGCGGCACAACCGCCACCGCAATCGCCGCCGCGATTGCGGCAGAGATCGATGCACTGCTTGGCGTAGGTGCTGGCGTAACTACTGGCGCAGGCGGAAATCCGTTGATCACGATCACCGGCGTTTCCACCACACCGACCGTTTCGGTTGCCGCAGCCGATCCGGCGGCCTTCACCGCCAGCGAGGGCGGCCTCAAGCAAAACGACAACGTGATTGTCATTCACTTCAATGAAGACGATCTCGACCCGGACTCCGCAATCAATCCCGATGTCTATCAGCTGATCGATACCAAAGGCACGCTCGACATCACCGACGATGACGATTCGCCTGCGACGCTATTGACATCTTCGGACGGCGTCGTGTACGACAGTGTCGCCAACACGGTTACGCTGACCTACGACGCACCGATTGCCTTTGGGACGTATCGACTGAGAATCGGTGTGTCCGATCCGCGATCGACGTCGGAACTGGCCGTGGGCGACGGCGGCGATCTCAATTCCAGTTTCGATTCGGCCACGCTGTTTAATTCAACGCAGAATGTCGCGCTGGGTGCCGGCGACTTGATCGTCATCAATTCGCAAATCCAATCACAGTCCATCGCGCTGCCGCCGCTGGCGGGCGGCGTGGATGAGCCGGGTCACCGCCAGATTCCCGTCGAGTCGCACGTTGGTAGTTCGGGAACAACCCCCGTCGTCCCCGACGCCATCAGCCAACTATCCTACAATTTTCAGGACGTGATCGGCAGCGACCCGCAAGGCAACACGCTGTTCAATCTGATTTCTGAAGAGGAAAAAGTTCGCGCACGTGAGATCTTCGAGATCTACGCCGAGCGTCTCGGGATCGAGTTCATCGAAACACCGTCATCCGGACTTCTCGTGGCGACCGGTGATATGCGAGCCGTCAGTCCGGTCATCACAGTCGGTCCTGGCGGTGTCGCCGGCATTTCTGGCGGCCCCATCGTCGTCATGGATCCTGCCGACACCAGCAACAGTACTTTCGGCGGTTCCTGGCAGAGAGTGGCGTTTCACGAAATCGGCCACTCGCTTGACCTCGGTCATTCCTACGACATCCCATCGGTGCAGGGTGCCGGACTGACGGGCGAAGGGATCTTCACCGGCGATCACGATTTCACTCACCTCGAACGGCTGTTCCGACCTGATTCAACCGACATCGATCTCTACGAGTTCGACCTGGCCGAAGACGGTCTGTTTACCGCAGAGGTCTTCGCGGAACGGCTAACCGCTGTCAGCCTGCTGAACAGTGCGCTCACGCTCTATCGCGAAAACGCTGATGGAAGCCGCGAAGTGGTTGCCCGCAACGACGACTACTTCAGCAACGACGCATATCTTGAGTTGAACCTGACGGCAGGAACGTACTTTGTCGGTGTCACCAGTACCGGCAATCTCGATTACGATCCCACCGTTTCTGATACCGGTTCGGGTGGTACGACCGATGGTAATTACGAACTCCGATTCAGCTTCCTGGCAGACCCGATAGACGGCGATTTTCTCATCGACTCCACGGGGACGGCATTCGATGGCGATGCCGACGGTATTGCCGGTGGAGTGCATGAGTTCTTTTTCCAAGCTGGCGAAACGATTTTTGTCGATAAAGCGACCGCCAGCACGGCACAAGACGGCACGCTGGACAACCCGTACAGCGAGATCGACGTGGCCTTGGAAAACGTCACAGGATCGACCGACATCATTCGCATCGTCGGCAATGGCGGTGCCGACGGCGACTTGGCAACTCCGGAAGACTCTCAGACGTATCAGATTGGATTCGGCGACGATTTCGCGGAATTGGAAGACGGCATCACCTTTATCGTTCCGCAGGGCGTGACGGTGATGATTGACCAGGGAGCCGTTTTCAAGCTGCAGAATGCAATCATCGATGTTGGAAGTTCTTCCGACTTGATTGATCGCAGTCAGGCGGCACTGCAAATTCTTGGAACTCCAGACAATCAGGTTGTCCTCACCTCGAACGGCAACGATGCCATCGGCGGCGATACCGATGGTGTCTCCGACGGTGCCAATCCCGGCGATTGGGGTGGTGTCGTGTTCCGGGGCGATTCCGATTTGGAAGACGACGGCGTCTTTCTGAACTACGTGAATCAGGCCGACATTACTTTCGGTGGCGGCCAGGTTCTTGTCAGTTCGGTACTCGATATCTACAACCCGATTCACGTCATTAATGCCCGTCCCACGATTTCCTTCAACACCATTACTCAAAGTGCTGATGCGGCAATCTCGGCCAGTCTGGAAAGTTTCGCCGACACCATCGACGGCAACCGAGATGCCACTTTGAGCAGAATCGGATTGGACGTCCACGGAAACACCGTCGTCAATAACAGCATCAACGGTTTGTTTGTCGCAGTCGAGACAGTGTTCGGAAATCAGATTGACGAAATCGACTTTTCCGCTCGCTTCGACGATACCGACATCGTCCACGTGGTCACCGAGAACATTCAGCTTGTCGGCAGTCCCGGCGGTCCGATTCTAGTGGGCGGCGCCTTGCAGGCACGTGAAAGTGGTCGGCTGCGAGTCGATGCCTCGACGATCGTCAAATTGTCCGGTGCACGCATTGAAGGCGAACGCGGACACTCCAACTTCATCGCCGAAGGTACCGAAGAACAGCAGATTATCTTCACTTCAATCTTCGACGATCGTTATGGTCGTAGCGGCACATCCGACACGACGAACGATACCGACAACTCATCTGCATCGAGCGGCGATTGGGGCGGATTCGTCATGAATCACTCGTCGAACGCAAGTATCGATCAGTCGAATATTGCATACGGCGGTGGTCTTGTGCCGATCGAGGGCGGGTTCGATAGCTTTAACGTCATCGAAGTTCATCAGGCCGACCTGCGTTTGACCAACAGTCGTCTGGACAGCAACGCAAATGGCAGTTCCAGTAGCAATCGCAACGGCCGCGGCACAAACGATGCCACCACCATATTCATTCGTGGCGCGCAGCCAATTATCGTTGGTAATGATTTTGTCGCCAACGATGGCAGTGTCGCCAGTGTGAACGCCAACTCGATGACCCCCGATGTCGTTCGCGATTTGGGACGCAGCACGGGAGTGGCCGATGCGTTCACTCAGTTTCCCTCAAACTACGGTCCGCTTGTGCGGCTGAACCGTGTCGGCTCTACAATCGCTTTGCCGGCTCCTACTCGAGTTGCGACGGAGTTGATTACGAACGGTGGTTTTGAAACCGGAGACTTCACCGGTTGGACGCTGGCAGACACCGGCAGCGGAAACTGGTCAATCAACGACGGAACCTTCGACCCAGACGGGCCTGGCGACGCGCTGCCGCCAATTTCCGGGAACTTCGATGCAATCACTGCACAGGCCGGACCGGGTCTGCATCTGCTTTCCGAATCCATTGGTGTTCCCAGCAATATCCAGTCCGCTGTTCTGAGTTGGTCGGATCGTATCCGCAACGATGCTTCCGAGTTCAGCGATCCGAACCAGGAGTGGCGAGTCCTGATTCTGAATTCGTCCGGAAATCTGATTCAAGAAATCTTTTCGACCGATCCCGGTGATCCGCTACAACAGATCGGCCCCAACAATCGTTCGTTCGACATCACCTCGCTGCTGCAATCTCTGGAAGGCGAGCAGATTCGACTGAGCTTCGAAGAGCAGAACGATTCAGGCTTCTTCAATGTGACGCTGGACGATGTCAGCCTGCAACTCGAGACGGGGTCACCGACGCCGGCACCGGCGCCCAGTAGCCGCTCAAACGGAATCAACGGTATTGAAATTCGGGCCGAGGAGTTGACGGTCGAGTCTGTGTGGGACGACACCGACATCGTCCACGTACTGCGTGGCGATATCTCGATCCCCAACTTCCACACCTACGGTGGTCTGCGGTTGGAAAGTTCCGTCGACAACAGTTTGGTCGTCAAGTTGTCTGGTGCGAACGCAGGCTTTACCGCGACAGGTCGTGGACTCGATATTAATGACCGAATCGGTGGCAGCCTGCAAATCGTCGGGCAGCCGCTGAATCCCGTCGTCTTGACCTCGTTGAGTGACGACACTATTGGTGCCGGCCTCGACATTAATGGCCTGCCGCAGAATGACACGAACGGCGATGGCGCACCGCCGTCCGCTGCCTTAGCCCCGGCTTCAAGCTCTAGCGATGGCCACGTGCACGACGACAGCCACTCGCATGATGCTATCGATAGCATCGTCGTCGATTCGCACACATACCACGACAGCCATCTTGGCGATTCGACGTCAGACGTTCCAACAATCAACTTCGGCGAGTCGCTTACGATCTTCGGCCCGCACCACACCGACGCTGGACACCCCGGCAGCCCCACAACGCACTTCTTTGCGGAGACTGGTGACGCAGACCATTTCGCGTGGCAGGATCAAGACCTCTCCACGCCGAATGTGATCGATATCAATTACGACTTCCGGGACCTCAACGGCGTCACCAATGTCATCACGCCGGGCCAGATCACCATGGCTGAGTTGGCGCTGCGGGCATGGGAAAATGCTACGGCTGGCGCAATTAACTTCGTACGAAATACGACCGCACCCCGCGCGGACGTGATCATCATCGGCACGGGTAATCTTTCTGCTCTCGGCGGCGCGAGCGGTGTTGGGGGAACCCTTGGACTGGGCGGCGGCACCTTCACTCACAATGCCAACCACACCATTACCGCCGGCTCGGCTTGGCAGGATTCATCAGAAACCTGGGACGAAAACTTTAACAATGGCAACCCAACCGGCACCTTCGATTATTTCACCATTGCAGCTCAGGAAATCGGACACGCCATCGGCTTGGGTCACACGACTGACATCGCTGGACCGGACCTCATGGACGGTTCTTACACCGGCGAGCAGACGGTGGCTTCAGTCAATGACATCGCTCATGTCCAAGTGGTCTACGGCGTTGGCTCCGGCGGAGGTGGCACAGGGGCCGTTGCTCAACCGGGCGACTGGCGCAGTGTTCGTTTAGAGCAGTTCAGTAACGATCGAAATGTCGAAGTCTTCAACGAGTTGGAAGGGCCGCTGCTGGCAGACCTGAGCGACGCGGAGCAAAATGCGATTCCGCCCAACGCACAATTCCTGGGAGAACTGGCACCCGATGAAGAACACGGTGACGAAAATCGCCGGCTCGGCTTCGAAGTGTATGGCTTTATCGCGGCTGACGACTCCGGCGACACGGACGTCTACAGTTTCAACGCCGATGCCGGCAGTCAGATCTGGATCGACATCGATCGCACAGATCCCACGCTGAACGCCGTCGTCGAATTGCTCGATCCGCTGGGCAACGTCCTGGCCCAGTCGATCAACAACACCACGTTCTCCGGTTTGGCGTCCTCGCTGATCGAAGACACACGGCTGGGAGGCGACTTCTACACCAGTAATCCCAACGACCCAGGAATGCGGCTCATCCTGCCGGGCGTCGAAGATCAATCAACAACATACTTCATTCGCGTTCGGAGTAACTCGACCGATCTGTCCGACATCAATGGCGGGTTAACAACAGGTAACTATCAACTGCAAGTTCGAGTCAACCAGTTTGATGATCAACCCGGCTCGACGATCCGATACGCCGACATTCGCTTCGCGACCAACGGCATCGAAATCCTGGGGCTGCCCGGTCACTCGCCACTTGTGGGAGAAGCGGGTGAGTCAAGCGCTGCCAACAACACCCGCGGTCAAGCGCAGAACATCGGAAACCTGCTCGACAGCGACCGCAACACGATTAGTGTCGGTGGCAGCCTTTCCAGCTTGGGCGACGTCGATTTCTACCAATTCACCATCGATTACGATCTGGTGCAGGCAATTGGCGGCGCGAACAATGGTGATAGGACCTTTGCAACGATATTCGATATCGATTACGCCGACGGACTCTCCCGGCCCGATACAACGCTCTCAATTTTCGATGCCAGCGGGAACCTGATTTATGTTGCCAGAGATTCCAACATCGAAGACGATCAACCCCGACAGACCGAAGGAGTTGACTTCACCGATGATCTGCGAGGATCCGTCGGCGAACTCGATCCGTTCATCGGCTCGATTCAGTTGCCTGCAGGGGTTGTCCCCGCAGGTTCGACCAATACCTATTTTGTTGCCGTTTCTCAGCAGTCCCGTTTGGCCACTGCCCTCAACGGCACGTTCATTGGCAACTCAACGAATACGACGGTTCGATTGGAACCGGTCAACTCGATCCAGCGCATCGTTGAGGACCACATCGGCTCGATTGGTTACCTGGCTGGCAGCGAGGCTCTAGGATTCCAGATTCAAGTCGATCCGGTCAGCCCGGCTCTGTTTGATGTTGGGAACACGATCGATCTGAACACACACGTCACTCAGTTCACGCTCGGCGACGTCCAGCTGTTTGTGCACACCGGCGGAAGCGTGGTTTCTGTTGATCCGCTCACCGGGGCGACTAACTATGTCGCCAACGTCGGCGACAACTACGGCGACATCGCCATGCGGTGGGACGGCGTATTGTTCGGCTACACCCAGGGTGGCGCTCGAGCCGGGGGAGGCACTTATAGCGCGTTTGATCTCGGGTCAAACACGCGGGTCAATCTGGGCAATAGCGGCATCGCCGCCAATCCGGGCGGACGCAGCACTGCATTCGACGCAATGGCCTTCAGTTACAGCACCGCCACCGACAACTTCAATGGCCCCGGTATTCCATCATCCAGTTATGCCTTTAATAATTTCGCGTTCGACGTCGATAACGACGGGGCCACTCCGGGCAACTCGGCCGGCCTCTACCGCATCAATGCTGATACCGGTGCCGCACGCGATGAAGACGTTAATGTTGTCGGACACCAGGCGAATATCAACAGGTTGTTTTATGAAAACGCCGGCTTGACCGGCGACATCACCGGCATGGCGTTCACCAGCATCACCGGTGGTACGCTGCTGGGTGTCGATGATACCGGCAACCTGTGGAACATGTTCGGCAGAAACATTATTCAGACTAATGTCACTGAAACCGGTGTCGGCTTCACCGGGTTGACAAACGGTCCTCAGAATCTGTTGCTCGACCTCAACTTTGACGGCACCGCCGATTCCCTCGCCGATGTGTTTTTTGCCACGGGAACCGATGGGGCAATGTACGCCCTCGATGCGAGCGGAACGCTGGTCAACGTTTGGGATACCAACAGCGACAACATCGCGGATTCCTCGTCTCTTAGTCTTGGTCTTGGAAGTACCACCGGTCTGGCCTTTTCAACGCTCGACTTCAATCTCTGGCATACGACGAATAATCGTGGCGGAAATGCCGGACATGGCATTAATGCCGCCCCAGATTTCAGCCGAGACGCAGTTGACGGAGAAACGAGTTTCTACTTCGGTATGGAACCGTTTGTCACTGACCCATTCGACGATTATCGAACGTTTGGCCAGAATGCTCAGTTCGGAGTTCAGTCGAGTATCTTCCAGGAAGCGGCCACCAACGCCAGCCGCCCCGCAGCGGTCACCAGTTCGGTTATCGGCGGTGCGATTCGGGATTCGTACAACCTTCCCGGCGGTGCGCACGGCAGCCTGACCACCAACTCCTTCAGTCTGGAAGGCTACGATGCCAATGACCGGCCGACCATGTACTTCAATTACTTTATCGATACGCAAGGTGCCAACAGCGATGACTCGATGCTCGACAGCGCCCGCGTGTTCGTTTCCGACGACGGCGGCCTGAACTACACATTGCTGACGACCAACAATTCAATATTGGATCAGGAGTTAGCGGATATTCTCTCGGTGAATTCCGAATACACAACAAACTTGCAGCAGCAAGTGCAGGAATTGCACGACAACACCGGCGACACCGTTGGCTTTAGGCAGGCACGCGTCGATTTGGGCGAGTTTGTCGGCGAATCCAACCTGACTCTGCGGTTCGATTTTAACACGGCCGGTTCCTTCAATATTGCCGGCGACATCACAGCACTGGACCCATCGTTGCCGGGCGAAGTCAATACGGGCGACCTGAATAACCGCAGCCGTGCGAGCGCCAACGACTTCGAAGGTTTTTACATCGATGACATCATCATCGGCTTCGCCGAACGCGGCGAAATGGTCACCAACGCCACCGCCGGTCTGTCAACGTTTTTCGTAACGCCCGATGATCCCGATTCCGAGGAAGTGACCGCCGGTACCTATCAACTGGAAATTCGCCGCGGCACCGAATACGGAGTCAGCATTGCAGATGCCGGTTCCGAAATTATCCTCCTGCCAATCGGCGACACCAATACCCGTTTGACTTCTGGAATCACCCTGATTGCCCCCGCTGGTAGTGCGATCGCCGACGGTGACGTCTTTACCATCTTCGACGGCGTGCATGACATCGAATTTGAATTCAATAACACCGGTGGAGTGCTCGCCGGCCGCGTTGCCATCGGCTTTAATTCAACCGACTCAGATTTCGTCATCGGCAACAAAATGGCGGCCGCCATCAACACCGTGAACACGCAGTTTCCGGACCTCGTTCCTGATTTCGCCGTTCGCGCGTCTTCCATCACCACCAGCAATCTGGTCGAACTCTCCGACGCGATCTCCTCCCAGACGGGCGCCACTCCGTTGAACCTGAGGGTGGATCTGGTAACGGACTCATTTTCTGAGAACGGTGGAAGCACAACTGCCACCATCAACCGGGAAGGCGATAATACCCTGGGGTTGACCGTCACCCTCACCGCCATCGATCCGAACACGGGTGCCCCCAGCGGTGATGTGACGCTGTCCTCAACAATGGTTACGTTCGCCGCCGGCTCCAGCACATCCGCTTCGTTCACGATCACTGGCGTCGATAACGCGATCGCGGACGGCGCCCAGTCGGCTTTCATTCAGGCCACGGTTATCGGTTTCACCAGCATTGGCGACATGGTCGATGTCATCGATGACGAAACTGCGACATTGATCTTAACGGTTCCCACAATGACGACGGTTGTGGAATCGGCCGCCGCCGCCGCTGGCGGCGTGACAGACGTCCCCTTCAGCGAAAATGTCGATATCGTCTTCATCGGCAACGAAATCTTGAACGATGAAGTAGTCGATGACTTTGCCCAAGTTGTATTTCCAACGGGGGCATCGCCATTCACTTTTGACTTCTTTGGCACGACGTATACGGAGCTGTTCGTCAACTCGCATGGACTGATCACTTTTGGGTCTGGAACGACTGCGTTTCTTAACGACAACCTGACCGGCGGCGTCGGCGGCGTCACGCAGGCGGCCATCGCCCCCTTGTGGGACAATTGGTCGACATCTGAGACCGCCGGCCCTGGCTCTGATGCCGTGTATGCCGCCTTTAAGAGCGACCCGGACAATCCGGGCTTCCAGCAACTCGTCATCCGTTGGGAAAGCGTTCCGCAGACTTTTGGGGCATCAGGTCCGGTAACATTTGAAGCGGTACTGAAGAATTTCGACAACTCAATTCAATTCAACTACGTTAACCTGGATGCGGGCGATCCGGCATTCGACAACGGTGCATCGGCCACGATCGGCCTCAAGGATGTCGGCGTGCAAGGCATCGATCGTCTGCTGGTCTCGTTCAACAATGGCACCAACCCACTGACACTGATTGGCAGCGGCCAAAGCATTCGGGTCGCGCCACCAACCGGTGCCGTGGTGGCAACGGTCACCCGCAACACGCCGACAAACACCGACCTGGTTGTCGATCTGACCAGTCTTGATACCACCGAGGCCAGTGTTCCAACCACAGTCACTATTCTCGCCGGTCAAACTTCGGCAACCTTCTTCATCAGCCCGGTCGATGACCTCTTCATCGACGGGCCGCAGGTCGCCACCATCGTGGCTTCCGCATCGGGCTTCCTTCACGACGAAGATTCGATCACCGTTCTTGACGACGGGGACACCGTGCCAATCGGAACGTCTACGTGGGTGTCACAGGGGCCGGGTGCTACACAGAACGGGCAGGTCGAAAATATCACGCCCAACAACGAAGTCATCGGTGCCATTCATGCCGTCGTCGCGCATCCGACCGATCCCGATATCATGTATATCGCGGCAGTCAACGGTGGCATCTGGCGGACCACGGATGCCACGTCGGCCAGTCCCGATTGGGAACCGCTGACCGACGACCTCTCGTCGCTCTCGATGGGCGCATTAGAAATGGACCCAGGGAACAACCAAGTTCTGCTGGCCGGCGTGGGACACGTCAGCAGCTTTGCACAAATCGGCGGCGCTCTAACCGGATTACAGCTGACAACGGACGGCGGCAATACCTTTACTGAGATCACCGACCCCCTGCTTGTCGGACGAAACTTCGTGGCCGTTGCCATCCGCGGCAACGTCCTGTTGGCCGGTGCCAACGCATTCGGCGGCGGAGTCGGTGAAGGTCTGTATCGAAGTATCGACCTGGGTGCCACCTGGTCGTTCGTCTCGGGAACAAGCGGACTGGACTTCGGTGCGACGTTCGACATCGCGGGCGACCCCAGCGACCCGTCCCGGCTCTACGTTTCCGTTCAGGGCCGCGGCATCTATCGCAGCGACAACTTCGGTGCGACTTGGACCAACGTCTCACAAAACGACGCGACACTGACTACCGCCATTAGCGGTGCCGGCATCCCAGCCAACAACAACCTCGAAATGTCGGTTGCCGGCAATGGCCGGATCTTTGCCGGCGTGGTTCAGAACGGCCAACCCAACTACATTGGTTATTCCGACGACCAGGGCGTCACTTGGACGCAAATGGACCTGCCGGAAACCATCGAGACAACCGGTACCGAGGGTTTGAGTCCTAGAGCCAAACCGGACGCCCAAGGGCAAATTCACTTCTCGATCCTGGCCGACCCCAACGTTTCGACCACAGTGTACGTGGCCGGCGACCGTCAGGCCGGCGATTTGTTTGGCGCCACCGGCAACTCGCTCGGCGCTCGCAACTTTACCGGACGACTGTTCCGCGGCGATACGACTCAGGCGAGAGGTGTCGTACCGTCACCCCAATGGGAGTCCCTGACGCACGGCAACACCGGCGGTTTCAATACCGAGGGCGGCACGGTTAGCAGCAGTGCACCGCACGCTGATTCTCGCGATATGGTCTTCGACGCCAATAATGATCTGATCGAAGTGGACGACGGTGGCATTTACCGCCGCACCAGTCCAACGGACAACACCGGGGATTGGTTCTCGATCATCGGCGACCTGCAGGTCACGGAATTCCACGACATCGCCTACGACTCGGTATCGAACATCATCATCGGTGGTGCACAGGATACAGGAACGCATCAACAGATTGTGTCCGGTGGATTGGATTACAACAGTGTCTCGACCGCCGACGGCGGCGACGTCGCGGTTGATGACATCACGCTGGCCGCTACAGACCGATCCATTCGCTATTCGAGTTTCCAGAATCTGGGCGCGTTTCGGCGAGAGATTTACGATGCCAATAACGGCCTGCTCAGCACCGTCTTCCCGAATCTGACACTGGTCGGCGGCGGATCGCCGCTGGTTCCACAGTTCTCGACACCGGTGGTCCTGAATAACATCGATCCAACGCGGCTGATCATCGGTGGTGCCAACTCGACTTACGAATCGCTCAACCAGGGCGACACGATCACCGATATCGGCGGTTTGTTCGGTGTCCCCGTGAATGGACAACTGGGCCAGGATGCCATTGCTTACGGCGGTTCACTCACCGGCGTAGAAAATCCGGGCGTCTTGTACGTCGGTTCTGGCAGCGACATCTTCCTGCGAGCGAGCGATGCAGCCGCCTTGACGGCAACGAACTTCACAGGTGGCATCGTTCGCGACGTCGTACTCGATCAAGATGAATGGACGACTGCATACGCTATCGACTCCAACACCGTGTATGCGACAATCGATGCCGGAACCACTTGGGTTGATATCACCGGCGACTTGCCAGATACGGACTTTCGCACGATCGAGTTTTCTGGGAATCTGGACACGCTGTACGTCGGCAGTCGCAGTGGCGTCTTCGCGATGCAAACCGCCACCCCCGGATTCTGGCTCGAACTAGGCACAGGATTGCCCGGGGCAGTGGTATTTGATTTGGAATTTGATCCAACCGCCCAGCTGCTGGTGGCCGGAACCTTGGGACGCGGCGTCTACACGATCCAGCCACAGGCGAGTTCCGGTTTCGATCTTACGGTCGATATCAACTTGGCGGCCATTTCTGAGCAAACCGGCGGCGCGGCACCTATCAGCACGACGGCTACCGTCACGAGAGATGGCGGCACAGTCGGCGAATTGGTTGTGAACCTCAGCAGCAGCAATCTCGGGGAAGCAGTGGTTCCCCCAACAGTCACGATCCTCGACGGTCAAACTTCGGCAACCTTTACTGTGTTCGGCGTGAGCGATAGTCCTGTTTTTCTGGCCAACGGACCGCAGACGGTGTTCATCACCGCCACGGCTGCCGGCTTCAACAGCGTGACCGATGTCGTCGATGTCTTGGATAACGAAACGCCAACACTGTTCGTGACTGTAACGCCCGGCACCGTTTCCGAGACGGTCGGTGCCGCCGCCGCAACAGGCACGGTCTTCCGTAATACCCCGCTCGATCAGGACCAGACCGTCTTCTTAACCAGCAACGACTTGAGCGAAGCAACCGTACCAACGTCCGTCGTTATTTTAGCCAATCAGACGTCCGCTACCTTCGACATCGGCACCGTCAACGAACTCGCGAATGACGGCACTCGCACTGTGACAATCTTTGCCACAGCGTCCGGCTTCGAGCAGGAGGTAATCGACACGTTGAACGTGACTGCCGACTCATCGATCGCTGGGCGATTCAATCGACTGGGTGACAGCAATCTCGATCGAGAGCAGGGGCTGTTGCTGATCTCGGGGAACATCATCTCGAATGTTTTCAATGCCGGTATCCTCGTGGATTCCGGGCCGAGAGATCCGGGCAGTAACCTGTCTCATCCCGGTGCCGCGCTGAACCTGCCAACGCTGAATAACCAAGCTTTGGCCTACAGCACGGTTATCGAAAACAACATTGTTTATAACTTTGGCCAAACCGGTATCGTCTTCAGTGGCGACCCGAATACGGGCAACGTTTCCAACGCCATCGTGCCCTTCGGACGAATCGTGAACAACACGATTTACGGCGGCGAAACGGCAAACGGAGTGGGAATTGATGTTACGGACAATGCCAGCCCGACGATCCTGAACAACATCGTTGCCAACACCGATACCAGCATCTCAGTCTCCGGAAATTCATCGACGACAGTTGTTGGAACCACGGTATTCCAGGGGAATAACTCAACTCCAACAACGGGCACCAATGCCATCTTGCTAAGTTTGGCCGATCTGCTGTTTGTTGATCCGCTGGCTGGCAATTTCTACCTGACGGCCGGAAGCCGTGCGATCGACAGTTCACTCAATCGACTCGAAGATCGCCCGGGCATCACGCTTGTCAGCGATCGGCTCGGCCTCGATCCGTCCGACATCTTCGCGCCGGAAAGAGATGTCTTTGGTCAGCTGCGTGTTGACGATCCGCTGCAAGCACCGCCGCCTGGCCTCGGTTTCCGAGTGTTCACAGACCGTGGAGCTGTTGAGCGTGCCGATTTTGTCGGCCCGACTGCCGAATTGATTGTTCCATTGGATAACGGCCCGGTCGATCTCGACCCCGATGCGACGGAAGTGTTTGTCCTCGCGTCTCTGACGGTCGGCAAGTTCACATTACTTCTTTCGGACATTGGAATTGGTCTCGATGAATCGAACATCCGTTCAAGCCAATTCGAATTTCGACGCGGTTCGACCCTACTCATCGATGGAATTGACTATATCTTCTTGTTCAATCCGAACACAAGTGAGGTCACATTCAGCTCGAACTCATCATCGTTCGCTCTCGATGTCTACACGATTAATGTCGAAAACACCGGTGCGACTCCTGTGAGAGATTTGGCCGGCAATGCGATTCAACCGAATCGCAACGATGGCTCGACGCGGTTCACCATTGGCTTAGGTCCGGAAATCAGCATCGACGATGTGATCGTTGTGGAAGGTGATGGTCCGGGCACAACCGAGGCGATCTTCATCGTCACGCTTTCGGCCACGCCGGACAGCACAATTACCGTTGACGTTGTCACGTCGGATGGAACGGCAACCGCCGGCAGCGACTTCATCCAGCTGACCCGCACAGTGACATTTAATCCGGGCGATCCACTGACGAAGGAAGTCAGGGTTCAGATTATCGGCGACACCATAGCGGAAATTGACGAGACGTTCTTCATCAATCTCTCGAACGTGAGCCCGAACGCAAGAATTGCCGACGCTCAGGGAGAGGGAACCATAGAAAACGACGACATCCCGTCGTTCAGCGTCAACGACATTAGTATCGTAGAAGGAGATATTGGAACGACCGTCGGTCAGTTCGAAGTCACCATTTCCGGACCTCCGATCACAGACGTCATTGTGTTCTTCTCGACTGCGGACGGCACCGCAGTGGAAGGCCCAGATTACAACGCGGCAACCACCACCATGTTAACCTTCACGCCTGGTGGTCCGCTGGTGCAGACTGTCGATGTGACCGTTAACGGCGACACGAGTTCTGAAGGCGATGAAACATTCTTCCTGAACCTGACAAGCGCCACCGGCAACGCCACAATCGCCGATGCCCAAGGCATCGCAACCATTCTTGACGACGAACCATTCTTCACCATCGACGATTTTGTGATCGATCCAGAAGGGGATCCGGGAACATCGACCACCGCAACCTTTACGGTGACATTGTCGAGGGATCCCGGAACGACCGTGACCGTCGATGTGGAGACGGTCGATGGCACTGCGACCGAAGGCAGTGGTGACTACCAACGGGTGCTGCTGAGGGAACTGGAGTTCGTAAGTGGACAACTGACGCGAACAGTAGACGTCACAATCAACGGTGACACCGAAGACGAATTCGATGAAACGTTCATGGTCAGACTGACGAATGCCAGCGCGGGCGCAACGATTCGCGATGCAGAAGGTGTCGGCACGATTGTTAACGACGACAATCCGACAATTTCGATCAACGACGTTCAGGTTGTTGAAGGGGATGGCGGCACGACCTTTGCCACGTTCACAATCACTCTCTCGACTGTAACCAACGAGGATGTGACGGTTAACGTCAGCACTGCGGATGGAACGGCAACCATTGCCGATAACGATTACGTGGCATTGTCGTCGTCGCAGGTGACCATCCTCGCTAATGAAATCTCGCAGACGTTTACCGTTGAGATCATTCCCGACTCGGTGCAGGAGCTTGACGAGACGTTCGTCGTCAATCTCACTAATGCGACACCGCTAACTGCCACCATCCTTGATGGACAAGGCGTGGGGACGATCCTCGATGACGATAAGCCCGATGTGTCGATTGATAGTGTGTTCATCTTGGAAGGTGACGATGGCGGATCGAATTTCGCCGTGTTTACGGTCACTCTGTCCAATGCGGGCAATCGCGAGATCAGCATCAATTACCAGACGCGTGATGGATCGGCGGTGGCTGGCTCTGATTACATCACCGTCAACGGAACGAAGATCTTCAGCGTTGGCGGACAACTCAGCCAGCAGATTCTTGTTCCAATCATTGGCGACTCGATTTTCGAGAACAATGAAGACTTCTTCGTCGATTTGTTTGGCGCGGTCAATGCACTGATCGTCGGTGTGCCGGGACGAGCGGAGATTGGGAATGACGACGACGACGACGACGCTCCTGTCGCCCCCGCGACTCCTGTGGTCGCACCCGTCACCGCTCCTGGCTCGTTCGACGGCTTCACTGTGATGACGGACTCGGAGACGTCAGGCTCGACCATTCTCACCGATGGTACAGAACTGACTCAGCAAACTCTCGCTGCAGGCGATGGGGCCGTACCTGGCACCGGTGGTGGCGAAGTTGTCACCGGTTCGTCCGTTGGCATCGATTCCAGCTTGAGTGATTTCGCAGAGCCGGTGGTGATTGAGAACGACGACCTGACTGCAGAAGACTTTGCCAGCGACGACTTCTTCGCCGCGTTCTCTCAGGATACGCTCGAAGAACTGCTGCTCGGCCTTTGATGCACGCGAGCAGTGAATTTGGCTTCAACAACACGGCGTTCACAGCGATATCGCATCGCTGTGAACGCCGTGTCACCTTACGGGAAGATCACATTCACTGTGGCTCCGTTGGTGTTGTTGGGTGCGTTGATGCCGCCGTTGATCGTCAGGCCACTGAAGTTGACGGTTCCGACTGTGTTCGCTCCATCGAAGGTAGCATTCACACCGTTGGCACCACCGCTATTCAGGATCGCACTCGGTGGGGTGGTTAAGTAGGTGAAGTTAAAGGTGCTTGCAGCACCGCCACCGTTGAGCAGGAAGAACGCGCCTTCGGCAACGCTGTTGTTGGCGGTCGTCGAATTGAATGTGACATTCGTTACGGCACCTATCGCGCCACCAATAGCGCGAATCGCATTTCGACCACTGTTGTTGAACGAGCTGGTGGTGACATTCGCGGTGAAGTTGCCGTTGTCTATGTCAAACAGGAATCCATCCAGGACGTTGCTATTGGCAATGGTGTCGGCGACAGTCAAATTGGATGTCGTTCCTGCGCCACGCACTTGAGTGCTAATGCCGCTGATCTGATTCGACGAGAAGTTGCTGGAATTCACCACCGTGGTCACCATGCTATTGCCGTCAATAACCTGCCGCAGACCATTCTCCTGCGTTGTGTTTCCAAGTGTGTTAATACCCGTGATCCCTGTCAGGTTGATCGTCGCATTGGAATTCGTCGCATCGATGTTCACACCGTCGGCCAATCCAGCGGTGCCTTGTTGACCACTGTTGCTGACGTTAACTGTCGTAAACGTCGATGGACTGAGTGTTGAGTCGGTGGCGATCAGGAAGATTCCGTGTTCGCCGGAACCTGTACCGGTTGTGTTGGCGACTGTCATGACTCCCGTCGAACCGCCTGTGAGAACGGATCGAATTGCATTCCGTGTATTGTTGTCAAGCGTGTTGTTTTGAAGGATCGCCTGAAAAGCACTTCCCGTGCCGGAAACGATTGAGATGCCGTCCAGGGTGTTGCCCTGCGCGGTGACATTGCTGGCCGTCAGATTGATATTTGAATTCGCGCCAGCAACATCGCCAGCAATACCCGCGCCTGTCGAATTGCTGAACACCGATTGATTAATCGCTGCCGTAATCGTTCCGGCATTTGACGCGGTCAGCCGCACGCCATCGCCGGTCGAACTCGCGTTGACGTTGGTAAGGTTTGCGGTGACATTGGAATTGTTAGCAACAACCTGAACGCCGAACAATCCCCCCTGACTGAATGGGACGTTGCTGAGGTTGAGCGTGAACGGGGCGGCCCCCGTGTTTTGAACCACAACACCGCCGGCCGATCCAGCTTGCGTGCTGTTGAACCGTACGTTGTCGATCGTTCCAACTCCTGATGCATTCGTTAGAACAATGCCAGCTCCAGCGCCCGAGTTGTTTCCCGGCACCGCAAGTGCCAAATTGATATCGTTGTTGATGTTGTTGATGTTGAATCCGTTGATTCCGGTTCCTCCGATGGCGTTGCCATTCAGCGGGGAGATCAAATTCAAGCCGGAAACCTCGTTGTTGTTGGCCAGTGTGACAACCGATCCATTCGGTGCGGTCGCAAACGGCAACGTCCCGCTGGTATCGACGCCGGGAAGAAGGAATGTCCCACGGAAGGTCGCAATAAATGTGTGTGGCACACCCTCGCCGAGCAGCCGTTGATTGTCGGCCAGTGCCGTCCCGCCGGCGAGCAGCGTTGTGCGCGATGTTGTTCCACGTCTGACGACGATCAGGTCTGCCCCAGTCGGGCCGGATGGGGTCAGCGTCGTGAAGGGATTTTCGACCGTACCGTCGCCTGGGCCATTGGGATTCGAGTTATCGACATGGGCAACGGTGTACGCTAGACCTGTGGCTGGATTGATCGCCGGCGATTGAATCCGTGCGGCAACGAATCGCCGATTGGGAATCCGATTCGTGCGCGCGACCTGCTCGAACATGCGTTCCCGTAGAGTCTTCTTGCGAAATGGTCGCAAGGGTTGCCACGTTTTCCCAATGGCATACGACACAGCGACATTCAGAGTTGTGCCGAACAACGGATCGTTCGAGACCGCGATCTGGCCCGATGCCGCATCGGAGATGTACGCTTCGAGACGCAGGCGCGCTCCGAACTTGGATTCGCGGTCTTCAGAGTCATACCAATACGGACCGGCATACACTTTAACGCCCGGGAAGTTCGGAATGGCGACACCGAATTCAATGTCTGCGCTTGTCAACGCTTGCTCTGCAAGGGCGATATCGCTGAAGAGAATCTGATTTGTCTGGAAGAATGGGGTCGTGCCAAAAATTGTTCCCAAACTGTTGTTTCCGTGTTCGGTGGGATTGGCGATGTTCGCCCGCAAATCCCAGTTTTCCCCCAACAGTTCCAACCCAATGCCCAATTGCTCGTGTCGGTTTCCGTTGTCACTATAGTCGGTGTCGTACCAAGCTGAGATACCGAAGATTCGGTTCGCACTTTCGGAGAACCATCGTCCGCCAAGCCCCACATTTGCCGCCACCTGGCCGCGGTCGGTGAAGTTGATTCTGGAATTGTTGAAATACAGTTCGTCGGTTCCAGCCCCGATGATCGGCGCAAAGAACGAAATCGAGGTATAACCATCTTCGTATCCGCGGCCATCTCCCTGGTCGCGCCGAAAGATGAGGTATTCTTGATCGAACAACCCCGGCGTATTAAATGTCACAGGGTTTGGATCTTCGTAGTAAACCGGTTCATCCACGACAGGATCAGGCTGGCTGGCAATGCGGACAACACCCAATGCCGGGTCACTTCCCTCGAAGTAGCCCGCGCCGCCCCTCACAGCATCGTCCTGGTACGAAACGCGGACAACACCTTGCGCAGAATCGTTCCCTTCAACGTCGCGCAACCCATGCGATTTCGGATTGCCGCGGTCGGAAGTGCGGACGACACCCAACGATTTTGTCGCACGTTCGCTGAAACGCATTCCGGCTGCTGTCGGAGCGGACCGGTCGGAAGTGCGGACAACACCTAACGGCGTGCCGGATCTTTCGACGGAACCTGGGCCCGCTGACGGCCGAGCTGGCGTGTCGGAAGCGCGGACAACACCCAAGTCGGCACTCTGAGCAGTTTGGCTGGTAACTCCAGCCAGGAGCGCACAAAAAAGACTGATGCGCACCGAGCGCATCTGGGGTCTCCAATCGAAACTAGCTGTCGCCCCTCCACGAAGAGCGGGGGGATTGTTCGGATTGATCAGGTTAGGACGGTTATTATCATTCTGTCGGCTTGTGGTCCGTCGGCAAATGAGTTGATTCTCACGTTTGGTGTACTTTTCCGACCCGACAACGTGAAGAACGGTTCGAAACAGCGCACAGGTGTGCGAACTCACAATCGCGAACAGCGTAAAACTCGCCCCACACATCCGAGTCTTCCCAAGATGCCTGCCTTTTCGTGGTTGTTGTCGGCACGTGGCTCAACGTACGAGTAGGAGGGCCGAATCTGCGCAGTCTGCGATAACGGTAAAGGGAACGAGCGGCCGGCGCGGCGGGATCGAATGACGTCGCTGCGAAATGCCGGCCTGAGACGACTCAACTTGTCTTCTGACGTCTGGGACGGTGAAATCGGGTCAGAATATTCTGGTTGTATCGATTCTGACGCGAAATTCGGTTTTGCCTTCAACCAGAACGTCAGCCAACACAATTCGACTTATCCGAAGAATCCCTACACGCCGACTCTCGTTGAAGAAGCACTTTTCTACCTCACGCTGTAACGGGCAATGCATAAGGATCCACAGACATGGTTCAGAATCTTGATTCGCTCGTGCGACGTGCACTTCTGGGCGGTTTCTTTGTGCTCACTTCGTATGCCGCATTCGCTCCAACGAGCCACGCGCTTGCCCAGGACGGATTCCCCAGAACCGCATACGCGACCGCCAATCCGACCGTAGGACGGGTTGCCGATATTCGGTATGAAACTCCGCAGTATGAAACTCCGCAGTATCAAACGCCACAGTACAGAGCCGATTATGTCTGGGGACATCGCCGCCACTCTCCCAAGTTCGACCGATGGTTCTATGTGAAACAGGCGGTCATCTGTCTGCATAACACCCCATTGTTGGCCGACATGCCCAAGCTGGGGCATTACCATGTGCTTTACCCAGCGTATCCGCGGACTCCCGTCGCAACGGCTGTCAGGGTTAAGGGAAAAGCTGCCCAGGAAAAAGCCGCGCACGGAAATAATGTTCCCGGCGTTGTCTCTCTCCGCTCCAGCGGCGCAACTCCGGTGAATTACAATCCCGGTGAATTCACAAATCCGAATCGAGTGCAATTCCCAGAAAATTCGCGTCCACAGCGGTAATTGGCATCGGTGGCTAAATCGGCTGCCAGAGAGACTCCCAGCAACATCGATGAATTCTCGCAAGTGAATCGTGTCAAAGACGGACATCTCCAACGCAACCTTTCGACGCGCGATTGCTGGGATGGTTACGCGCATCATCGGTCGGTTGTCACCGAGCTGCTTGTTCGCGTAAGCAGTTCCGACGAGGGCTCGCTGTGTGTCCTCGGTGCAGGAAACTGCAACGACCTGGATTTGCAACAACTGCAACATACTTTTTCAGAGATTCACCTCGTCGATCTGGATGACGAGGCGATTTCTGAAGGTGTGCATCGGCAATTGCCGCGCGAGCAATCGAAGCTGCATCAGCACGGCAACTGCGACATCACCGGCATCACCCATCTGCTGGCAAACTGGTCTTCCGAAAGCGTACCAACCAACGACGCGTTGGACGCCTGCCTGACGGAACTGGCGCAACTTCCGCAGTTGGGCCTTTCCAACGCATTCGACGTAGTTGCGTCGGTCTGCGTGCTGACGCAACTGTTCGATTCCGTCGTGGAAACGCTCGGCGAATCGCACCCAAGGTTCATCGATTTCGTCACGGCAATCCGGACGCAGCATGTGCGCCTGATGCTCAACATGCTCCGCCCCGGTGGGATTGGCATTCTCATCACCGACGTCGTCGCCAGCACAACACTTCCGCAGCTGCTCACAATTTCCGATGCCGATCTGTTACCAACAATTTCGCGCGCCATCAACGAGCGAAACTTCTTCACCGGCACAAACCCCGCCGTCCTCCAATCCCTCTTTCACACCCAGCCAGAAATCGCCCCCCAAGTCGCCCGCGTGAGACTCTCCCCCCCCTGGCGCTGGCAACTGCTAAACAAAGTCCACGCGGTGTACGCGGTCGAAATGACGCGGGAATAGGTTGGCGGTGTGGAACGGGGTCAAATTCCGCGTTGCCGAGTAGCCGGAGGCCCCCGTTTGGTTTTTGCAGCAATTCGTGAGTTAATGACGGTCGCATGCTGAGCTGGAGAAACAGTGAGGTTTAATGAGCGCATGGCGTAGTTATCGTTAGCCGCGGCATCTCCTTCGTGCTGGATGACTCATGGAATTGGCTAATTGTCGGTTCCCTTCGCATCCTCTTTATCCTGTTTTGAATTCGCAGACTTTTCGCGAATCAACTTGGCGATCTGCGGGCGGTCGCGTTCGATTCGTATGAGGTCCACCTTCAGGCCGACTGCGTTGCCGATGCCGGTGTAGAAACCGGCCAACTCCTCATTCCATTCCCCTGAAACCACGCCGGCTGCCGTTTCGCCGCGTTTGTTTTTTGTGAGGGGAGAAGCACCTTTCTCCAGCAGCAGTCTCACGATTTCAGTACGACACATGAATGCTCCGACGTGCAGCGGCGTGTTACCGTCGTTGTTGGTGCCATTAACCTTTGCGCCGCGTTTGATCAAATACCTGGCGATGTCGAGTTTTCCGTGCAGCGCTGCCGTACTCAGCGGCGTCGATCCACCTTGGGGGCGCCGATCGTTGATCCGCCGCGCTCGGTTGCCCAGAATTTTCTTAACCAACTCCAGATCGCCTTTGGAAATCGCTCTCGCCAAAGTTTCTCTGGGGTCGCCGTGCGATTCATCGATGCCACGCTGCAATGCCGCGGCTGCTTCTGCATCGGTTGTGACGTGGAAAATGAAGTCGTTACTGAATAGCCCGTCCGCATTTTGAATCTGCAATAGGTGCATTCCGTCTAATGGCAACGTCGAAAGTTCGACCACGATCTTATCGACACCTTCCAGGCTCACACTGCCGGAAACTCGTCTTCCATCGACGATCACGTTAGCGCCCTCGCCAATATGCCGACCACTGATGGTCATGCGATTGTTGCCGTTATGCAGGATCGGAAATTTTTGACGGCCGCGTTGCTTCTCGATTGGACCAAGCGACCAGATTGCGGGTTGCGGATGATTGACATCGGCGTTCACGCCATGACGTGCGGTCAACGTGCCGATGAACTTTCCACTTGCAGCAAGGGCAACCAGTTCTTTTCGCGTGAACGATTTGCGGTCGCCATCTTTCTTGACGCCATTTTTCTTGACGTAGCGACCGCCGTTGAATGTGGCGTCGAACTGTAATTCCACGGGTTGGGAAATGGAGCCGTCGATCAGCACGCCTTCGCCTTCGAGTACGACGGCCCCTTCGCCGGCTGACAGTTCCAACGCGTTGAGCAAGTCTTCAGTCAGGTCTGCCTTGGCGGTCGATTTGCTGAGCGTCACCTGCCGTGCGAAAGATCCGGAGACCCCAGTGCTTCCTTCCAGCACCATGTCCCACACGGGATCGAAGCGGCGGCGACCACCCCACGAGAACTGCCACACATTGCGTTCCGGGATGCCCCGTTGGGCGACCCTCTCATAGAAATCAAATTCGATAATGTTCAGCCGCCCCTGCGGGAGAATCAAAAAGCGATCGTTAGCGCCGCGCCAAGTCGGCGCATCCATGCCGGTTCCCGGCGTGTTGGTGCTGACAAGGAATGGCAGTCGATGACAGTTGCCGCAGACATTTGGCCGGGGCTTGCTGGGGTCGAGATCACCATCGACATGGAACAGCCGGAATCCCCGTGCTGCACCTTCCGAAATTTCGTTGGTATAGGATCGCTTCTGAGCTGGTGGATAAGGCACGCTAAGCAGAAATGTCGCCATGTCGTCGCGCTCGGCTGCCGACAAAGCACCGGGTTTGCCTTCGTCGTTGACCTTTTCGTCCCCTTCCAGGAACATGGTTGCGGCGAGACCGCCGTCGATCACGTGTCGGGTCGTGCTTTCCGGTTCGTCAATGCTGCTGTTGGGCGGCACGTGACGACGAATACTGGCCGAGTTGATTCCGCCATAAGGGTCGCCGGGAACGCCGTCCCAGTGAAACGGAGCCGTGTCGCGCAGGCCGCGAATTGGCATGGTGGAACGCGGCATGATCTGATCGCCACCGGTGACGATCGGCGTCTTGATGACCCACAACAGCTGATCGGTATGCCCATCGGGATGACAGCTCGCACAGGAAAACGTGCCGGTCGTCGATGCGTCGGCATCGTTGAACCAGGTACGTCCGAGTTTGACCTGCCGATGCGTGGGGTCTTTCAACGGAACGAACCCGGCAATCTTGGGTTTGGCGGGGTTGGAAACATCGACCACGGAGACGGTATTGGCCACCGCGTTGAGAACCCAAGCCAGCGATGCTTTGCCCCCCTCGGCGTTTTCCAACGCGATCCCGCGCGGTACCGCTCCGACAGCGACGCGTCCCAATACGTTCCCACTGGCTGCATCGACGGTGAAGAGTTTGTCTGAACCCGCTGCCGAGGCGATCAGTGTTGAATCGTCACCGCTGATTTGAATCGCAAACGGCGTCGCCAGTGCCTGCCCATTTTCTGGCTGTTTTGGCGGCAGTGGTTCGAGGTCGATGAACTTCGGTGTTTCGGCAGAGCCTTCCGCAAATCCGATGCTGGTGATCTGGTTCAGAAAGGCACGATTCTCCAGCTCTTTCAAACCGTGCTTCTTGGTGCCAGCGCGACCGTTGACGTCATTACGTGCATCGGTCTGGGCGACGAATACGCGACCTTTCGAATCGACCGTCAGGCCATACAGCAGCGTGCCCAGCGTATCGACGGTTTCGATGAGCTTGTCGGTTTTGGTATCAAACACGTACAAGTCGCGATCAGGAACGTCGGGATGTTTGATGATGTCAACAACGTGGCCCAGCGACAAAACGTTGTTCACGCGAATCGAATGCTGCCATGCGTCGAATGTCACCAGATCGCCATCGATATCATCTTTTGAGCCGCCGGAGAGCTGCGTCTTGTTGTTCGACTCGAACGGGATAACGTAAAGACGGCCACCGCGAACGGTGATTGCACGCGGATCTTGTGCCGAAATACTGAGCCGGTTGCTCACCTCTCGCGTGGCAACGTTGATAACGGCGATCTGGTTTTCCGACGACAGGGCAACGTAGGCTTTTTCGTTGCTGGCAAATGCGATTCCCACCGGCTCATCAAAACGGGTCGCCTTGGTTTCCGGATCGAGTTCCTGAATGGTGGCGATGACCTGCAGAAAGGTTGGGCTTTGCGAATCAGAATCAATCACACTCACCGAATCGGAAATGTGATTTGATACCCAGACTTCTTTTCCGTCAGGCCGAACTGCAATGCTCACCGGATCGATACCGACGTTAACGCGGGCCAGCACCTTGCGAGTTTTGGCGTCAATCACATCGACGGTATCGGACGGCGTATTCGCGACGAAGACTCGGCCACCGCTTATCGCAATCGGCGAAGCGTGCGGGCTGACAAATGTGGGATGCCCGATAGCGGCCGGCTGCTGGGGAGAACTGACCGCTTTCGTTTCTGAATCCGCACGCGAATCCGCGTTCGCGTCTCTCCCACCGGGAATGAGATTGGCCCCCAGCACTGCAGCAGAGACGAACGCAGCGAAAATTGTGACGTTGGCTGTTTTGGTCATTGCGATGGTCCTTTAGGCCTGCGCTTTCTTGCGTCAATTGTTGTATGTGATGCTTAATGACTATCGTCGGCAATCTCTCATTTTTTGTTCGGCACCGCAACCTGCCGGTCGGGCGGGATCAGTTCGACTTCCATGACTTCCAGTCCCGTTGGGCCACCAGTCACAGTGAAAGACCAGACGCCATTCACAATCAAGCCATCGGGTCGGGACGGCAGTTCATCTTTACGGTCCCGTACGCATGGGTCGAGAGCAAAATCGCTGAGTTGGAATTCTGCCTCGAAGCGACTGTTGTTCTTAAATTGCACCGCCGGTTGACGGGCGAGAAACTTGCCGGCGAATTCCCCGTTAGCGTGTGACACCCTGATTCCAAAATAGACGTCGGCAGCGGTTGCAAGCCGGCCATGAACAATAAAACGTGAGTTGGATTCAACAACCACCGGCGAGTTGTCCGCCTGCACGACAGGGAGTCCCAGCAAGTGCAGAGTGATCGATTGATTCTCGCGTGGCACGAAAGGGATCGCCTTGACCGATGCCGGCTGCTCGGCGGTGGCCGGCGACCATTTTCCATAGTTTCCATAAGTATCGGCCGGGCCGAGTTTGAGATCCGTTTTCCAATAATGCACGGAATCCGGAACGCGCTGGGGTGTCAGCTTGCCGTCGTCTCCAGCGACGACACGGTGCTTTGCCGGGACATCGACTTCGCTGCCATCGCTGAGTTGCTTCACCCGCACCTTGCCCTCGCTGACATTCAGCACGGTTGAGGTCAGGCCCGTTTCGACGTCGAATTGCGTTCCCACAACTTCAAGCAATGCCGACCGCGTATGGACCAGCATTGGCTTGCCTGCGGGCTGTGGGGCAACATTGGCGGAGAAAATACCCTCTCGAAGTCGCAAGACTTTCTGGCCCGCGTCGGCGAACGTCAGCGTCGATGTGCCGGAGATCATCACGGTTGAGCCGTCGTTGAATTTCAGTTCGAACCACGAGTCGGGAGCCATCCCTTCAATTGTGCCGCCAGCCAACTCGGTCCCCACCTTCACGTCGCGGACGATCTGCCCGCGGTCGCCAGTCCAGATCAGCGTTCCGCTTAACCCTGTGATTCTTGCAATGGGAGGCCCGGCAACCGGCGGCCGGTTGTTCTTCGCAAACTCGGCAATCCTGCGGTCGGCGTTGGACTGCTGGTAAAACAGACCGGCCGAGAGAGTAATTATCACAATTGCCGAAACGGCCAGCAACGTCCGCAGCAACGTCGTTTTTGGCAGGCGTTCACGAATCGCCGTTAATCGCTCCGCGTGGGCAACATCTGTTTCCTGCGGTGAGACGTGACTTTCACGCAGCGTCTCAGCAATGCGCGTGTCCCACTGTACCTGTTCCACAAAATCGATCCGCGTCCCAGCATCGCTGTCGAGTCGTTCGGCGAGACGCTCTATTTCCGGCTCGCTCAACTCGCCGCGCAAATGGCGTTCGACCAGTTCTTCCCACTCGTTGTTTTCGTTCATTGATTCGCCCTCAGGCTGGTTTCCACGCATGAACGCACTTGCTTTTTATTTCGGAAGAGTGCCTTGCGCACCGCCTCAACCGTCATGCCAATCCGCTCACCAATTTGCTGATAACTCAACTCGTCCACAAACCGCCCTATCAGCACACTCCGACCTTGTTCCGACACGCGCCCGAGACAACGATCCAAAGCCTCTCGCCAGGAATCTGTGTCGTTGTCGCGCCGCGATGTTTGAAATTCATCAAACGCTGCATCGATCGCATCATCGAGCAGTCGTTCGGCTAGAGTTCTCTCCCGCCGATGCTTCTGCCTGGCCCGCAGCACTTCGATCCGTACGATCGAACGGCACCAGGCAAGGATCGACGTTCCTTCCTCAAACTGGTCGAACTTTCTTGCCACGACAAGCGTCGCTTCCTGCACAACATCTTCCGCCGCAGCGTAGTTTCCCAGCAGCGAACGCGCGTACGACATCAACTCCGCGCGGCAGTCGAGCGCCGCTTTCAGCACGCGATCGCGTTTTGCATCGGAATTGTCCATGTGATGAACCAGAGACTTTCGAACGCACAAGTCAGACGAAATGAAAGGTGGCCGGCTGCCGCAGATTGCGCCTCGTTCTGGAGGAACCAGGGAATAACCATGCGGCAAACCGGCCACACGACTATGAATTACCACAGCGGTCGAGCGATCGTGGACATCAATCTGCCGGGTTTTCGATCTTCCGGGAATTTTCAAGTCGACTTTCAGACGATCGCAATCCGGCCCCGCCTTCCGGTTACTCTATCATGGCGAGTCCGGCCTCAGCCATCTTCGAGTGGGTCGCCGTCGGATTGCCCTGCATCGTTACCATTTGCGTCTCTTTGGTGAACTCAAATACAAACGAGGTAGCAAAGCTCACCAGAAGTTCACCCGTTGTGGAGAATCGCCGAAACGATTTCAATGGATCCGGTCGGTCGGCCCGACGGCAGCCGGCTGTTTTCGGCTCACGGCGCGTTGATCTTTGGCGTGAGGACGAATGGTGCCGACAACGGCCATGACCGAATCAACGTGATCGACAACTTCCGGAGAGACGACACGGATTCAATCACCGGCGGCGGATCCGATCTGTCGTCCATTCCCTAACATCTATACGCGAGAAAAGATCGAATCGCTGAGTACGCCGGTGCTGTCGGCGAATGCGTTTGCCTCGATGCCCATCGAATGCAGGATGCTGAGGTAGACGTTCGACATTTGCGTGTCGCCGTTGCGCCAGAAGCTGCCATGCTTGAGGCCCATGTTCCCTCCGCCGGCAATCAGCGTCGGCAGATTCTTGGGATTGTGTGTGGTACTCGCACCGCTGCCAAACAGCACGATGCTGTTATCCAGCACGCTGCCGTTTTTGTCCTTGAACTCCTGCAGACGTCCGAAGAAGTAGGCGATTTGTTCGCTGAGGAACATGTCGTACTTGGCGAACTGCAGTTGCCCTTCCTTGTCGCCGGCATGCGAGAGGCTGTGGTGCGTGCGGGACAAACCGAGCTTCAGCGGGAACGTGTCGCTGATGCCCATGCCATCTTCGCGGTTCAGCATGAAGACCACGCTGCGGGTGATGTCAGCATCGAATGCGAGTGCAATCAGATCAAACATGTTGCGATAATAGTCGCGCGGCTTGCCTTCCGAGGTGACATCCAGATCGAGATGCGAGGAGTCCTGTTTCTTCAGCGGGATGTCGATCCACTTTTCCGATGCGATCAATCGCGACTCGACTTCGCTGAGTGACGTGAGGTATTGATCCATCTTTTCGCGGTCAGATCGGCCCAGCTTTTTGTTGAGCGAACGCGCGTTCTCCAGAACGGCATCGACCAGCTTGATTCGCCGCTTCAGCTTGTCGCGTTCGGCTTCGAGCGAGGCCGAATCACCACGAAACAGGCGATCGAAAATTTGTCGCGGGTTGTTTTGTGCCGGAATCGGTTTCCCTTCCAGGCTGTAGGCAATGGTTCCCGTTCGCGAGAGGAATCCAGTTCCGGCATCGATCGACAACACCAGCGAAGGTTGGCGGCAATATTGTTTGGTGTGCCTCGCGATAATCTGATCGAGTCCAACCGAGTTGTACATTCCCGGTTTGGGGTTATGCAGCGGCGCGCCGGTCAGCCACATGTCGGAGCAGACATGGGGATCGGCCTTGGGGCCGCTTGGGTGATACAGCCCGCCCATGAAACTCAATTGCTTGCGAAACGGACTCAGCGGCTTGGTCGAATTGCCGAACGTGAATTTTCCGTCGTCATCGGTGACCGTCGGGAACCAACTCCAGTCGTCGATGCCATTGGCCGTCTTCGGCAGCGACATCCCGTTAGCTGTGTAAAGCGCACAGAATCGCCGGGGCGTTTTCTCTGCAACCTCTTTGCCCATTGCATCCAACACGGGCAGCGCCAACGTCGCGCCGGCAATACCTTTAAGAACAGCGCGACGACTCATTTTGTGGGTGGTTGTCATTGGCTCCGCCGGGTTGGATGTTGCTCGTATTACAAGTCGCTGAAGTTGGCCGCGTATTATTCAATCGGCAAACGGGCCGCCGCTACTTCTCAAGAAACCCGCTGCTATTTTTCAAGAAACAGGGGACTCTTGATGACGAAATGGACCATATCCCGCATTCTGTAGCCTTCGGGCCTCAATTCTAGTCCTTTTTCCTTGAGGAATTCAATCTCATTGTAGGTGAGGGTGCGGCCGGTGGCGTAACTGGCCAGATGCTTGAGGAAGCTGAACGCCACCTGATCGATGCGGTCGTCGGCCAGGTAGGTCTTCAGGCCATTTGTGCCGCTTACTTCTGTTTCGTCCGGCAAAGTCGAGCGGGCATCGATCTTCACGTTCTTCTTGAACAGCCCACCGGCGTCGAATTCTTCGAGAGGAATCCCCCACGGATCGATGCCCTCGTGACATTTGACGCATCCCTGCTGATTGCGATGGCGTTCGAGTTTCTGACGAAGCGTCAGGTTCGCGCCTGCGTCTTCCGGCAAGCCGGGGACATTCGGCGGCGGATCGTCCGGTGGTTCGGCAATGATTTTGCGGGCCAGCCAAGCGCCCCGTTTGACCGGGTTGGATTCCCGGCCGTTCGACAGTCCCGCGAGAATGCCGGCTTGCGTGAGAACGCCGCCCAGGTTTTTGTTCTCGTGAATGATGGGGACAAACTCAAACCCACTGTCGGTTCGGTCGGCGAGATCGTAGTAGCTGGCGACAACTTCGTTGGCCACAATGAAATCCGATTGGACCAAATTCCGCAGAGGCAGATTGTGCTGAAACAAATACTGCAGCGTCTGAATCGGCTCGTCTCGCAACTGCGTCTTGGTGTCGCGGGTCAATTTGGGATACTGCTTGCGATCGATCTCGACGACATCGAACTTATCGAGACTCAGCCACTGCGATGTAAATTCGCCGGTAAACTGGCGGAACCGAGAATCGCCGACCATGCGGGCGATTTCTGCGTCGAGCGACTGATGCAGCCTGTTTGTGGATGCGAGTTTGAGCAGCCGTTCGTCGGGGGCCGTGTTCCAAAGAAAGTACGACAGCTTCGAGGCCAACTCGTAGGAGTCGAGTTTTTCCGGTTTGGGGGTGGCACTGTTCTCGATGACGAACAGGAATTGCGGTGAAACCAGCACGACGAGCAACGCATCTTTAATGCTCTGCTGGAAATCACGACCGTCAGCTATCGAGTTCTTCCAGATGGAAAAGATCGACGCTTCCTCGGCATCGGTCATCGGTCGCCGAAACGCCCGCGTGGCAAACGACCGAATGATGGCGCGCGCGTAAGCGGCCGAATCATCCTTGTGGGATGAATTGATGAAGATATTCCGGTGAGTGGCCGGTGGCCAACTTTCGTAGAACGGACCTTCGAACTCGACAGACTGAATGAGCATTCGCGGCATGTCACGGCCGTCGGTGTATTCGCTGCGGACGCCGATCTCCCGGATTCCCGCCAGATAATTGACGTTGTCTTTTTCCACATCGGGACTGGGGAAGTTGGCGATGGCCCCCTCGAAAACAAAATCATTTGTTTTCAACGACGAGACCGCTTGGGGCGGCCCGACGGCGGTAAGGGTGCTTCCGCAGTCGCGACGCAAACCAACGTGCACGCCAATTCGCGGTGCACGTTTCTCAAATGTTAGAAACTGTTTGGCCACATCGTTTGTCTCTTTCAGCGGTGTCAGCACAACTCGGTGCAGCGGTGAGTTGTTGCCGTACTTCGCCGAAACGCTGAGCGGACCGGCGGGCAGCCGAACCGCCAGGAACGCCGGCTGCGAAAGTTGGCCGGCGAAGTGTCGCTCGCCGAGTTGGATCGCCAACCGTTGCGGTTTTTCGCGGGGCGGCTTTCGAGCGAACTGCTTGCCCGGCTGTACCATCGCCTGAATTTCTGCGACGCCGAGTGCACGGCGGTAGATGCGGACCTCGTCGATTTCTCCGGAAAACAGCTTTGATTTTTGTATGCGACCGATGTGCAACTCCGCTTTCGGGTTGTCGAGATTCGCCGCGTTGATCGTGCCGACTGCCACTTCGTAGCCGTTCACGTATAGCCGCGTTTTGTTGTCGCCGCGGCGAACGACGGCGGCCACGTGTTGCCACTGGTTGGCGCGGATGATTCCCGGCCGCGATTGGACCGTGCCATTGGACTGGCGGCCCGCATTGGCGGTTTCGATTCGTAAGACGCCGTTGCCGTCGGGCATGTCGAGATACCATCCCTGCGCCCAGTTATAGAAGCCCAGGCAGACAATGCCGCCCTGCTCCAACTTTCGCGGATGAATCCAGGCTGCGACCGAGAAATCGCCTTCGCCAACGTTCATCGAGCCGTGGCGGGGGACGACAACGGATCCGGATTTGCCATCGACCGAGACCGCCTTGCCGAAGGGAGAATCGACAAACTTTGCACCGTCTGCGAGTCGGCCGGCGAGTTCCTTTTTCGCCGGATCGCTGTTCGCGTCCCCGTTGAGTTTCCAGTATCCAATCAGACCTTCGTTCAGTTTCGACGCGTTCGGCGGGACCGAGTCGGAAGCGGTGGGATCGAGGAAAACGTCTGCCTGATAGATGCCCGCCTTCTTGATGTTGACGGTTTGCGTTTCCGTTGGTTTCTTAATCGTGATGGCTCCTGCGGTCGATTCGAGCTGAGGTTTTGCACCCCGCTCGAATAACAAGCCATCATCGTACCTGGCTGCTTTGACTATCACACGAAACCGGCCCTGATCGGGAAGTTCGCGGAGTGAGATTTTGAAGTTCGCTTTCGGGCCGTACGTACTCGACTCACCGAACAGCTCTGCACTGGGAATCGCCGGCCGTAACAGCAGCCCATCGGGAACAGACTGATACGCGTCGCCTTTCGGATATCCGTCGGTGCCACGCACGCAGGCGAATACCGAATGGTAAATGCTGTCGTATTCCCGCCAACCCCGAACCGTCGCATTTCCCTGGTACCCTTCGATAAACCGATACGACGTCCGCATCGCCAGCGGCTCGTAGTCGAATGGTTTCGGCGGTGCCAACTCGGTCACGAGAAAATCCTCGTTCTTGAGCAAACGGCTGAGTGCGCCGAGAATCAAATTCTCCGGCAAAAATTTCGGATTGATCGATTCCCCAAAGTCCATCCGGAAGTTTTGAATGTCCGGTTTTTTGCCTTCATCAACGATGCACAGATCGAGTGCCTTTTCGGCAATGTCGAAGTAGGACTCGACCAGCAACGGAGAGAGTTCCAGCGTCTGCCCGTTGTTCACAAAGCCATCTTTGGATACCGCATCGGGAGGCAGCACATCGGTCAGGTCGTCATCGAGCTGCAACAATTCTTTGAGCGTATTGCGATACTGAGAAACGGTGAGCCGGCGAACGGTGCCGTTCTTATCGGAGTTGCGCGATCGGGCGAACGCCATTCCCTCGCGAATCCATGTCACCAATAACTGGCGTTGTTCGGCCGTCGGCTGTAGTTCGTCTTCCGGCGGCATCGCTTCGTCGTCGATCTGTTTCAAGATGCCTTTCCAAAGAAACAACTGCTTGTCTGGCAATTTGCCGGTCAGCCGATCAACGCGAATGCCGGACATCATCTCGTCGGCGTTGTGGCAGCGAAAGCAGAGCTTCTTCAGCAACGGGTGAATCTGCTTCTGAAACCGCGTCTCGATCAAGAGGCCCTTACTCTCCGTGTTCTTCTTCTCCGCACTCTTTTCAGGGACCGGAGAGTCCTCCGACCGTGCGATCCAACTGACGGCCGAAGTTGCGGTGATTAGCGTTGCGATCGCAACGCTGATCATGGTCGGTGATTTCGATAGTTTTCGTGTCATGTTTTCAACGTGTGTAGATTCGTTTGCGGAAAACCGCCCGATTTGTTCACCAAGCAGAGTTCCCTGTCAGGCTTCAGCAACCCCACATGGAAGCCGACCTTCCAAGCTCCATTATACGAAATCATCTGGCGAATTGGGCCGACAGTCGGACGTTGCCCCGTTTGAAAACAGCGATTCCGAAGCAATTTCAGCTGCCATGTCCGACCATTCGCTGCCGATCAGGCCATTAGAATTCGCAATGGGAGACAATCCGAATTCCCCGTGGTCGCGGTGATCGTTAACATGGGGTGACCCGGCGAGGACTGTTGTCGTCGTGGTGGCTTCCAGCCTCCATTTTACATCGAAAGCTGTGGCGGCTGGAAGCCTCCACTACGGGACATTCGACACGTATTTATTGCTCGTTCCTCGATACAGGAAACCTCTATGCCCACGACTGACTGGCCAAAGCTCCAGCCTGATGTCTCAACAATTCTCGCGGCCGAGGCGAATCCCATTGGTCGGGTGGCTTCCGGTGACGTCGCGGCGCTGGTGATACGGCAGGCGTTTCCCGCGGCCGATTGCGCGGCACTCATCGAGCGGTTGATTGAAGAAGAGCTGATGTTCGCCGGAGACGATCCGCGCGTCTATCAACGGGCGATCAAGAATGACGTGATTGGCAAGTATCTCGGCCGCGGTGTCAATCCCGATGAAAGCGCCCGAAAGCGGATCGACATCGGCACGAGCCTCGGCAATCTCGGCGACGACAAATCGTTGTTTCTTGAAAAGTCGGCCGAAACTCACAGTCTGTTCGAGCGGCTGTTCGCCGATCATCCCGATCCAATTCGCGCGATCTACGATAACCTTCAACAGCTAGCGCCCGAAAAACAGGTCGTCACCGCGCATGAGCCGGACGGTCGCAAATACGGCCCGGCCATCTTTCGCGTGCATTACGGCGGGTTTACCTACGGCCCACATTTCGACAGCGTCCGCAACCGCGAGCAGCGGACGAACTACGCCGTCCACCGATTCGACCGGCAATTGGCCGGCGTGTTGTGTCTTCAGAACACGAGCGTTGCGGGCAAGTCGGCACAGGGAATTGTCCACCGACAATTCTGGAACGAAGAGGTCGATCCCTATCTGAAGAACGGCGGGTTCCACGATTTCGCCACTCAAGAGAACATTCCCAGCGCGGGCATTGAACTCGAACCGGGCGACCTGTACTTCTTCAACACCGGCCTGATCCACGAAGTCCCCGGCGTTCCCGGCGAACTGCCACGCATTGTGCTGGCCGTTTTCGTCGGCTACTCGGAAGACGACAACGAAGTGATGGTCTGGTCATGACGGAATAAAAAATGTACGAAAAATGATGAAGGATGAATAACACGAAACGGTCCCAACTCTCCGCCCTTCTTCATTCGAAATTCCTTGTTCAATATTCGATATTTCCTTTCTTCCGTTCAATCGAATCATTGGGACACAATCAACACGCATGACCACACCGGACGACTCAGCCGCCGCATCGCCGAAGACATCCCGTCGCTGGATCTGGGTCGGCTTGAAGTGGTCGTTGTTTGCTGCGGTCATTCTGTTCGTCGGCTTGCGGGCGCGGCGGCTTTGGCAGCAGGATGACGGGACGCTTTCGGGGATTGCCATCCAACCCGGTTGGCTGGTTTTGTCTGGCGTGGTTTATGCTGTTGGTTGGTTGCCATCGGTTTGGTTCTGGCGTGAGTTGATGCTCCGCTTGGGGGGACGCGTCAATTTTGGCGATGCCGCGCGCGCTTATTATTGCGGCCACTTGGGAAAGTACGTACCCGGCAAGGCGATGGTACTTGTCATACGCTCGGCGATAGTGAAAGATCGCGGCACGGGAGTCGCCGTTGCGGCGGTGACGGCCACCGTGGAAACTCTGCTGATGATGGGGGCCGGCTTGGCCGTCGCCGTTGCGTTGGCGCCATGGTTGGTGACCGACGCAATGCTTGAGGGTTGGCCGACGTGGATTCGACAGACCGCCGTTCAGCCCGGTGTGACGGCCGCGTTCACGCTTGTCGCGGTCCTGGTTTCTCTGCCAATCATTGCCCGCCTGTTGACGATCATCGGTGTCCGCATGACGCCGCGATCTTTCCTCGAAGGCGAGCAGTCGATGCGAATCTCAACGGGATTGGTTGCTAAGGGGTTGGCCGCCTTTGTGTTGAGTTGGGCCTGTCATGGGTTGAGCCTCGGTCTGACGATTCAGGCCGTTTCGCCAGACGTGCTAAGTCTCGCCGACTGGCCAATTTGGATGGGAGCGGTCGCTGCCGCGACTGCGATTGGCTTTGCCGTCCTGTTTGCCCCGGGTGGAATGGGAGTCCGTGAAGGGCTGCTCATCGAGTTCCTGCAAGTGTTGCCCGCCGTCGGACCTCAGCAGGCCGTTGTGGCGGCCGTGTTGCTGCGCATCGTCTGGTTCACAACCGAGATCGTTACCGCGGGCGTGCTGTATTACGCCGTTCGTGCCAGAGGCGAGCGGTAAACCCAAACCGACAGCTTGCTGTCGAACGTCGTACTGAGCAGCCATTCGACAGCAAGCTGTCGGTTTGGCCCCAGTGCAACTCGTAAAAGGGGGCGCCGCTGCGCGGCTTGGGCGCATTCACAAAAAACGATCACGCCGCATCAAGACTTGCCGACGTTTTGATCGATTGGTTACGATAGGGGACGCGACCCCGTTTGTTCTGTCGGCATTGATTATCAGGGAGCGAAGAGATGTTGCATCGCCGCGACGCTATGCTGCGACTGGGACAGGTTGGCTTGGGTGCCTTCACGCTGCCGCAATTGCTTCAGAGCGAACAGGCATTCGCTGCCGGCCGGAAGTCGCCGCACCTTATTCCCACCGGCGGCAAAGCGAAGTCGTGCATTCTGATTTATCTGTGGGGCGGGCCGCCACAGATGGATATGTGGGACCCCAATCCCGAAGCGGCGGAAAGCATCCGCAGCCACTTCGCGCCGATCAACACGGTTGTCCCCGGCATCGACATTTCGGAGGAGATGCCGCTCTTCGCCAAGCAGACCGACAAGACGGCGATCATCCGATCTCTATCGCACGACAGCAACAATCACGAACCTTCGGTTTATCGTTCGCTCACTGGGCACATTAATCGCAAGTTGCGTGTTCCGCTGAACGATCGCAAACGCACCGACGAACCGAATCTCGGCTCGATCCTTTCCTGCTTCAGCCCGATGGGATCGATGCCGACGACGGTGACCATTCCGCGACCGATTGGACACGACGGTTCGACGTATGCCGGCACCTATGCCGGCTGGTTGGGCGCGCGACACGATCCGATGGAAGTGGCCGCCGCCGAGGAAACGGGCGAGAAGCCGACACACTCGATGGCGTTGCCTGCCGATTTGAGCAGCGCGCGATTGCTCGCACGGCGGGGATTGCTGAATGTGATCGAGGAACAGGATCGGCGATTTCAAGATGATCCGTTCGCCCGCGGCATGGATGAGTTCCGCGAGCAGGCTTTCAGTATGTTGTCGTCATCGAAAGCAAAAGACGCGTTCAGCATCGATAAGGAAGATCCAAACACCCGCGACCGCTATGGCCGCAACGAGTGGGGCGAAAGCATTCTGCTGGCCCGGCGACTGGTTGAAGCGGGAGTGCGGTTGGTAACCATTTCCTGGATGTACATTCAGAAGAGCGGCAACGTGGCCAACGTGTGGGACAACCACGGGCCGTTTGAAGGCAAAACCGGTTACGAGATGCTCAAGGCCGAGTATTGCCTGCCGTCACTCGACCGGGGCTTTCACGCGCTGATGGAAGACCTCTCAGACAGCGGCATGTTGGACGAAACGATGATCGCCATGTTCGGCGAGTTCGGCCGCACTCCGATCATTAACAAGAACAAGGGCCGCGACCACTGGGGAGCCGTGCAATCGGGCGTGCTCGCCGGTGGGGGAATTCAGGGCGGGCAAGTTTATGGCACATCCGACCGCGACTCGGCCTATCCCACATCGAAACCGGTTTCACCGGAAGACATGCTCGCCACCATTTACCACGGCATGGGCATATCGCCGGAGTCGGTCATCTACGACCAACTCAACCGCCCGCACGGAATCGTCAGCGGCACGCCGTTGACGTCGCTGTTTGGGTGAGAACAAATTGAATACCAGCCCGAAGCGCAAGCGAGGGTTTTGATGACGGTTGTCAGGCCCTCTTCGTTGACGAAGTAGATGTGGCCGTCGGCGAAAATGGGCGAGGCCCAGTGTTTTCCGCCAACGCGATTCTGAGAAACCAATTCGCCCGTCTTTCCCTCAAAGCAGGCGACGACGCCATCGGCGGTAATCGCATACAGGTGCGGCTCGAGGTACAGCAGCGAAGCCAACGTGGGGACGCCCTTTTTCTGCTCCCAGGCAATGTGCGTCTTGGTAACGTCTCCATTCCCACTCGGTCGGATGGCGCGGATGGTTGGCGCTTCAAATCCGGAGGACGTAAAGATGAGGCCGCCGCCGGTGATGAGCGATGGCGTCACGCCTTCACCTTTGCTGTAGACCGACCACAGTCGTTTTCCCTCGACCGGGTCGAACGCCTGCACGACATCGCCGGCGTTGCTCAAAATACGCCGCGATTTGCCCGTTCCCAGAATGGCCGGCGTCACATGTGCCAGCCGTGACAACCCACGACGGCCGCGCCAAGCAACCTGCCCGGTCTCGCTGTCGTATGCCATCACCACGCCTTTGTCCCACGGGATTTTCCAGCCGACGCGGTTGTTTTCACCGTCACTGGTGCCGTCGAACGGCATGATGAGCCGTTCGCCATCGAGAATGGGCGATGCCCCCAGCCCGTGGTGGCGGTAGAACTTGATTTCGCGATTGGTCCAAAGCACACCGCCATCCATGTCGAGCGCGGCGACGCTGCCATCGCCGAAAACGACGTAGACGCGGTCGTCATCGGCGACCGGTGTCGGCGAGGCGTAGGAGTTTTCCCGCCGCTTCTTGCGGGGCGTTTGTTGTACGACTTCGGCGTTCCACAGCACGCGTCCCGTTTTGCGGTCGATACAGATTGCATGGCAAGAGACACCGTCTTGTGTTGCCGTGGTGACGAAGACACGATTGCCGAACACCACCGGCGACGACCAGCCTTCGCCGGGAATATTGGTTTTCCAGGCGATGTTTTCGGTGTCGCTCCACTTGAGCGGAATGTCCGTTTCGCTCGACACTCCCCGTCCGCCCGGCCCACGAAACTGCGGCCAGTTTTCCGCACGAACATTGCCGACCGCGAAGAGGGTGATAAGCAAGACTGCGAGCAATATTCTGGCGCGAGTCGGCATCATGGGTGATTCCCGTTTGATTATTAAGTTCGAGACAAATCATCAGAACTTCGCAATCCCACGGGCTGCGGCCCGTGGGATCGGACGCTCGTTCAGCTTACCCACCCCGGCGCAGTTGTCGCAACCAATGGGGATGGATCGCGTTGAATCGAAAGTCGTCGCCATCATGCAGGCGGCCGCTTCACGCAGCGCCGCTGTCACGGCACGATTCGGCGAATCGTTCGTACCCGTGTTCGCACAGCCGCTGCACCACCAGAGCGCGGCGTTCCTCATCGCATAAGCTGTTGACGATGCCGTACAGCATGCAACCGAGCACGATACTGCCGACGGCAACGACACTTTGCGGCAGGCGGAATTCTTTGAGGTCGGCGTAAATCTGGTTTTCGCTGCAATGTTCGCCGAACTTCTCGCCCTGGTAGATCATTTCCAACCCGCGCAGATCGCTGCTCCACTGATAATCGAACGGTCCATACTCCTGCTGGCGGTGCATCACCCAGAAGCGGCTACCATCGAATCTCAGGCCGTGCGAAGCAGACATGACGGGTTAGGGATCTGCCAAAAAAGATCGAAAAAATAGTTCCGGAACTCGTCTCAATCATAGGAATCTCACCATCCACGGCAAGCCCGGAATCCGCGGCGCTCGGTCGTCGATGGGAGTTTGATCCAGGAAAACGTCGATCAGCGGGGCACTGGAGTTTTTTCCAGAATTTGGCTGATCACGCCCTTGGCGCGGGCACGCTGTCCTTCCCGCAACAGGCCGCGGCAGACCACACGGTGTGCCAGGACGGGAATCGCCAGCTGTTTGACGTCGTCGGGAACGGCGTAGCTGCGACCATCGGCCAGTGCAAAGGCCTGCACGCTGCGATACAAGACCATGCCACCCCGCGTGCTGACGCCAAGTTCGAGTTCGTCGTGTTCGCGGGATGCTTCGATGAGATCGAGCAGATAATTGTTGATCGAGTCTTCCACGGTCACTTCGCGCACGGCGGTCCGCAGAACTTTCAGCTGATCGAGACTGAGCGCCGGCTTGAGTTCGGCAACCTGTTCCCCGTCGCGCTGCGCGGCCAGCACGCGCAGTTCCGTCTCGCGATTCGGGTAACCGATTTCGGTGCAAATGGTGAAACGGTCGAGTTGATTCTCGGGAAGCGGATAGGTGCCTTCATGTTCGTACGGGTTCTGCGTCGCCAACACAAAGAACGGATCGGCGAGCGGATAGGTCCGTCCTTCAATCGAAACCTGTCGCTCCGACATCGCTTCCAGCAAGGCGCTCTGGGTGCGCGGCGTGGTGCGGTTGATTTCGTCGGCCAGCAGAATGTTGGTGAAGATTGGCCCCTTGCGGAATTCAAACTCTCCCAGGTTCGGCAGAAAGAGACTGGAACCGAGAATATCGCTGGGGAGCATGTCGGGGGTGAATTGTAAACGCGTGAACTCACAATCCAGACTCCGCGCCATTGCCTTGGCCAACGACGTCTTGCCGACGCCCGGCGCGTCTTCAATCAACACGTGTCCTTCGGCAAGTAAGGCGACGACGACCAACCGTATGGGGTCGGGCTTACCCAACAAAACGCTGGCGATGTTCTGTTCCAAGCATGCAATCAGCCCTGCCGTCTCCGTCGTCACGTTGTTCTCCAGATGTATGTGGGCGGAACCGGTGTACCGGGCCTGTCGAACGTCGATGGGCTTTCGCGAAAGCGTGACCACAGGCGACGCGGTGTACCGGTTCACATTATCGCCCGAATGCCGTGGCAGTCAAACGTCGCAAGGGGGCAAAGACATTGCGAATCCGTTATTCAAAGCGGCCAATTCGGCCCCGAAGCGTTGCAATGCTGGCTTCCTGCAGCGGCCAAGCGGTGAACGGCGGCGGTTACCGCATACAGTACAAGCTGCAAAGTTTGCCCGGAATCCTCAATTGGAACGTTATGAGGATTGCGCGGTTTAATTCGTGCTTCGAGGAAAGGCTGCATCAACATTAGCCAAACGGCCGATTACAACTCCGTCTACCCGGTGGAAATCGGCGCGCTGCACGGACGCATTGCGATTGTGGATTCGCCACATCTTTTATGTGCGCAGACGGCTGTGCTGCACGGGTGATTGGTGGTGGACAACGCCCGCCTCACAATCAGTCGCGCCGGGAATGCTGTGAGGATTGTCGGCTAATACTGTATTGAATTCGAATCACCCCATCGAAATCGGCGTCGCGCGCATCAAGTTGCATCCATGATGAGAATCCTCAGCCGAATTTGCCGCACTTGTTGGCAGCCAATCCCCTCCACCGGCCGCCGGTTGCCATGTGTAAATTGGCAGGCGGTGATATTGCTGTTCGTTCTCCCTGTCGTTTCTTCAATGGCGACTCTCAAAGCCGACGAGATCGACGACGTTTTCAACCAACCACTTCCCGCCGTCTACGAACGGGAGACCGGCAAGGTTGAAGCGACGATTGAACCTGTCACCGCGACGTTTAATCAGCCGGGTTCCTATGATTTCCAAAGCGGCCTGCAGAACTTCTTGCCCATGCTGCGCGACGACGCGCGAGCCATTGTGAATTGGAATAACGCCGCCATTCTCGGCGGTGCATTGGCGACCAGCATTGCGCTTCGGCAGGATGTCGATGATCGGGTTCGAAACAGCACCGCTCGCCATCCGGAACGCTGGGGCCAGGGAACCAAGACGTTGGGAAACATGGGCGAAGTCCAATACCACGTGGCGGCCATGCTGGTGTTGTACGGTTTCAGTGTCAAACGTGGTGACGACGAACTGCACGAATTCTCGGCGGCCCTCATCAGTGCTTACACCATCAACGGGTTGAGTACGCTGGCCATGAAGGGCATCGCCAACACCAGCCGTCCCAGCGACGACTGGAATGGCGGCGCGTTCGGCTTTCCATCATTTCACTCGTCCAGCAGCTTCACCATTGCCGCTGTCGTCGATGAATACTACGGCCCCAAAGCCGGGTTGCCGGCCTACGCATTGGCCGGGCTGATCAGTTGGAGCCGTATCGATGAGCGCGACCACGATTTGTCCGACGTCGTATTCGGCGCGGCGTTGGGTTACGTCATCGGCCATGCCGTCGCTGGCCAACATCTGCGATGCGACTCACGCGTCCGCCTGCTGCCCTACTTCCACCCAACAGAAGGCACCGGCGGCCTGATGGTTGATGTGTCGTTCTAAGTGACCGCGGGTTGATGAACGGACCACTCTGGGACTCAAAGTAGTTCCGTTTTTCGAAAAGGGAAATGGGTGGCTGGGGTCGAAGCGACGTTTTCGGAGCGCAGCCCCCAGTTTCTTGGATTTGAAAATTGGGCGACCGCTCGCTGCGGTATCGACGAGTGGCGGGGCGTTAGGTTTTGCGTCGCCCCGTTGATGCGCCAACATCGCCGCGATAACTTGAATTGCTCCACCGCTTGAAGCCGGTCTGCACGGCGAGTTTGGCGAGTCGGCTGGAGCGCTCGGACGGGGCGACGCTTCGCTCACACCCCGCCACCCAACGTTCGCCTTCCATTCTCCATGTGCTCGACGTACTCTGTGCGCGTATCGATTTGCCTGTCGCGACACCGCAAATCAGAGGGACGCATGATGGCCAAGAAGAAGGCAGTCGGAAAAACGAAGAAGAAAACAAAGAAACGCGTTGTGAAGCAAAAAACGGGCGGCCGAAAGAAAGCTGCGCCAGCCGTTGCCAATCGCAAGAAAAAATCAGCGAAGAAAGTCAAAAAGAAAAAGACGGCAGCAAAGATAGCGGCAACAAAACCGACGAAGGCAACACGCAAGAAGAAGACGGTCAAGAAACAGAAGCCCCGCAAGATCGTTAAGCGGCCATCGCTCGGACGCCCACGCGTGACCGCCGATGGGCGGCTGGATCAGGTGTTCCAGAAGGACTACCAGGCGCGAGAGGTCTTCGATTTTCTCGGCGTCGGCACGCTCCGCGAGTTGGAAGCGTACGCCCCCGACGAAATCATCGACAAGCTGACCGGCCCTTTGCTGCAAACCGTGCAACGAATCCGCAAGACGCTGGCGATGGTGAATCGCAGCCTGGCGAACGACCGGGACTTTGCGTTGGAATTCAAGAGCCGGTTGTAGCCTTGCATCGACTTGGGATCCGGCTCCGACACGGCGGATGGAATGCCCATGGCTACTCAGTTTTTTGGGTTAGGGAAATATGGGGTGCCTGCGGCAGAGTCTTCGATGCCGCAGCGAGCAATCGTTCTGGGGGCTGCGCTCCGAAAACGTCGCTTCGATCCCAGCTACCCATTTCACATTTTTGAATGCTGAGCCGCCCCGACGGAATGCCCGGTTGATTGGTGGTCTCTCTGCCGAACGTGTATCATTAAGGGCGACAAACAGAGCCGATATAAAATCCGTTCGGTCAGCATGCAACGTATTTATTCAGTTCGCCCACAACCTGCCTTGGAGTCTGATGACAGATGAACAGCAACCTCAAACGTCGCGACTTTCTTAAGACCAGCGCGGCCCTGGCCGCCGTGCAAATGCTGCCTTCATCGGCTAGAGCCGTTTCGGCGAACGACAAATTGCGAACCGCGCACATCGGTGTCGGTGGAATGGGCGGAGCCGATCTGGGTTCCGTCTCGTCGCATTCTCATGTTGAGGTCGCCGCGCTGTGCGACGTCGATTCAGGAACGCTGAGCAAAGCGCATAAGAAACATCCGCAGGCAAGAATCTTCCGCGACTATCGTGAGATGTTCGCCGAGATGGCCGATACGATCGATGCCGTGGTCGTCTCGACTCCCGACCACACGCACGCGTCGGCGGCGATGACTGCCCTCAACCACAATAAGCCCATCTATTGCCAGAAGCCGTTGACGCACGAGGTCTTCGAAGCGCGGCAACTGCGACTGACAGCAGAGAAGAAAAAGCTGACCAGCCAGATGGGCATTCAGGTCCATTCCAGCGCAACTTACCGCCGCGCCGTCGCCATGATTCAGAGCGGCGTGATTGGAAAAGTGAGCCGGGTCTATGCCTGGTCGAACAAGAACTGGGGCTACGATGGTGGTCCGTTCAAGAACGAGCAGACCCCGCCCGACTCCCTCGACTGGAATCTCTGGCTTGGTTCGGCTGCGAATCGACCGTTCGTTCCGCGTGTCTATCACCCAGGCCAGTGGCGCAAGCTGATCGATTTTGGCACGGGCACGCTGGGCGACATGGGCGTTCACATTTTCGACACGCCGTATGCCGCGTTGGAATTGACCGCTCCGAATTGGGCAAAGACAACTTGCCGCCCGTCCACGGGTGTCGGACATCCGTCAAAGAACATCGTCCAATATGAGTTTCCCGGAACGAAGTACACGACCGACAAGATGATCTGGACCTGGTACGACGGCGGCTTCGCGCCGCCGAAAAGTGAAGAGTTGGACCTGCCGAAGGGGTTGAAGTTGCCGGGGCAGGGCTCGTTGTTTGTCGGCGAGGGGGGCCACATGTTGCTGCCTCACGTGTCCGAAGCCAGGCTCTTCCCGCAGGAGAAATTCAAAGACTACAAACCGCCGGCAATCCAGGGCAACAACCATTATCATCAGTGGGTTGACGCCTGCATGGGGAAAGGCGAAACCAGCGCGAGCTTCAGCTACGCTGGCCCGCTGACCGAAGCACTGTTGTTGGGCGTGGTGGCCAACCGGTTCCCCGATACCAAGTTGATGTGGGACGCCAAGAACTTGCAAGTGACCAACGTTCCGGAAGTCAACAAACTCAATCTGCTCCGACGCACCTACCGCGAAGGATTTGAAATCGAAGGGCTTTAGTCACCTGCTGATACGATGGTTTGTCGTGACTCGATTTATCGGGTCTGGGTCGCGTCGCGGCCTCGAAACCGCATGAATGCGGTCACTACGAGCCTGTCGATGGCCCGGTTGTCGTCTTGAGGCAAATGATCCCGGTGTTTCTTCGTCGTGTCGGCCCATGTATCGACGGTCGAGCAAATTTCAGCAGCAAAGTGCGGAACGGCTGGCGGTACGGTTCTTTCGCGCAGCGGTGGCGGTGTTTGCGCTGGCTGCTGGAATGGCGTGGTTATTGATCCGCGTCGTTCCAGTGATGCTGCCCGCAAGCCGTGTGGGATTTCCGGCCGCGTTCTGGTTCAGCACGCCGCTACTGTTCATCGGCAGCGTTCTTTTGCATCGGGCAACCTGGGAGGTCCGCGGCGAACGACAGCCGACATTTCGTCGCGCACTACTGGCGGCGTTGGTTGTCGGCGCGCTGTTCATCGGCGTGCAGAGTTTCGGGCTGTGGTGCCTGTTCGGGCAACAACGCCCAGATGAAGTGGCAACAGGAGCCGGCGCGTTCGTGTTCGTCTTCTCATTTCTGCACGGCCTGCATTTCGTCGTCGCATTGCTGTTTCTCGTATACGTGACCGTGCAAGCACTCGCCGGCCGCTACGATCACGAGTACTATTGGGGCGTTCTCGTGTGCGGATACTTCTGGCATGCCCTCGGCGTACTCTGGATGGTCATCCTGGCAGTCTTTGCCGCTGTTACATAGTACGAATTGATTTACGGAATCGCAGAATGCAATCAACTGACACCACCGATGCGGGTGAACTCGGACTTGTCCAGGAATGCCCGTTGATGACGGCCGACATTCCTGGAATCGGTGGGCAGATCAAACGGGAACCCGAAGATTTCATTGTCGAGGAGATTCCCGCGTACGAACCATCCGGCGAGGGCGAGCATCTATTTCTCTGGATCGAAAAACGTGATACGGCGGCCGAGCAACTGCAGCGGCATTTATCGCGGACGCTTGGCATTTCGTCGCGCGATGTCGGTGTGGCAGGGCTGAAAGACCGCCGCGCTGTGACGCGACAGTATGTATCGGTTCCCGCTGCGTGTGCCGACCGAATCGGCGAAGTCGAAACCGACGATATCCATGTGTTGCGACACGCCCTGCACGGCAACAAGTTGCGAACAGGGCATTCGCGCGGCAATCGGTTTTTCATTCGCATACGCGAAGTCAGCGACAACGCGACGGAACTTTCAGAAGCGGTTCGCTTGCGCATTCTCGAAAGTGGTTTCCCCAATGACTTCGGCAGCCAGCGATTTGGGATCGACAATGAAACGCTCACACTTGGTCTGGCATTACTAAAAGGGAGCAAGCGGCCGAAGGATATCCCCGGATCGAGGCGACGGTTCTTGTTGAAGTTCGCTCTTTCTGCAGCGCAGTCGTATTTGTTCAACCGCGCGTTGGCCGACCGATTGAACGACGGCCTGATCGGTCGGGTGTTGACGGGCGACGTGATGCAGGTGGTTGCGAGCGGCGGCCCGTTTGTCGTCGACGATGTCGAACGCGAGCAGGCCCGTCTCGATCAGCGGGAAACGGCGACCACCGGACCAATGTTCGGGCCGAAAATGCGTTCGCCGGTTGGTGAGCCGGCCGAGCGTGAACGCCGCGTCCTCGAAGAATGCGGCGTTAGCGAAAGTGACTTTGTGCGGCACCGCAAACTGACGCCGGGAACTCGCCGCCCGTATGTCGTCCTGCCGGACGGTCTCACTGTTTCAAACGAACAGAATACACTGCTGCTCGAATTCGCGCTTCCGCGCGGAGCTTACGCCACATCGCTGTTGCGCGAGTTTCAAGAGGGAGAAGCGAAGCCCGGCCCGACTTAACCGGTTCTCGAACATCGCAACTTCACGATCACCCCTCAAGTGATAATGGACAAGACAAAAGATCGACATGCACATTCTCGCGCTTAATGCGTATCACGGCGGAAGCCACCGTGCATTTCTCGATGGTTGGGTTGCGCACAGTCGGCATCGATTCGACCTGTTGACGTTGCCGGCCTACAAGTGGAAGTGGCGAATGCGTCACGCGGCTGTGACGTTTGCCGACGAAACGACGGCGCAACTGCGTGCCGGTCGATCGTGGGATGCCATTTTCTGTACCGACATGCTCAACCTCGCGGAATTCCTCGGCCTCTGCCGGCCCGAATTGCGAACGCTGCCGACGATTGTCTACTTCCGCGAAAATCAGTTGACGTATCCGAACCAAAACTCGTCGGACCGCGATCTGCATTTTGCGTTTACGAATCTAACGACAGCATTGGCGGCCACGCGCGTGTGGTTCAACTCGGCCTTTCATCGCGATGAATTCCTGTCGGCTGCCGAAACGCTGATTCGCCGCATGCCCGATCATCGGCCGGTCGATGCCGTGGCCCGAATTCAGAGCAAGGCGGATGTGCATTACCCTGGAATAGCCGAGTCACCAATTTCCCCATCGACGGAAAGTGGGCCGCTGCGAATCGTGTGGGTTTCCCGATGGGAGCACGATAAAGATCCGGCAACGTTCTTTGCCGCCTTACGGGAGCTTGCCAACCGAGGACACAATTTCCGATTGAGCGTATTGGGCGAGTCGTTCGGAGAGGTTCCGGCCTGTTTCGGGGCCGCTAAACGTGAGTTTTTTGCCCGGATTGACCATTGGGGATACTTGGAGTCGGCCGAAGAATATCAGTTGGCGCTCGCGGCTGCGGATGTTGTCGTTTCGACGGCCGATCACGAGTTTTTCGGTATCGCCGTGCTGGAAGCGGTCGTGGCCGGCTGCTTTCCGCTGGTTCCAAATCGATTGGCGTATCCCGAAGTGCTGGAAGGTGAACGCGGCTGCTTTCACTCCCCAACGGCCGATGATCTGGCAGGCCGTCTGGCTGAACTGTCCGAGAAAAAGGCAGCAGGAACGCTCGAAACGGGACGGGAGCAACGGGTCGGGCGACTGCTCGGGCGTTTCGGAATGGCAACATCGGCTGACAAAAAGGACCGTGCGGTCGAGTTGCCCGAATGTGGTGCCGGTGCCGATGCTAACGGTTTCTCCACCGACGCAATCGCCGATCAAAACTTTCATGCGGAATTTTAAAGTTGATGATTGTTTTTCGTCGCGCTGTAGGTGAGCATGGAATTTATGCTTACTATATCAACCGACACGCTTCCGCAGTCCAGCCTGAGTTACATCGCGTTTCGCGTTTCCTTTCTGGAGACGCTCGAACGAATGACACTCGCTCAGCAGATGGGTGCGCACGAAGCCGAATGCCTGGGTTTTCTGACCGAAGTCCCGTTTCTCAAAGCGACGGCACCGCACGTGCAACTCGACGCGTTGGCGGAAACGTGGTGCAAACACATGTCGGACGACCCGTTCGACGCGACGTTGGTCGACGAGGCCGTCGTCTATGCGGTGTGTGAAACCGCATCGCGGATTGTTGAAAACGATCCGGAAACAATCAACCGGCTGCTCGAAGGAGGCCCGCTCGGCGTCGATGTGACGCTCGACCACATGCTGGCTTCGGAGTTGCGTGCCTTGCATTTGAATCTCTCGAACGAAGGCGACTTTCTGATGGTCAGCCAGTTCGAGGACATGCCGCCCGAAGATGCGTTGCGGCTGAAGAAGAAGTTCGACATCGACGATGAGCAGCTCGAACCTTTGTTCGACCTGCTTGGACTCTGGCTGATGTCCGTCGAGTTTCTACCGAATCTTGCCGGTTTACTCACCGGGCGAGAGATCGTCAACGCCGTCAAAGTGCTGGCCCGCCGCTAACGCGGATCGAACATCTGCGGATTTGCAACACCCGTTTGTTGCGAAATTGCAAGCGGTGTTCGCATACGGTGGCGCGCGTTTCAGTCTTCGCCGCGGCCCAGCAGGCGGTTGGCCAGGTGCAGGCAGGCAAAGCGGAAGCTAAACAGGCAGATTCCGTACGCCACAAAGTTCACGATCACCGCCGTCCACGGCATATCCCCAATCGACTGGTACTCGTTGAACTCGTTGATGGGAATGATCGTCAGCGGACTGAACAGCATAAGAAACTGGAATGCGTCGTTGCGCATGAAACCGCGAAATAGCACCTCGTCGATGAACACCAGAAAACAGACTGGTGCAACACACCAGAAGATGATGATGCCCAGCGAAGCGATGATCGCCTTCCCCTGAGTTCGCAATAACATGCCAACCAGGAACGACATCCACGCAATCATCGGCAGGTAAATGACAATCGACAGAATCGAGGCCGTCAAATACAACAACAGGCTGAATTCACGCCGGTAACCATAGCCACCAGTAAACTCACTGCGCCACGATGCCTCGAAGAGAAATATTGTCATGAAGGGGACGGCCAGCACGAACATCAGCCGCCGCACGCCGCGAAACTTCTGCATCACAATGTCGCGGGCCGACAATGGCGTTGTCAGCAGCACGTCGAGCGTCTGATGCGACCGCTCGGCCGAAACCAGACTGGTCGCCTTCACCGAAACCAGTAAGACTGCAATGAACCACAGCAGAAATAGCATCATGGAAATGCCTACCAGCCGCGACGAATCGTACGAGAAGCCGATCGTCAAAATGCAGCCGACGACGATGGGGATTTCTGTCGCCACGAAAATACGAAACAGGTAGCGGGCCGTCCCCATCGATTTCTTGGTGGTTTCCCGCCATGCGACCGGCGCATCATCGGGCAGCGCCGTCGTTTCGCGAATCAGCACAATGCCCTTGGTCACGCTGTTCTCGTTCATCCGCACGAACAGCCCATCGAGCGACCGGAACAGGCCCATCAGGTAATTGCGGGCCGGCACGAACGCGCGGCGAACGACGAACAGCCGCGCCAGCACCAGGAAGCATACACACGAAAACATCATCGGAATGCTGCGCAGCACGATTGTCGAAAATGTAACGTTGCGGCCCGCATACTGGTAGAAGACATACCAACCATTGAAGGCAAATGTGGTATCTTGCCAGCCGTCACCGATGATTCCGACGGCCTGCAGAACGGCGACGAGAGCAGACTCCGACCTTTCCTCTCCATAGAACATCATGGCACTAGCGCTCGACCGAAAATTGAACAGGCCAAACTCTTCCGCCACCGGCAGCGCAAACAACACAATCAGTCCGATGAGATACGCGCCGATAAACGCTCCCACCGTGCGGCGAAAGAAGGCCGAGCACATGACGGCCAGCGAACACATCTGCAACATCGTGAGCGCCAACACCCACACGCCGCTCCACAAATAGGCTTTTGTGATACCGCCCAGCGAGTAAGCAAATGCGAGCAACGGCAACGAGAGCAGCAGGAACGTCAGCATGGGAATCATGCGGCTCAGCAATTTCTCGAACAGAATCGCCGTTGGCCCCAGTCGCGTGAGAAACAGCAGCCCCAGGCTGTTCCGCTCTTTCTCGGCCGTCAGCACGCCACACGAAATGGCCGGCATGAAGAGGTAGATGCCGAAAAACTGCACGCCGACCACGAAGTCGAAGATTTTTTTGCCGTGGCCGAGTACGCTGAACAGGTCCATCGAACTGCTGCCCAGAATTTCGTAAAACGCAAAGAATGCTGAAATGTTACTACTCACCGGCGATTGGTATGGACTGGATTTGGTGATTTCGGTAGGAGCGTCTGGTAAGGAGTTTACCAGATGGTCGAATGTTTGCCGAATGTCTCTGAACTTTCCCCGGATGAA
>Ga0114999_10000654_pt1 | contig 50843 bp, 58 predicted proteins | sample ArcticOcean_MG_C_3_FD_89820 | JGI IMG/M metagenome (GOLD analysis project Ga0114999, IMG submission 89820) | Marine microbial communities from western Arctic Ocean - ArcticOcean_MG_CB8_126 | ecosystem: Environmental > Aquatic > Marine > Oceanic | place: Arctic Ocean: Canada Basin | collected...
AGACCTATCAATACCCATCAATCTAGCCTTCCATTAAATGCAAATGGAGTTAATGGTTATGGTTATCAATATGATACTTATGACGAAGGTCAAGATGTATATGGAATGAGTTATGGTCATAGTAAACATTATAATAATGAATATAAAGAATATGTTGATTTAGATTCTGTTCCTGAAGTTATCATGGATAGAGCTTTAAAGATATTAAATTCATTATTAGATGAATGTTATGATTTATCAGCTGAGAGAATTGAGAGTAAACAAGCTCTTGACATATGGAGAAAGAAAATCCAAAGTGTTGAAAAGCTTGTGAAACCTCATGGACTTGGTATTCGTGAATATAAAACAAGTAAAGCATTAAGTCATGCGTTGTATACGTTATGGCCTGATGATTTCTTTTACGAATTGAAGAAGGAGACTTCTCTTGTCTGATATTAATCTTAGAAGCAGTGGAATAACTGACGATTTGAAAGATTATCGATATCATATATTGGGTTGCGGGGCTATAGGTAGTTCCGCAGCTTTTCAATTAATAAGGATGGGTGCGTCCTCATTGACCTTATATGATATGGATAAAGTTGAAGTTCAAAACGTTGGAGTGTCAAGGTATATCTTGTCAGATATTAATAAACGAAAAGTAGATGCTCTCTCTGAGCATTTAATGTCAATTAATGATACTGCAGATATAACTAGAGTGCGGGGAAAGTTCAAGACTTTCAGAACCACTTTAGATGATAAAGATATCGTAATATTAGGATTCGATAACATGCGAAGCAGGTTGAAAGCTGCTAAAGAATGTTTTGAACGTAATAGTAAACCTTATCTTTTAATAGATGGAAGGATGGGAGCAGAGCAGTACCAGCAATATACTCTGTTAAACCCATCATTAGAAGCCTATAAAGCTACTTGGTACAGTGATGCAGAAGGTGAATCAACACCATGTAACGCAAAAGCTACAAGCTATTGCTCAGACATGGCAGGTGCGTTTATTACAAATGCAGTAAGAAAAGTTTTGACGGACAATCCAGTTCCTCAAGAGTTTTATTTTGATTTTCCATCTTTTGTTCTTGCAAGAGTAGTTAATTAGGGTTAAATTACTAACTCTGGAGTAGCCCTATATGGGCTGCTCTAAGGGTATTAGTTCAATTTTAATAAGGATATTGTATGTCAAGTAATGATAATGAAATCTGGTTAGCGATAGAAACAATATCTAATAGAGTAAGTGAATTAACTGCTCTAGTAGGTATTATTTTAGATGCCCCAGTATTAACGAAAGTAACCAACGTGGAGGAAGTATATGCCGCTGACGAAAGTAAAGAGGAAGCCAAAGAGCTTGAATCCTAAAATAACACTTCTATATGGAGCCCCTAAAGTAGGTAAATCTACAGTATTAAGTCAATTAGATAGTTGCTTAATATTAGATACTGAAAATGGCTCTGATATGTTAGGAGGTTATATAGACAATATTAACAGTAGAGAAGAACTCTTAGAGTTTTATAAACTCGCAAAAGAGGGGCATGAGTATAAGTATTTTGCACTTGATACTGTCGATAAGCTTGTTGAATGGATAGAGAAGTCCATATTAAAAGAATACCAAATAGAATCAATTAATGATTTACCTTATGGCAAAGGATTTGGTTTAGTAAGAAGCAAGGTACTTAATCATATAAAGAAGTTGTCTTCTTTAGTACCTCATCTTATCATCGTAGGACACCGTAAAACTGCAGTAGCTATTGATAATAGTACCGCTATTGAACCGGAATCCCTTGATATTTCAGGTAAGTTAAAAAATATGATTATGGCTGCATGTGATGCAATAGGTTACGTCTTTAGAGATGAAGAAGAAACTTTAATGGTATCGTTTAAGTCAGGGCTTGCCCTAGAGGCAGGCAGTAGATGCGCTCACTTAAGAGGCGAAATATTCCCTTTTAATTGGGATTTAATATACAAGAAAGAAAAAGAGAAAGCGAGTAAAAAGTAATGGCTATATTTAAACCAGAGATGAAAAGTTCAGGTGGCGGTAATAAATTTATGGGTGTATGTGAAATGGGAATATCTAGTTTTGTAGATAAATCCGCTGAGTTTGATTGGTGTGACTTACTGTTAGAAGCAGAAGTTCATCTTAAAGATTCAGAATACCCTAAACGGTTAGCTATTAAAGGTGATTATGAAAAAGATGCAGAAGGTAATATCAATGGTGGCTATGTTTTAAATCGAATGTATCGATTCTTTGAAGCCATTGGGTGTACTGCAGGAATTAATCTTAAGGGAGAATTTGAAACCTCTGAAGGAGATGTAATCCCAGATATTGCTCAATATCTAAATGATAATCATACAAGCTCAGGTATCCCTGGAACTACTCCAGAATTAACCCATGTAGGATATGTATATAAACGTCAAAATACTAAAACTAAAAAAGTATATACTGAAGTTTATACACGTTTATACCCTAATACTGAAAAGGGTAAAACTGAGTTAGAAGAATACATTAAATGGATGAAAACCAACAATTATCTCAAAGAGTATACTGAAGTTGGTGGTGACAAAGATGGTGACGGAGTAACTGTAACAGCTGAAGCTGACAGTAACTTTTGAACTACGTTGAAATTGCTATTAAGACCCCGTCTAGTCGCGGGGTTTTAATTCCTAAAGCAAATATTAAAACGTTTATCAAAACTGATGAGCCTCTATATCGTTCTATGTATACCTATGATGATGAAGCTAAGAACTTCGTTGACGACAAGGGGAGTATAAAGGATTATTATGGCACCAGAAGTATTGACAATGTGCTTATCGATATTGATAGGAAAGATAATAGTGACCAATTCACCTTAGATAAGGTAAAGGGATTACTGTTTGAATTAGAAGATAACTTCGAAGTAAATCCTATGAAATCTGCTCAAGTATATTTTAGTGGAAGTGGTTATCATATATCATTACCTGGAGGACTGTTTAACTTTACAGATTCGCCAGACTTACCATTCTTTGTGAAGGCCACTATGGATTCATTGTTTGATGGTATAGATTTAATGATATATATGAGACCTGGAATTTATAGAGTTCAACATACTGTTAATTTAAAGACAGGGTTGTATAAAATTCCACTTACTTATAAGGAAGTTCATACATTAACTCCTGAAGCTATTCAAACTTTAGCAAAAGGGCAAAGGCTAGATTATCCTTATACTGAGCTTTTATCAGATGGGGAGCTAGAGGATAGAGTAATTAAAAATGCTCCTAGAATCAAGCAATTTAAGGCTGTGGCAGAGCCTATAAATATGGTGCCTTGTGTTCAGAAGATGTTAACTGCTGGGCCCAATGAGGGGAATCGAAATAACACTATTATGCGTATAGCAAGTCATTTTAGACGCCATGGTATTCCTAGTGAATATGCCAAGGTTTCTTTATTGCACTGGAATAACAATTCTTTAAATGAAGAAATAGTTATTAATAAAACAGAGCAAACGTATGATAGGGGGTATAAATACTCCTGTAATGACCCTTTAATGAAAGAAAATTGCAGAACAAACTGCATATTCTTTAAACGTAAAGATTACGATGTGGAAGTCAAAGATGCTTTAACGTTACAAGAAGAATACACAAATAGGTTGGCAACTGACTTTGCTGGACGAACACTTAATTTAGGTGGGATGCTTGGCTTAGATAATAATACAGATGCAACTATATATCCTGGTGAACTAGTGACTATCTTTGGACCTACGGGCTCAAATAAAACAACATTAGCTCAGAATATAGCTTTAGGTGTAGATATGGTAAATGATTGTATCCGAACTGAATGGCAAATACCCACACTCTTCTTATCATTAGAATTAAGTGGTTGGTATATGCATCGCAGACATTTACAAATAGTATCTGGATTAAGTAAGGATGAGATTAATGTGTCTCCTGATGAAGTATTTAAATGTCATGAAGGCGCTCTTAGTCATATGAATATCCAAACTATATCTCCAACCTTAGACCAAATAAGAAAAAAAGTTCAAGAGTTACAACCGGCTGTTGTGGTAGTAGATTATATTGATTTAGTTGAAACACCTCCTCATATAAGAGGAGAATATGAACAAATTAAGTATATCTCACATACATTGTCAAATATGGCAGTGAATATGGATATTATAATTATACAAATATCACAAGTAGCACGAGAGTACTCAAGAAATGATGTTTTAGACCTCTATGCTGGCAAGGGTTCTGGAGCAATTGAAAATGCCAGTAGAAAAGTTATTGGCCTACAAGGACAAGCAAATAGTGACATCAAGAATGTTGAAATGTTCAAGAATACTGATGGTGAACTATTTAAAGCTCAGGTCCAATGGAGGCCAAGCTTTAGATTGCGAAGGACTTATAATGACGACAATGAAGAAACGAGTGTCAAGAAGCCAAAAACTGCTAACGCATTTGCTCAGCGGTAAAACTATAAATGGTAGACAAGCCTTAACAAGGTTTGGCCTATATAGACTTTCATCTTATATCCATAACTGGAGAAAGAAAGGGTTTAATATAGATACTAAAATGGTTAAGCGACAAGGCTCAACTTACGCTGTTTATAGCCTCACAGGTACTCCTGTAGCATAAGGAGCTAAAGATGGCTAAAAAGCCTATCCTGATTCATAAAAAAGGTACTCGGGGGCGCAAGTCCCCTAGTACTCTCTACTGGGAAGAGAAGTTTCTTGGCAAACTCAGGGAAATCCATGGAACACATTTTAGGGGAGCATTTCATAAAATTATGAAAAAAGCTTCTAGCACAAAGTCTTCTTTGAAAAGAAGAAGTGCAGAATTTGAGGTATTATTTGACCTTGAATTAAATGATATAAAACGGATGATATTAAAAGCATATGGTAATGGATGTAGATATTGTGGAAATGAATTAGTGCATAGGAATATGGCATTTGACCACAAAGAAGCTATATCTAGCGGAGGGCCATCAACAAAAGCAAACTTACATATTATATGTAGGCGATGTAATACAAGAAAAGGCCCAATGTCACATGAAGATTATTCAAAATTTCTTAATTTAATATCAAGTTTAGACTCTGAAAGCATAGCTTATATATTTAGAAAGCTTGCCAGTAGAGAAGTGTTTAGTTAAATTCCCAATAAGAGCCACAAGCAATTATTATTTAACCAGGTATTTATTTACTCTAAGTTAAGTGATTTTCAGTTGCTGACCACGAATTAGCAGTCTTGTGGCTATGGGAACATAAAAAGGAGAAAAGTATGTGGACATGTATAGAATGTTCAAACAGCTATGATGAAAATACAGGAGATGTAGATGAAAGAGTCTGCAATGAATGTATGGATATGATAGATGAGGATGAAGTGAATGAAACTTAAAACTAGAATTATCAAGGTGAACGGTAAAGATTGCATTAAATGTAGCATTTGTAGTAAAAAGCGAATGCTAAAGTTTTATTATTATTCAACTAAAAGCGTATGTGGATACACAGGACAATGTAAAAGTTGTTATTTAATTCGCGACAAACAATATAAAAACCAAATGGAAGGAGTACTATAATGTTTGATATGATTACATCTGCATGGGATAATTTATCAATTATGGAGCGTGTCTTAGCTATTGGCGCATTCGTAGTAGCAGCAGTATTACTGACTGAACTTATCTTTTAATGAAAGATAGAAGTGTTAAAGGGACTTGGCATCGGAATAACTCTGATGCCGAGTTCAAGAGAAGGTGGGACAAAATATTCAAACCTAAAAAGAAGGAAGCTGATGAGAGACAAGATGGGAGATTACCATGATGATTTAGATTCTATTTTTAATCGATTATTAATAATAGAAGAACAAATCCGTATTGTAATGCAAAGGATTAACTGGTTAGAAAATCCTGAAACTGCCCCTAAATCAAAACAACCGAAACCCAAACCCAAAGAGGAGGAAAATCTATGATAGATGGCCCAATACTAAGCAATGGTGAAATAACGGTACAGTTACTATTTACATTAGAGTCTAGACAAAGAATGCTTGGCTCAGAACCTGAAAATATTGAAAACGGTGTAGAAACACATGGTAGTTATGTTATAGCAGATAAAGAAGGTTATGCAATTGATTTAGACTTATTAGAAGATGGACAAGAAGTCCTAGTTATACTAAATGAAGATACTGATAGATTAGAATTACGTACAAAAAATAAACAAAAATATATATGCGACTTCATCTTATCCAGAGATGCTAAAGAACGTGATGAAGAAGATGATTGGGAGACTAACTTATGAGTGGCGAACTAGTATGTGTTGAATGCGGTATTTGGGTAGATAATCCATTTAGTGAACTTATATGCCCTAGATGTCAAGAAATACTTGATGGTAATCTTGAAGATGGTGGAGAATTAGAAGATAAAGATGGAGAACCTGATTATGACTAAAAAGGACTTCGAAGCTATAGCTTTAGCCATTAGAACTAATCTTGATACTATAGATAATTCAGATTTCTTCTTTGACTTTTTAGCAGACCTATGCAAAGCCTTTAAAAAAGCTAATCCCAGGTTTGATAGTGTTAAATTTAGACAAGCTTGTTTAAATATGGAGTGGAAGAAAGAATACAATGAAAAACTCTAAACTCAATACAGAACGCCGCAAAAACGGATGGTGGAGTGATGTCTATAATGCATCCTTTAAAATGATGGATATTAAAAGATATAAACGGGGGCTAACTTTAGAAACAGAATCTTCTGGAAAAGCCTCACAAATGTCAGCATCATTATGTCCTGTTTGTAATAAAGCATGGGAGTCTGATACTGTTAGTAATCCACGTAAAGTCCTCATTCATTATCATGATGAGTTCCCCACATTTAAAATACCTAGGAACACATGTTTAAAATGTCAGGAAGGAGGAGAGAATGGGACAAGGGAAGAAGATTAGCCTGATTAAACGATTAGCATTAAAAGTGTTAACAAAAACACCACTACAAAAAAATCGTATAGCGAGATGGTTAAAGATACACAGAACGACTCTACACAGATATGTTAAATAAACATTGCTTGATTATTAGTATAGCATTAAATTAACACCAATCTGTAAGGAGTATTATATGAAATTTAAATCAATGGGGAATGGAATAATTCATGAAGGTGACTCAAGGAAGGACTTGAAGTTCACTACTCAATTGCATTTACATGGACGGTTATATGACTTAGAGGTATGGAATAACGGATTATATAGAATCAAAGAAGTAAAATACGGAAAGGATTTGTATGGCGAGTCTAACTAAATGTTGTCAGTGTGAAGATGTTACAGAACAACTACTAGGAATATGTGTGGAATGTATAGAATCAATTATGAAGAGCTTAGATGCTCCTATTAAGCCACAAACCAGTTCACAGGTCTCTCCCACTACAACGCAGAAATGTAGCTGTAGATACAATGATACGGACGCCACAAGGAAGGTTGCCTTTTTAATCCAAGATTGCGATGCTGCAACCGCAAAAATGAATAAGAGGAATATAAATGAAACCGAGCGTCGTAAAGCTACTAAGTCCTAGAATCCATTTTACTTGTGAAATGTGCGGAACTACAGCTAATAGTAAGATGTACCAATATCAAGCTATTAGCATGGTTCCCGGTTATAAACCAAGATTGTTTAATAAAATGTGTCGTAAGTGCACTTATCGTGAAGTATACGGCAGTAAAAATTATAATAAACGGATGAAAGAAGGAGTACTAGATGGCGAAAGCTAAAATGCCTAAGGCTAATAAGAGTAATAAAAAACCTACAAATAAAGAGATAGTTCAAGTATGCAATTCATTAATACAAAATGTAGAGTATATGAACCATCAAATTATGACTTTAACTTCGGTCCTTGACATATATGTTGAGTTTAAAGAAGGTGACCCAGAGATATTTAAAGCATTTGCAACCAAAGAATTAAAACGTAGAATGGATGAACATACAGCGAAAGTAAAGAAAGAAACGGAGGAAGCAAAAGCTAATGACACACAAACAGATGTGCCAATTGATGCAGAAAGCGCTTGATGAAGTTGCAGAGATGCGTGACGCAGGTCAAAAAGAATACGCTCATACTGAAGACAACGTGTTCGCAAACTTTGAAAGAGTTTCGGAACTTACTGATGTCTCTAGGGAAAAAGTACTTTTAGTGTATTTATTAAAACATATTGATGGTATTTCAGCTTATATTAAAGGGCATCAATCACAACGTGAAAGCGTTAATGGTAGAATTACAGATGCAATAGTTTATCTTTTACTTTTAAAGGGGATGGTACATGAAGCCAGTTAATGCCCCAAGTAAATTGTTTAGTAATTGCGATGTCTGCAAGGAACTAATAGGCGGTAGTAGTCCTGTTATTGAAATATCCTATGGGTTCATTGATGAGGATGGTTCACTATGGGTTGAAGAATCTATTGTAATCCATAATGATTGTAGGACTGATGATTTACTTCACATGCTATCTGCTAAAATCGAAAAGAATTAAGTTTTTCTCCTTGGGGATAAAGATGGTGAGTTAGCTTGATTGTTGCTAACTTACTGTCTCCCTTTTTGTAATCTAATTATACTCTATAAAGTTCTTATTTCTTATAAGACCCGGGGTATACCATGTCATCCTTATAAGCGCCCTCTTTCCTCTTCTGAGCTTCCTTATGCAATCCTACTAATGGTATGCCAGTAACCTTATTCATAGCCCCTATTGGGTTGTCTATGATATTGTTTTTACCAAATTCGTCCTTTGCCATACGGCCAAAAGGGAACATTGTCCAAGCATGATACTCAGCAACCCTACTCCAGTCATCATCTACCATAGCTCTAATGGATGGAGCTATCATACGAAGAATGGGAGGGCTGATAACTTGCAATGGAGCTACAGGTCGAGGGTAGGCACCAAAGAAAGCTTTATTTCGTTCTTGCTCGTCACCAAATACCCAATCAGCCGTATCTTGCATCCAGTTCCAAGGAGCTGGTAACGTGTTGTCAAACAACGAGTATGCAAACATATTGGCTAAGGCGAGCACAAAAATATCAATCTGTGCCATTCTAGTAAACTTTTCGTAAGAAGCTGTTCCAGGAATCAATCCATAGATACTAGCCTCCTTCATAACATCTTTTCTAAATCTAACAGCATTCCAACCCCATAGCTGGAACCTTGTCATAACTTTGCCAAGTGCTGTCCTTGCAAAGGCTGGTCTATAGGTGGCACTATATAAAAACTGTGTTGCTTTCACACCTTTCTTTGCCATTTCTATTAGGAATGGATGGTCAAATCTTTCAAAAGCACCACCAAATTTACGCCAAGTCTGCAGATAGTGAGCCATAAATGCATCTCTACGAATAGCTCGTTCAGGCACACTCATAAACTTAGCTGCAAATTCCATTAACTTTTTAGGGATATTACTTTTAATAGCTATATCTCTAACAGTTTGTTCAGATAATTCAGGGTCTCTAGTTAACTTTCTAGATATATCTTCAATAAAAGACTTGTTCTTAGCGGTCTGGAACTCCTTACTTAATCCAAAATCATGTATAAGGAAGTCAGGAAAGACACCTTGTTGAATAACAAACTTATCAACGTCTGCCATAGTTTTCAATTCTGGATTAATTTTCATTAATACTTTAGGATTTCTTGCATCTAAAAAGTTCTTCCACCCAGCACTTTGAATAGTATGGGTAGTACCACCAAAGATATTAGCAATCATAGATTTAGGATGCGCCAACAATGAAGCCATTTCAAATTGAGCTTCAAGATTAGATAAGTGTCTTACTTGCTGAAGGTCTATACCACGCATATTCTCTGGTAATTCCATATTAGTAACACCAATCTTATCCATCATCTTATTAATTCTATCCCTTACTCTATTGTCAGCCCACCATCCATATGGAGTGCCTTTAATTTTCATCACTGGATTATCATATATTTTTTGAGGGATATTTGACGGATTACCAAGAGCATCCTGTGCATATAATTTAGCATGTGTTTGCCAGGCATCTGTCTGTTCAGGCCCCCACTTTTTATACATGCCTCGTCCCATTTCTTCAATAGTTTGTTTTGAGAATATTTGTCCCAACTGTTTAAAATAGGATTGAACTGTACTTCTAGTATATGTATCTACAGCAGCTTCATCCATAGTCCAGCCTTCCATATGGGTTATTCTATTATTCATAGCTCCACTACGTTCATCTGGATTAAAGTAATCAATTAAGTCATCCTTGACTTTCTTTTTAGCTGATATTTCTTTAACAATTTCTTCTGATACATTCCATTCTTCTAAATCTTGAGTTGGCCATTCTCCGTCAACAGCTTTATATTTATACATGAGCTTAGCAAGAGCTTCATTACGCTGCTTCTGAGTCATTTCACTATCAGGAGTTTCCATAATCTTCTTCAATTCAGCTTCTTTCGCTTTCTTTGCTTCAACCCTATCAAACATCATATGTGGCCAATATGCCTCATAGTCAATTTTGCCTGTTTCAGCATGTGGCTGACGTAAAAAAGCAGCTCTAATCTTAGGGTCTTTCTTCATCATTCCAGCCATCATAGTTCTTGCAACTCGACGAACGCCATCGTTACCTATGTTAGTCCAGAATGCTTTGTCTGTTTTATTGCCCATCCACTGGGTTTCTAAATGCTTTAAAAAACTCTTAACATCAACCATAGGGACTTCTCCCTTATCAATATTCATATCGGTAACAGTCCAGTCATCTAAGGCTCTGTCATTCCCTTTTATAAATGCATGAAACTCACTAAAATATGAAGTGTAAGCATCATTAATTCTCTTAACAACCTCTTCGCCAGTCATTCTCTTACGTCCATCTGGAGTATCAACAACAAACTCACGTACTTTTAATTTAGGCCAATTATGAGCTGCTTCAGTATCTGAACGTCGCTTAAAGTAACCCATAGCAGCCTTCTTATCTTCCTTCTCAATAATTTTACCCTGCAATGCATTTCTCTGTGCTACAGCTATTTGTCTTAATGCTTCTCCTTGAGGTATATCACCTAAGAATAGCATTCGCTCTTTTAAGTCGCTGACAAATTCATCACCTATATTAGTTGCTTCTTCCATAGCGCGACCAATAAAGTTTTGAAGTTTGCCTATATATCCAGTCGGTGTATACATCGTACCTTTTTGTGCTCTACCAGAATAATCAAAATACATACCCTGTTTTTCCATTAACTGTATTTCATCTCGCATTAACTCTTCATTAATAGCTCGAGGGAATAACATAGTATGCCGCTTACCTAGTTTAGTGGGCCCATCCTTATCAAACATTTGTTGCCAGATACTGCCTGACTTTATATCAGTCAAGTAATTCCGTAATGCTATAAAATCCTGCTTATTCATTGCATTTAAATCTTTATTTAATATACCTCTAACTAAATCATTAAGCTTAGTCTTGACATACTGCCCTTCACCATTTAGAATGGTTGCTATTTCTGATACGACACTACTGTACTCTTTGTCAATTTTACCCTCTTTCAAGTGCTCATATCCTGTATTAGCAAACATCTTAGCTATAGGATTCTTATCAGCAGTCTCTCCTTCAACTGGTATACCAATCTCTTTAGCTTTTTCAGCAACCAAATCTTTCTCAGATTGCTTTTCTACAGCCTTTAATTCTTTATCCATAGGCTGCTCCCATGTAGATGAGAATTTATCATTAAATGCACCTATGTGTTCCTTAGCATTTACTACGTCTATAGCGTTACTTAAGAATCCTAGCTTAGACATAGATGTTTTCGCAGCTTCCATATTAATTGCATGTATAGCGTCAAGAGTTACTCTGCTGAGTTTCTTATTAGAGTACATAAATTGTTCTAATGCTTCAACATTCCCTTTACGTAAACTACCAAGCATTAAATGGTCATATAGACGTCTACCTTCAGGTGTAAGCTGAGTTTTATAATCTCTAATTCTACTATCAATTTCAACTTGGTCAAGTGAAGCTGACTGTTGACCAGATACTTTTTTATTAATCTCTTGGATTATCTTCTTGGCTTCAGCATTATTAGTTTCTTTATAGATTTTCTCAACTCCAGCCTTAACCTCTGCTTCAAAGTTTATCCAATCTGGGTCATTCTCTTCAATCTCAGTTAACATATCCTTCATTTGATTTCTTTGCTTATTTTTAAGCCAAGATAAATCCTTTAGTGCTTCTACATGTCCAAAGATTTCAGCTACCTGCTCCTTAAAGTTCATTCCAGTTGCATTATATAATTTACCACTTTCCTTGCCAGTATTTAGAGCATCCTTGACAAGTTCTACAGTAACCATATCAGTTAAATCATTTATTAGATAATCTTCTGCTAGCATATTAAGCCCAGATAACATTTCTTTACGCTTCTTAGTACCCTTTTCACCAGCTTCTTTAGCTATTCTTAATCCATAATGGTCAGTCTCATAAGGAGTACCTTTTATCATCCGCATAAAACGTTTATAAGTTTTAGCTGCATGCCTTAATCCCTCAGGAGTATGTAAGTCATTTTCCTTAACTCTCACAATGTAATCAGACATAACGCTTTTTAATGAGGAACGTCCTAATAAAGTCTTCATCCATTTTAAATCTTCAACATTACTATCAAAATCAACATATAATTTGTTAAGCTGAGGCAAATCCACTCTATTGAATATAGGGTCGCTCCAGTCTAGTCCCGCTAAGTCTACTCCGATTTTACCTAGGAAAGAGTTAAGCATCTCAGGCTTTGCTGCCAGAGAGTATGCTCCAACTCCAAGCTCTTTGATTTCTTCCATAGAATGCTTGCGACCCTTTGACCAGTTACGACCCCAATATGCATCATTAATATCTCTAAAAGTTCCATATACCCCAGCCTTGAGATTATTAGCAGTGAGAGCTTTTTCAATTTTGAATTTCATACCACTCTTTATTGGTACTACTCTACCTTTAACAACTTGCTTCATATCTGCAACTTTAAAGTGAGCATTCCATAAATATTCAAACCATTCCTCTTTAGATTTTAAGCCAAGTTCATCCATTGGGTCAGAGGCTAAGCCAATCATAGCTCTTTTTAAGTTACGTTGATGAAGCTTATCATCAGCTGTCTCTTTTGGCTTAACAGTTAGCTCTATTTCTCTATATTTATATACATCTTTACCAGCTTTATCAGACTTTACAAAATCTTTTTTACCCTTAACAGATATTCTAAATTTATCTTGCTTATCAGGGACTGCCATAATCGCATTATATGCAGCCTGCATAATTTGAGTTGATGATGCTGCTGGACCTAACTGATTACGGCCATCTACTGCAGCTTGAGAAATACGTATTCTTTCTACAGGAGAATATTGGTATGCTTTAGAGTTATATCGTGCTTTAGCTAAGCGGTTTTTGTCATTAGCTGGTGTATCTTTAGTAATAATAAACTTAGCTAATAGTTCTCTGTATAGGGATTGCTTTTTATGTACTGAAGCGGGAACCCTAGATTCTTTATTATCTCCAACAAGACGTCTCTTCTTCTTCCCAGTACCTTCTTCAAAATAGAACTCTTCTTTATTAGATTTATACATTTCTTTCCATGCTGGTTTCATGCCATTTTCACCGCCAAAGAATACAAATGATTTATCTCCATCCAAATCTGCTCCACCTTCAGCTCTCATAGCCCTAGAGTGAAGTAAAATACCATGGCCATCTCTACCTGTAAAACCTTTAAAATGAAGGACTTGTGCACCTGACATTGAATCCATAGGAACACGAACTGTAACAGCATTAAAGAACTCTTCTACAGCAGCTTTAGTTTCTGGTTGTGCCTCATATTCCTTACCTTCATAATTCTTCCATAACTCACCAAGAGTTAATCGTGGATGGTCTATACCACTGATACCTGTTTTAATTTTACGCTTTGCATATTTATCATCTAAAAAGAATATCTCATCAGCATATATATCTTCACCTAAAACTTTACCAATAGCTTTTCCACCTACTTCATCAAGCTTCTTTAACCATTTATTAGCACCATCTAAATCTGCACGTAAACCTTCGTCATATGGACGCATAACAGATGTTAATGAGTTACCCATCTTAGGTCTAGTAGCTGACTTGACAATATAATTCTTGACAGCGGTCATTCGATAATCTCTAACATATTTATGAAGCATTGTACCTAAAGCAGAAGCTTCCATACCCTGTTGTCGTTTATCTCTCGCCCATTCAAGAGCTAGCTTAATATGTCTACCAGTAGCATCATTCTCTTCTTCCCATCGGAGAACCTCAGCATTAAATTCTTCTTCAGTATATTGCTTATCCCTCATCTCTTCTTTAACTAAATCAAGAGACTGTTTTAATATCTTCTGATACACAGCAGCTGATATCTGCTCAGAATGATTAGCTTGTAATAATCCAATAGTCTCAGCGATACCTAATTTGTCAAGGTCTTTTAGTATTGCATTTTGTTCTTTGACAAGTTCAGTGCCTAGTGCGCCATCTTTACGAGCAGCTATATATTTTCTTGCATTTTCATTAACAACTGCATCACCTGTCATGCGTTCACCTATAATAGATGAGTACATCTCATTAATTACATCAGGGTCAAGCTTTCCCCAACTTAGTGGCATCAATGCAGTAAATAATTGTTTAGGGATGGCCTGGTCTTCTAGCATATGCTTACTCTGCTTAACAGAAAAGTTACCCTTAACCTCAGAAGGTAGTAAGTGATTTAACTCAGAGTTATGTATATTAATTTCACCATTTTCAATAGAGTATCTACCAACTTTACGCGTACCTAATTGCTTGACAGCAGATTCCTGCATAATCATATGTAAACCTTTAGCCTTCATCATCTTAGACATCTCTGGGCCAACAGTATGGAACATAAATTTGCCTAATAACGCTCCTTGAGCTTCAGATACTACTGTACCATCACTTCTGGTCGTATATTTAGGATTCCTTGCTACAATAAATGATTTATTTTGCCCTGAATGAGGCATACCAAAGTCTTTATTCATCCCATCAACTACTTCTTGAGTTACTAGAATTGCACCGTCTACATTTTCTGATAATTCGGTGGTTTTCCTTATAGTATCCCAAGAATAAAAGCCATCTTTAGCCATGGCATCTTCAACTTCTTTAGACAAGTCTCGTGCAATTATATATTGATAGCCAAGTTCACCTTTAGCATTTTCTACTAATGGCTGCTTACCACGACCAACTTGTTCAACACCATCAGCATCTATATAAGTTTTATTTAATTCCTTAGCCATAGCTATTCTATCACCAGGATATGAGTTTGTGAACCATATTTGTCCACGCTTATTAAAGCCAGTTGAGTTCTTTATAAAACCCTTATTTGTCATTAGGAGCTCTATATTAGCCCTTGTAGGCTCTAACCTATTCAAGGCAAGGTCATACATCACATTGGACCAAAACGAGCGTTTAAAGGAATCTAAGGCTTCTGTCTTTGTTAAACCTTTAAATTTGGGGTTCCCAGAGGTAAAGGTCTTTAGAAATTCAGCTTGAGCTTCATCCCGATATTTCTTAAAATCTTTAATCTTACTTGTGAATTTAGATAACTCTTGCCATTGCTTCTCAAAATTAAGTCTATTTGCACGCATATGTGGATGATGTTTCATCCAGATTATTCTATCATTATCACCTTTACCACCATACATATACCATCCACCACCACCTTTACGACGATTCCCTTTACCATCAATATAGGTATCTTTAACACCCATATACTTTATCATAGCAGATAGCTCTCTATTAAATTCCCCCTTACCTACATCATCAAGCTCTCTATACCTACTTAACTCATAATCTCTGTATTGCCCTTCTTCCTTGCGACTAATATGGTCAAGTATCCCATATACAGTTTCTTCTGGTCTGCCTGTGAGTTCATGGTGGACATCCTCAATAATCTTTAATGGCTCTCTCATATCTTTTCTAAGTCCAGATAAGCTAGTCTGCCTGTTCTTCGACTCAATATGCATTATGCGGCCAGGAGTAGCTCTAAAGTGCTTAACAGGTATACTTTGATTAAACATAGTAACCCATTGTCTTAGTTCTGCTATAGCTTCATTCTTACCAAGCAAAGAGACACCTATATCTTCTTGTATGTCATTTATAATTTGGTCAACTTTATTAAGTTTAGACCCCTTTTCAACATGCCTCTGAAAAATCTGTTCTATTTGTTGGATAATTTTAAATCGTGTTGCATGTACATCTTCAATACTAGTAGCACCCTTAGTCCAAAGTTCTTCTGGCATATGATTTCTAGTAAACCATTCAGCTTTTAATCCAGGTTGTATCATAGAGATATCATCTGCTGGTATATCGGCAAGTTCAGCTCTTAATAAGGACTCATCATGAATCTTAACTTCGTCACGATAGCTTAGTTCAGTTTCTAATTCTTCTTGCTTATTCTCCAAAGTACGTTCTCTTAATACATAAGTATCTAATTCAGCCGTAGCTTCTTTGAGCTTTCCAGATGCTTTGGAATCAAGTTCAAGGTCAATAGCTTCGCCAAATTCATCCTTATTAGACTCTAGTTCATCATGGAGTTTTTCTATACTATCATCTAATTTTTTAATTTTCTTCTTAACTTTATCGAGGTCTACTTGCTCTTCTTCAGTAAGTATAGAGCGTTCATTAAACTCAACAGCTTCACCAGACGCTTCAAGCTCTGCAGCTCTACGACCCTTTAAGCTTTCCAGCATTTGTGTATAATGCTCTCCCCATAAGGGGTCCTTACTAGGTACTCTAATATTACCAGCGCTATCAACAGCATTAGAAAAATCTCTATCTGCATCATATTTCTCAGCCATTATTTCAGAAAGTAATTCTTCTCTACGAGCCCTACCAATAGTCTTAACACCCTTTTCAGATTTTAATCTATTATTAACTTGCCATCCAGTAAGCTTAGTATAACCCTCACGATATTCTCCTGTTTTCCATGCTTCATAAGCGCCTGAAATAGTTTTAAAATGCTTACCTCTAAACTTAAAGAAGGACTGGTCAAAGGTAGACAGCTTCATATTTGTTTTACTGCCATAATCTACATAAGTAGTCCTACCAGTAGAGCTAGCTTTCTTTAAATCTAATGCTGCATACTTTGCAGTTTTATTTAGATTCTGTGCAAAGAACTCTTCTATTGCTCTTACTGCCTGAGGGTCTTTAATAAACTTACCGCTAGATGTTTCTCTTCCAGGATTGCCAAGTCCAGCTATTATTTTAGGCGGTCTTTTTGGCATTCCTTCTATTGGATTGAACCTACCAGAGCCTCTAGAATATTGATGCCATTTCTTAGTTCCTAAATCATATACAAATGTAGGCTTCTTCATATCAAGAGCCATTTGCACGCCCCATTTAGCTTTACCCTTAACTTGAGTGAATGAAGGACGAGCCTTTGCCCACTTGCTTTTATTAGATGCTTCAGCAAACTCACCGACAGCATATACAGCTTCAGCCCTGTTCACTAGGTAGTATTGTTTTCTAATATTATTTAATTGGAATCTTGAACTATAATCTGTATTTTGTATTAGATTATTTAGATTAGCGCCAAGTGATTCATTAGCAGCTTTTATAGCTCTATTAACATGTGGGGATTCTAACTCACTAGGCTGTAGATTGATGCCAAATACATCAGGCCCAGTGTTCTTTTTTTCACCAACTTGCTTATATGAAAAGGGTTTATAACCATACTCTTTACCTTGGTTAAGCCAAGTAGCTTCTGTATTTGGACCAGCTCCAGATAATATCTGCAGACTAGGCTCCTTTTCTAATACAAGACGCTTCTCACCCTCTATATATTCTTCAGTCGTTTCCATACCAGCTATCTTTTTGGTCTTCTTATCAACTTGCCATAGTTGGTCAGTTAATTTAGATAACTCATAACCAGCAGCTAGATTTTCAGCATTCTTGCCATAGCGCTTTGTTATTTCTTCTTTAAGTATAGGCTTTACTTGTTCAGGTAATTCCGCATAACCTTCCATAGTTTCAGGGTCTTTAAGCGTATTAACATAATCTTCCATACTTTCTTCTTTAGTCTTCTCAATTTTGCCTAATTCTTTTCGGGCTCTATGTCGAGCCCAACTAACCTCATTACTACCAAAGTAAGCTCCCATCATATATTCATACACCTGTTCTGGTGTAGTAGCCCCATGCATTGTTGATGGGAGTCCCATAAATAATGACCCAGCTAATCCTCTAGCAAGTTTAGTTCCCATAGGATTATCCATCTTAAGATGATTCCCTATTAGTCTAAATACTCCTCCTGCTTGAGCTCCACCAATAAATCCTTGAATCATTTCATCAACACCGCCTTGCCAAGAAGATACACCAGATGCTACACCTAAATGGAATGCTCCTTCAACAATATGCTTTGCTTTATTGCCAAGGAAGAAGTTTGATACTTCTTGAACAGCACCTTTTCTTGATACGGTACTAGCTTTAGCGGCTCTTGTAAATATTTTTGAAGTTTCTTTAGTGACCCTATCTGCAACAAGCATAGGGATTGATTTAATAGCACCTAGTTTATTAGCAGCATGCACCAATGATTTAGCTTGCATTGCTTTTCCAAGTACATTTAAAGGCTTAGCAAGCATACCTGGAACAAACCCAGACAAGTGTCCTATATTACGAGCGACTGCTTCATATTCATTATCTGGATGGTCAGTTACATTAAGAGTAGTAAAGCCTTCAATAAAGCCGCCACCAAACTGCTTAATAGCTTCTGTTAATTGAAATTCACCCTCATAAAATGTCTTACCATAGTACTCTGCATGTTTCTTTATTCTATCAATGTCTTCATTTGAAAAACGTGAAGGAGTCTTATCATAAACATCCATTATACGGGCAAGAGCTGATTCTGTCATCTCTGGCTTCCATTGTTGCTGTTGCTGACTGGGTTCTGCTACTCGACCTTGTGGTTCCATTTATATTCCTATAATGTGCCTGATGGGGCGTTCTTTTGAGAGCTTCCTCCGAAATCTTCAGGAACCATTGAGCCAAGTACCTTAGAAACTTCGTAGATAGTCCATGCATCCATAGCTAATCCTGCAGCTGTACCTACTCCAGAGCCAGTTAAGAGGCCTCCTAAGGCTCCTTTAGCAAATAGTTTACCTGCTGCTTTCCATCCCATTTTCTTAGTAAGAGCTCTTAATAATCCCATACTACCGTATCTTTTCTTAAGTTTTGCGATTCGTTTTAGAGCATGCTTACCTTTGAAGGTTTGGGCTTCAGAAGTCATTCCTTTAAATTTCTTATAGCTCTTATCGTGTGCACCTTTCTTTTCTTCTAGTGCTGCGATAGCCTTTTTAAGTGAACCTTCTTTACCCTTCTTGCCACCAGTACCTGAGATTTTATCTATGATTGATTGATGCTCTGCAATTTTCTTATTAACTTTTGCTATAGCAGCATTCTTAGCTATAACGGAACCTTTACCTTTAGGGGCTCCAGTTTTTAGTTTAGCAATTTTCTTTTTATAGTTATCAATTGATTTTTGTGCTTTGGATACAGCTGTTGGCTGTGATAGCATCTTAGCCTCTAATGCAGCTCTATCAGCGGCATATGTAGGAGACTTTTTATCAAGAGCCTTAATACTTGCTTTTAACTTATCAACAACCTTCCCTTTACGCCCCTCTACTTTCAGTACAGCAGCTTTTGCAGCATCTCGTGCACTACGAGATTTAGTTAAGTCTTCAGCTTTAAATTTATTAATAGCATCTTGAAACTTCTTAGCTGCCGCAGTAGTAGTTTTAGAGTTCTTTAAGTCAAGGTTGTCAGCTAAGAATTTATCGAACCCAGGTTGTTTGGCAATATCTCTAAGCCCAGAGCCAGGAACTAATCCTTTTACTCCTTTCCAGGCACCTTCTCCAGCGCCAGAAAGTGAACCCTGCTTAACACCTTCCATAAGAGCTCTACTACCTACAGCAAGTCCAGCAAATGTAGGATATTCAGACTCAGAAGCTGTATTTACACCTCTAGCTATCCATCCTCTATTTGGGATAACATATCCTGCTGATAAAGATTCAGGATTTCGAGCTGCTTGACGTAGTATCTCACGATACATATCAGGATTAGACTTCATAAAAGCTTCTATAGCAGGCCTGTCATAACCCATCTGCTCTATTTTAGCTAGCTTTTCATCTATTAAGCCCCCACGCTCGTCTTCTAAATTCTTATACAACTGAGCAAATTCCTTATAATTAGCTTGGGTACCAGCGACTTGCTTATATTGGTTCCACTCTTGAGACATTGAACTGTCTCCAGGAGTAAACTGCCCCTTACTATATTTAGGAGCATTGTTTTCAATAGAAAACTCGCCTATATCATAAAACTTATTGTATAAGTTATTCATATATGATTGAGTAGCTTCTTGCTGTATCTCAGCTTGAGACTTAATGTGGATTCCTTGAGTCATAGGAGCTCTCCCACCCTCAAGCCTTTGTCTATTCATCATTCCAAAATTGATTGCCATACTATACTCCCATCTCTATTTAAACTTGCTTTTCAATTTGTCCCAAAAATTTAAATCTTGTCCTGCCTTCTGCAATGGGAATGGATATTTTCCTGTACCTGCTCCAAACCCACCTTTTTCTTCAAGCAACTTATTAAGGTCATCCTGAGACAATTCGCCCATTTTCCACTGACTAAAAACGTCAATCCCTAATTGCGCTACTAATTCATCCGATGCGTCCTCAATATTACTACCACCAGATTTATATTCCTCATAAGCCTTGTTAAACTCTGTGTTTGATGCGACTGCAGTCTTAAACTGTTCTTTAGGGTGCTTATTAGGTGCATACTTTGTAAGGGCATTAGGGTCGTTAAGATTTATAAGATTGTTAGCTAGTTCATTTTGATTTAATGCATTCGCTTTATCTATAGCCTCTGTTTGGGAAGTATTTACATTAGAATTTGCTTGTCTAGCCTTTATTCTCTCTTGTTGTGCTAGCAATTTTTCATACTCTTCTTGGTCAGTAAGATTAGTAGTTCTAACCTCGTCAACCTCTTCAGAAGACTGATTATTTGATGGTTGCCAATTAGGGTCTATAAATGGGTCTGTGCTAGTATTGTTACTGATTTCGTCTAATACCTCATTTGAAGGTATATCATTAGAAGATATAGCGTTTGAAGTACGGTTCATGCCTGTAACTGCACCATTTTGGCTTTGTCGTCCAAATGTTAAGTTGTACTTAGTCTTTTCGTCCTCTGACATATTCCCATATATATCATCATCAGTTCTTAAAAGGGTTGATGGCTTCGCTTCTAGCGATTTCAGGTATGCTTCATAACCTTCTTGGTTACCTGAATGGTCTGGAGCAGTATGCTTATTCCATGCGTCTGTGAGGGCGTCATAGGCAAATCCTGCGCCTTTTTTTAATCCGCCATAGGTCCAGGCACCTGCAGCTCCTGCGCCGCCTAGGACAGCACCTGCGCCCTGAAGTGCACCCTTCCCTACTGCAAGAGCACCCTTGCCAATAGCTCCAGGTATTTTTCCTATATGAGGTGCGGCCATATAACCTATCTTGCCCCAGTCACTCATTTCATTTGGGTCTACTTTAAACTTAGACGCCTTTTTCAGCGCTTGTTTTGCATTGAAAGCCTCTTTTCTAGTGGTTTCCTTACCAGTACTACCAGATTCAGGGTCGTCCTTAAAGTACTGCTCGTCAATATATTCTCTCTTACCACCAAAGGAGCCTTCAAAATATGGCTTACCATTCTCATCATATTGTAAGTCCATATCCCATGGATTCCACCAGCCTGCATCCTTAGCCATATTTCCCTGAATCCCCCCTTGAGAGAAGTCAAGTGAACTGTCGGTACCTGATTGATATCTGTCCCAATCTACTTGAGCTCTATTATTAGGTCCATATTGTATACCTGGTTTATAGTCTTCTGCCATTATTATTTACCTCCAGGTAAAAAGTTCTCTAAGCCTTTAGTAAGTAAACCTTGTCCAAAGTCACCAATGTTATCAAACATCCCACTTTGCCATTCATCTTGATTAGATTGATTAAGTAAGTCTTGATTAGCCATAGTTTCACCATAGGCTCTCTCATTACCCATTACTTGACCTAAGATACCAGCGCCACGTTGTTGTGACTTCCCAAACCAGTCAAGGAATTGTCCACCTACTTTAGACATTGAGTTCGACATTGCTTCTCTGCCTTGTTGTGCAGCAATACCTGAATATTGTCCAAATTTTCCCATCATTCTACTAGCCTGGTTACCTATTTGAGAACCAGTATTAGCGGCTTGATTTGAAAGATAAGACTTGACTCTCCCGGCTTGGTCGCCGCCCCAGTCCATCATATCCTCACCAATTTCACCCATCTGGTCCATTCTTTGTTTCCATGGCTCCATTTGACCTGATATATCTACTTCTTTTGGTTTATTTAAATATTGGGAACCCATACTTAGGAGCCCGCCTATTATTGTTGGCCACATATTAATCTCCTTTCAGGGTTTTCCACCCGCTTCTATCTCTATATTGCAGACCTTTATCAGTAACCCTAACATCACCTTGTCTACCCTGGTGTTCGCGTTGGTTATTAAATCCGTTTACTGCATTAATTATCATATTTAAATCATCATACACCTGCTTGAATACTCTATCTACTGCAGGGTCTTCACTGTATCTAGGTGGCTTTAGATTTCTTATTGCCATTACTTAACCCTCCTAGGCTTACCTGAGAAGCTTATAGCCTCTAGTGAACCTGTTTGGTCTACTAGCCTAACTTGTATAGTCATACCCTTTTTCACACTAAATTTGTATAATTCTATAACATTGTCCTGAACTTTGATATCAAAACCAACAGACACTCCATCCACAAGGACCCGAAAATTGTCACCTTCTGTTACAAGCCCCTTACCTCTAATATATATTTTGCTAAATTTCTTATTAACATTAGCTACATCAAAATCGATTTCTTTACTGTCCCATGTCCATAATCGCTTAGAACTCCCCTTATTAAAGGACTTGATTGCTTCGGGAGTTGCCATATATATTTCGCCCAAAGGTCCTTGTGTAACAGTTGAAATATATTCTGAATCTGAAAATGTCCATGAGCCAGACAGTCTATTATAAATAAAGGCTTTATTGTCATATTGATTAACATTAGGGATATGTGATGTTACTTCATCATATGAATAGTAGGTACCTCCGTCAGGTTGTTCTGAGGACGTCTGAACATATTTATATGAGACAGATGCATAAGTAACTAAGGTTCCGTGTGCTACAGAGACAAGTCCGCCGCTCGTAACAGAATTAATAGTTGGTGTAAGGGCAGTACCTCCAGCGTTATAAAAGGTAATCATTGTAACGTCCGTCACAACATCATGAATTTTACTTAACTGTACAGTATCATCAGCTGGTGACCCAGTGGCTGTGTATACGGTGTTAGCAAATACGTCTGTGTACGGAGTGTTCCACGCATACGTTGTTACTGTACTCTCTATAGCATCCTCAGCCGGAACAACTCCAGTTAATTCTCTATAGAAAATAACATATGAGTTAATAGTGGCATCATATGCAACATGAATCATATCCTTTGTTATCTCTTGCCACCCCTTAAACTCTGAGGTCTCTAAGGAGGTTAAAATAGGTGCTCCAATAGATGTAGGTTTAGAACCGTCATGTAAGTATATATTATTATGGTCTGCAAAGCACATTCCATATTCAGTTACTACAAATGCATTTCTGCCAAAGCAACCAACACCTTCATAAGTATCTTCTATAAACAGTGTATCTGGATTAATTCTATATGTATTGACATCATCCCATACATATATGCGTCCATTAAATGCTGCTATTGCAGTAGGAATATTAGGTAATACTGCAATTTCATTTGCCCAGTCAAAAATATGAAAATTGTTTGGTTTAGATGAACATATTAAATGCGACATATCTTCATGAGGATTACCAGGACTTGCCAAGTTTACAGCATATAATCTGCCTCCAAGAACCGCAGACTGTTCAAAATATACAATAGGTCGTCTAGCTATTTCACTTAGACCGGTATCTCCTGAAAAGGTCCCTAATACATCCCCGTCATCTAACACTGAGCACCTAATCTGCAACCCTGATGTATCTACTGGCATAAACCGCCCTAACTTAATAGAAAGAGCTTCTGCATAATATTGACTAGTAGGGTCCTTACGATACACTAATACATGTGTAACACGTGGGTCCGGCTTACTTATTACTAAATTAACTTTCAATGAGTCAGCTGAATCCAAAGGGTCTGAACCTAGGATAGTCACTTCATGGGTCCAAGCTCCTTTTCCCATAGGGCTAATATAACTACCTTCATATAGATAAGCTATCTTATATTTATATTCTTCGCCGTCTTTAAAGTACCCACCCACTACTTCAGTTCCGTTTTCTATATCAGTATACATTGATTGGCCCCAAACGCCATCCCAAGCTGGGGTAGTAGCAGATGCATCATATTCATGATAACCTAATGCTTCTGATGAAAGGCAACCTAATGAACCATCAGCTATAGCAGTGGTCCCATCAGACTCCAAACTAATAGGGAATAGTATAGGCCTTGTAATTACCCTTGTTGAGGCACCACCAAAATCACTACTCATATTATCTACACTTTTGAATCCGGTACCAGTCGTACCTAATTTAGTAAAGTATGTAATACTTTTACTTCTTATATTTGTTACATTTCCATCGTGCTCAAGTTTTAATACATAAAATTCACTACCGCGCCCATTTTCATCCTCTGTAATTAGTGCAATATGAAGAGGATTGGCTGTATCAACACTGGCCTCATGAATGAGAACAGGGTCAGTTATAGTGGCTATATTTGTACCTGCAGTTTGTATCTGTTGAGATACTGTGTCAGCTAGATTTGTCATTTCACATTGAACAGGAGCCCATTGAACTATCTCTTCATTAGATACATCTATTGGTATAGGTAGCATAGCCTTTGTAAGACTCATATAAGCAGTACCATTAAGTGTTTCATATTGGGGCGAGAGTTTAGATAATGACCATAAGGCTGACCAATAAGAGTTATATGCTCCACTCCAAGCAGCGCCTGACCAAGTAGCACTAGGGTGTACATACTGAGTAAGATGCGGTAAGGTGTATGTTCCTTGCATTGCTCCAGAACCCTGAACAAAATCTTCGCTCCAGTCTCTATCATTGAAGGTGTATAAGAATGAGTCAACTGCTTCTGTTGAACCAGCAGCCTTACTCCCTATTGCAGGTAGGTCTACCACCCCAGAATAATCGTCTTGCCACTGAGCAATTCCACCAAATTTAACCCATGCATTATCTGAGTGCGCTACTACTCCTATAATAGGGTCAAATGTCTCATTAATTTTATAGTTATCAATTATGCCTATGCCGAGTCTAGGAAGATATATAGATACTCCGCTAGACCATCCTGTATCAAACCCTAATGCATAATATTTATCAGTACCTCCTGGAGCTATCTGTGCCTGTATATAGCTATTAATAAATGTCCCCATCGCAGATATCCCAGCTGAACCGCCAAATGTAAATAGTGAGGCTAAAAAAACTTTCCCTATAGTAGGCAAAACAAATGACCTAAAAAAGCTTGTGGCTAGAGGTCCTAATGGCCCTGCCCCGAATGTTCCTGCTATAAGCCATGCAAAGGCAACTACGTCAATAAGCACTTCAAGTAACCCTGCAAAGGCACTGGCCCACCAATCACCTGTACTTGTATAAGCTGACTCCTGATACTCGGTAGTTTGTTCTGTATAGCTGCCCTCATCAGTCTTTATTTTTGTTATAATTGTTAAATAGTTATAAAAAGCACCATCCCAATCTTTAGGGTCTTTAAATTTTATTCTGTCCTTATCATGATATATTGCATGCCTACTATTACTTTTAACTTCACCCCACCAATGGTAAGATTTAAAGTGTCCAGGTGAAGTTTTAGAGCAGATATTATTAGGTATGCTTCTATTAGAAAGCTGTAATGTATGAAAAATAGACACACCTGTCTGATAATTTTCTTCCATCTCTCCGATGCTACCTGTAAATATTTGAGCTTCACCCTCACCGAAACCAGTATTCTTGTAGGCAGATACAACCATTGTAACATCTTCTCTAAAACAAGGAGTCACAGAAGCCCAGTTCCCATCCATTGAAGTATTATTTCTATAAGTAGCAATATCCCCTATTGTTGAACCTTCAGGGAATGATACTAGGGGATTCTTAAAGTCAAATGTAATATCTTGTAACATATTAATTGTAAGTTCGCCACTAACTATAGTGAGCTCAGCTTTGGCAACTCGAAGGACTTCATAGCCGGAAATATATATACTTGGAGTTGCATTTACGTTCACCTCTCCAGTTTCCCAATCATATTCATAAGCAAGGGCTATAGATGAAATTGGAAAACCTAAGTCATCTGATATAATAATATCAGATGAAGATTTGCTAATTGCATATAACTTCTTGTGGGATACAGAAATGCCTATATTATAATGTTCAAAATTAGTATTATCAGGTAATAGCATTTTCAGCCCAGGTACTTCAATAACCTTATCAATACTTTCCTCAGGAGAGTTAGCTGTCTTAGGCGCTCTTATTTCTAATGGAGCCATAGAATAGCTCCCTTTGCCAGCAACATCCCTTTTATAAGAAACAATCATTGGTTCTGATTCAGGTCCATATCCTACAAATACATTTTTATCATAGACATCCATATCAGTAGGCTTACTTTTAGCAACGCCCTCTGTACCAGCACCTTCTAATGTAATACCCGCCTGGTCTATGCTGACTTCTGTATATTGCCCATTTTCATTAGGCTCTGTATCAAGGTTAAAAAACTTTATAATACCAGTATCTGCGTCTGTATAAATAAGGTCTGTAGTTCTTTCGTGATGAATTGGAGCAATCATATAAGCATCAAACTCATCTAGTGAATAGACGGACTGCCATATATCTCCAGCAGCATAATTTGTAACTGCCATGTCCCAATAGGCACTAATTGTGGCTTCAAGTCCACTACCTATATCTTCGGTAATTATACCTTGCCAACCAGAAGTAATTGCTCGTGGCGTATAAGCAACATTAGTAGCAGGGTCAACTGTCTCAATCCACTGAGACCACGACTCATTTGTTCCTTGTGTTATAGAATAAAAGCTCCTAAAGTGTGTGGTGGAAGTCATTATTACAAATACTTTAAACCTAATGAAATTGCCACCATAGTCTTTTGACATATATATATCTGTATTTGCGGCCATTATGCAAAATCTCCCATATCATCTTGTGTATAATGCCAGAATGATGATGCCAGCTCTGTCTCCCAGCTTGGTAAAGCTCCAGAAATAGGATTACCAGCGCCCAAGCTTGTGGAGCCAACCGCCCTATGAATATGAAAGTATAGTCCGTTATGAGTACCTCCGTTGTTTGAAGCTGTCCAGTTTGAATTGGTCGGGAATTGAGCAGCTAACATAGTTTGTAATTCCGCTTCAGTGTAATTTAATGTGAGTACAATTTTTGCTTTGCCAGTGGTAGTGGCCGAAATATCGACAATAGGAGTTATTGCAGAGTCATTGCCAAGGTCATAGTTTAGGGTCTGCATAGTATTTAAGCCATTCCCACCAATAGATGTGAAAAACTCAGTTTCAAATCTGTAATTATTAACAAACCAAGCTAAATCTTCTGTGCCAACGGGGGTGTGAAACGAATCAGTAAATGAAATTAGTAGACGCCCTGTCAGAATATCAGACATTGTAAAGGCTAGTGATGCAGGGTTACCAGTAGCTACATTATTGTGAACTCTAGGTAGTGGTATTAGATTTCCGTTTGCATCATCAATAGCAGCTGAAAGATGGCTGAGTGCAGTTATGTGAATAGTCTTTGGTGCTGGCATATAATTGGCAAAGTCATCTGTACCATAATAATTCATCTGCCCGGGATTAGCTATACTCATAATAGTAGCAGTATTATACAGTGTAAGAGATTGAGTAAAATTCCAGTTGTCATTATAGACCTGCTTATAGGCCTCCCTATAATCGCTCTCTTGAGGTATTCCATACCCAGCCCCAGTATCTTTCGTAGCATACCACTGACTTAACTGATAGGCGCCCTGATAGTTATTACCATGGTGTGTCAATAGGTTCCCCCAATCCGCCGAGCCCCCACCACTCTGGTACTGCTCTAAATCAAGAACCGCCACCGCAACTAGTTTATAAGAATGCCATTTTTCTCTTGTCTTCATTGAGTCCGTAACCATTGCAGGAAATTCTACTGTTCTATCATGGTCTTCCCAATAATCATTGGTATCTGGGTATATACTACTAAACATCCAGTCGTCAATATAAGTATCACTATAATATTGAGAATAGAGTAATTGTGCGAATTTGTCATCCTCTGTTGGGTTAAGGTCGTTTGTAAGCCAGATATCTATATGATGCACCTTACCCTGACTCACTATTCGCCAGTCATTAGTGTGTTGGTGCCAGTCATCAATTACTTGAGACGAACCGTCGCCCCCAATAGCAAAATACGAATGAGAATGAGGGGCATCAAAAGCCTGGCTCATGTCTAATCGTATTCTGAATTTTTGATTTATACCATTATAATGAGCGGTAGAGTACTTAGCCGTACTATTAGGCTGGATTACGTCCCAATCTCCTCCAGTAAAATCAGGAGGCAAATTGTCTGCCCACACTGGTCTACAAAAGTCGTCCCCGTTTGTCGGGAAGTACACATCAGTATCCTCTTCAACTCCACCAGTAGTATCTTCTAAGTGTACATTAAAGAAAACTTGGCCTAAAAAATCCCAATCAGCCGATGACTGCTCTTTTGAGTAAGCTCTAATCTGAAAATTTGCATAAGTATCAGGGGCTACTAATACTCCTTCAAATGATGTAGCCGCAGTCTGGTCGAATCCGCAATAAAAAGTCCCTGTTGCAATATCTGGGTCAAGGACGCCCGATACTGTCGTTATTTCAGTCCATATTCCATTCACCTTATGAAGCAGCTGCCCCTTAACATCAATAGGGTCACCAAAATTAAGGTGACACATAAATACGAGATATCTAGTTACCCAAGTAGGGGCAGCAGGAAGTGCGATGTCGTCAGTACCTTGGTTTCCTCCAGTGACTTGATGCTCTATTTTCTGAAGATAGTCTATATAGATAGGTGTGGCTATAGATGTATTCCATGTCCCACCAGTGACTTGCAATTCATGCTCACCCCAAGGCACCAACTCAGCAATTCCACCTGGCACAGCAACAGCGCTATTCCATTGTACGGATGGATTTACAGCTAAGCTTGGTGAAGCTATATTGATAGCAGAATTACCAACAATGTCTACACTAAATGCTAGAGGTGTAGACGCATCTAATATCTGGTCTTTCCCAGTGTATGCGAATCCAACCGTGTCGGTGGATATATCATAATTGGCCTCTAGAATGCCGCCTCCATCGGATATATACCCAGTAGAGCCTTTAGAAAAATTAGCGCCTGCAATTAAGACGTGGTCTTCATTAATAGCTTTTAATATTCCATGAGCTGAATGAGGATGCACATTCTTTGAATAAGGGGATGCACTATCTGGCATGTCTTCAGGAGACACCGAGTTAGCTATTCCTTTTCCAAATCCTCTTATCTCTTTCAGCTGTTTTGCCATACTAACCCTTTATGTATTCGCCCCATAAGTGAGCTTTACCATTTATAATTTTAATAAGTTGCACTGAAAACTCACCGCCCCTATGAAAATCTACTATAGCAAAACAATGCGCCCAATCGATAGGACGCCCTTTAAGCCACTGATTCTTCTCTTTGGACATATCCTTCAAGCAACCTATGGACCAAGCCTCTAAGGGCCCTTGTAAGCTCGTAGCAGACATCATCTGTATTCCATGCCAGTGCCCATACATAACTGAGGTTCCTAGCTTTCTTAAATGGTTTGCAGTATGATACTGCCCGCCATAATGATGCCCATGATAAAAATGTAATTTACCTACATGCATATAATCACCAGCTTTATGGTATTTATATCCCCTAGCTTTTAAGTCTAAAACCTTATCGAACTTATAGTCAAGGTAAGGGTGTTCTTCAACAAACATGTCAAGCCATTCATCATGGTTTCCCTGAATCATATGCTTAATCTTTACATTAGCCTTGTCAAGGGATTCATCAATATCATCCATAAGAGATACTGCTGAGGCTACATCCTTATCCACTCTAGGAATTATATATTCCAATGGTGGTTTCTTTTTTCGTTTCCACTGCCAGTGAGAGCATGAGTTCCATTCTCCAAAATCACCTAAGTCTATGTAGCCATCTGGCTTGACTATTTCTATTGCTTTCTTTAAGACATTAATAGCCTTTTGGTCGTGCAATGGTGCATGTTTATCTGGAGTAACAATATAGCGCTTAGTAACGCCTTTATCATTTTTCATATATTAAAAAACCTTAATTAAAGTGACTGCGCGGAGGGACCTCCCAGCTTAGCTCGTCCGTCCACAGATGTTTAACTTGGCTAAACTTGCCGGTAATATACGACAAACTATACCTTAAGTACAATGATAAACATCCATTGCATTCCCATAACACGGGCTTATCGTGTATGGCTAATAATTCTACCTTATCAAACTCTGTAGAGTGGCAGTGCCTACAAGCCTTCGGCTTATTTTTATAGACTTTCTGCCCTCGTAGACCCATCTCTTCCAATAAGTCAACGGGGTTTTGAAAGGTGTCTCGTAATGCTAAGATATTAGCAACCTTAGTTTCTAGCATATTATACTTTTAGAACTTTCTTAACCTTTGCCCACATTAAATCGTCAAGCTTATTCTTACTGCTTTTAACTAAGTAGTCACCTAAAACGCCTAATAATTGTTTTAATACTTTCTCAGTTAAAACAGTCCTTAATAACATAGAAATTATACTTGTCATATACTACTCCTTATCTATCTCGATTATTATTCAGTCCATTCCCTGTCAATTTAGACAAGATATGTTCAATTCCTTCTATGTAACCTTTAACTTGTTTTACATCAAGTTGAGTTATCTTCTGCTGGTCTATCAGCTTAACAATAATACTCTCAAGCCTTCTGAAATTATCATCAAGGTCTTCAACTAACTCTTTCTGAATCCAGTGTTGTTGTTTCCATATGAAGTATCCAAAGGCAATACATATTGCTATAGGCAACCCATACTGGTCTATAAGAGTTAAGTCCATTAACTAATATGTAACCAGCCCATTTTAATCATAAATGCAAAGAGTCCTACAACTAGGAGGCACACCTTTAGTCCACCTGTAAGTTGAGATTTCCAATCCTCTAATCTACCAACTCTTCCATTGGTTCGCTTCACTTGGTCAAGTATTTCATCAGTACGTCTATGAATAGCCTTTAACTTATCATGCATCTCGTCCCTTGTTTGTTCCACAGTTAGTGTAGCCATTATGGTGTGTACGTTAGCCATATTGGAGGACTAGGGTCTCCGAATCCATTTTGGTCATATGGTGTGACCCTATATAGATGAGTACCCTCGACTAAAGACAATTCTCCAGTAAACGAGTACAGAGTATCTGGTATTACAGAAGTAATAGCGTTGCCATCCAGCCAAGCTCTTCCTATCCAGTTGCCTATAGAATTTTGGTACTGTACATATATCGCACCTAAAGCCATTAAGATATATACCAGACTGTACCACCAATAGTAACAAGTCTATTTGAGAAGACAGAGTAATTGGCAGGTTCAGATATTACAGCATATCCTGGTTGTATTAAGTCAATGACTATACTGCCGGCGGCAATATCAGGACTCCAATTACCAGAACGATAATCTCTCCACGCAAAGGAGATGTCCATATTATAAATAGCATCTATAGGAAAAAATGTATCGGATAAAACTACTGTTTCCTGAAAACTAATTATAGCGTCCCCATTGTCTATGGTAGTCCAGCCCCAGTTTGTGGAAAGCCAATTAGTGCCCAAATACGCATTGTCTGCATATAATGAATCACTTCTTGCAGTGTTTAGATGTACAGTACCATCGATTGTTTGGGTGTTAGCACCATCATCTAGTTTAATCCGAACTCCAGTAGGTTGCTCAATTAACGCCAAATCTATATTCGTCTCGATGTCTTCAGGAAACCAACCCTCAAAATCATCTCTTTTGGGGATTCTTAAAGCAACCTTTAGGCCAAAGGTATTTATATTGAGACCGGGGTGAGTACTAAAATCTCCAGCATGAAAGGTTTCACTGCCGTGAAACTCTGTAACTCCAATCTCTGTAAGATTGGCCCCGTCATATACTTCTAGCGTTGACGACGCGCCTTCATAATCTACGCCACCTACAGTCGCAATAGGTACAATACTTAAATGAGTCTGCCCGCTTATATCGATATTTGCAAATTCAAATGCCCCCTGAGCATCGAGTGTAGTTGTTCCAAGAGGAGTACCAACAGCACCTGAATTACCCCCATATACTTTTATAGATGTTGCTATTCTTGCCATTTAAATACTCCCTTCATTCCATGCTTCAGTAGCAGGATTATTGTTTTCATTCCATGATATATCATCAGAATTATTATTTTCATTAAATGCCGCATTAGCAGCATTAGATGTATCCCAATTGGAACCATTTTCAATCATTGTCATTGAGGCTACGCCAGATATTGCAACAGACCCATATGAAAATATATCATCCTGGACTGCTTCTACAATACTTTGCCCAACAGTGTCGCCAGCCCATTCCAAATCCCATTCTGCTGATGATTCCGTACCTTGTGTAGTCCATAATGATGATATTTGGCTACTGCTATTATTCCAATTATTAGCAGGATTATTGTTTTTATTCCACGATATATTTGTGGATTCTGCATTTGCATCCCAATCATGGAGTGTTGGATTCCATCCTATAACGTACTTACCATCTTGGTCCCACCCAGAGGAAGATGTATTATTCCCATCATTCCAATTTTGATTGGACCCACCCCCTCCTTGTACTGCCTGCTCAGTCCATGCCATAACTGCTCCTTAAAAATCGTGTGGACTAATCAAGCCCGTTGAAACCTTCTGTGATTTCACAAAGGTTTTTGCTCTTTTAATAGCATCTAAATATTGTGCTGTAAAAAACTCACTTAATTGTGGGTTTATAGCGGGCGGTTTCTGGTACCCCAGTGCAATTGCTTTTAAAACTAGTGCCTCATGAAACTGTTTAGGTATCTCAGTACAGATTTCTGACTGCCAGAGTGGTCCACTTGTAAAATAAGACGCATTACTTCCATTTACAGGTATAGCAGTAGCATTTAGTTGCATTACAAGCCCATCACTTTTAACGCTTATCCATTTATTATTGTCTTTTTGTACAAGCGCTATCTGATTTCTATCAATATACCATGCATATTGAGGTGTAGTTCCCATTAAGTTCCATCCTCATCTTCATTAGGAATACCTGACAGTCGTGGTATTTGCACATTATCAAGCATCAATCGCTTTATTCTTAATACATTGTCTGATAAATTATAATATCTTTGGGCTGCTGAAGTAGTTTGTGTAAAAATAGTCTCATGTATCTCTGTTTCAGCTGTAAAGTTGTCAAGAGCTCTATTAAGTAACCTTCTAACCTCAGTATCACCCATAGTAGGATGATGTTGTTTTATTAATTCAATCATTTCTAATTGTTTCACTCGGTAGCTCCCTCCATATAGCGTTTCAGTTCAGCTTGATAAGCTCCTTGATAGGCCTCTATTTGAGATGCCACTAATGCGACTATCTCATTATCCTCTTCTTCATGTACAGCCCATGCTAAATAAGCATTTAATACATAGGTCGCTGTTCGAAATAAAACTGCCATCGTTAATTGAGTCGGCATACCTGCAATAATAGATGTCGAAGGCTCAGGCATCTCTGTAGGATACTCAAATAAATATACCTCTCCAATTGATACACCGCCCTGACTAATAGGAAGAGGTAATATTTGTAATACCGGTTCTCCTCCATAAGGAGCAACTACATATACAGGACTTTCAATTGTAGCTGCATATATACTATCTTCTATATTAGCATACTGGAACTGTGATATAGTAACCTCTGTGCACTCATAAAATGGTCCACCTTCTTGCACCAGATTATCTTGCCTCCGAACATATAACACCTTTGCCCCAGTAACTGGAACAGAGTCCTCAGCAACATTTAATACTATTGGTCCCGAACAATAGTCTACTAGAGTTTCAGGTGGTAATAAATCAGCCACTTCTGCAACAGCAGCAGCGTACATACCATCTAAGTCTACTTCCCATTCTCCGTCAGCTAAATGGATGTCACCTAATAGCTCATCTAATCTAGTTGTAAGAGGGGCTGTAAAAACAATAGGAGGTGCCCAATTGCCTGGAACATTAGGTATAACATTACTCATTTACCCTTACCTCCTTGATTATGTTTTCGCCTATCATTAGGCTGTATGCCTTTAATTGGCTTTCCAATCTTATTAGATTTTACTGTTGACATCTACTTTTTCTTAGCTTGTGCCTTCGAAGGAGGTGGGCTTGAAGGTGCTTGTTGAGAGCCTGTGAGATTGACTATTACTTCTTTCCCCTTGGTCCTACTAAGTATTGGTTTGTGTGTATAGTCCTCATGACTTGGCATCATGTCGTCTGGATGAGGTGCCCCAGAATTTGCTTTATTGCCCGGACCTCTCCACCCGTGACCTTTTTTATCTAAAATATTTGCCATATTATCTCCTAACTTGTTATGATTTTTGAACGTTCATGGACTGATACGACCATATCAGTTTCTATTGTCGTATACACTGCCTTTGTGAATGGGCCATATAGGCTATCACCGGTCTTAACCTTTAGTGCGTTTGTATTGCCATGATTATCAGTCATAGTAATTACTGCTGTTCCTGCACCTGCGCCACCAGTACATTTAACATAGTCAATAACGCCTTCTACTTCGTCTAAAGCGGTATCCATGACTGTCGAATAAGGTGAATAAAAACTCTTTGCCATAATTTCTCCTTTGTTAGATTGAGAGCCCCGAAGGGCTCATAATCATTTTCTTTATTACGATGGGTCAGCTCCGATACCATCACTCATATCCACTGTACCTTGAGCTTCAGATGTAATTTCAACATACACCTCAATAAGGCTACTTCCACCTGTTACGTCCTCAACTTTCAGCATATGAGCACCTCTTGGAATAGTATAACTACTTCCATTAGGCCCAGTAATTATTTCTTCATATACATATTCACCTGAAGAATCTTTCTGACTATCAGCTGTATGAACTTTAATATCACTTTGCTCAGAAGAAATAAGCGCTGAAGCTCCATTTAAAGCAAGGGCTGAAGTTGTAGCCTCACTTCCTAAGGAAATGTAACTATAAAGAGTAAATCCTCCACGTTTTGATTTAACCCATCCTGCACCGCCAGCCATCTAAGAAGGGTCCGGATTGTTAACAACTGAACCGGAGAGGTTCTTAGCTGCTGATGAATCTAGATTGAAATAAGCCATAAATGCGTCTGCGGCATTCAAATCATCCTCATTTCCTGCAAGGCTTGTAATCCATGTCACCTTTACCCTAAATTTAGTAGCATCAATCAGAGCTTTATTATCAGAGGAATCCTTACCCTCTAATATCTCTTCTTGAGCAGCTTGTAAAAGTGTGCCTAGGTCATACCAGGTACCTTCAACCTTGCCGGCAGCTAATGTTGGGTCATACCACTGCCAGCAGGACTTGATTTTCGGGTCCCCTGAAGCAATCGTAGTAAATCTAGAACCTTTCAATAAAGAACCTTTAATAGCTAGCTCTTCTGAATAAACAGTACCTCCTGCGCCTGATACATCGGGGACGATAAGCGTCTTGCCTAGCACACTTGCGTATTTCCGTGTACCTAATATATCAGTTTCGCGCCATTGTGCATCGTACTGGCTATAGGACCCCGAAGGGTCCCCACCAATACCGCCAATAATAAGCTTATCTTGGTTAGCCATATCTTATACCTCCTAAACGCCGAATTTCAAGATAGCGTGAGTTTCAGGTAGTGAGATTTCCAAACCAGCTTCTGTGATGATTTGGTCTCTACGACCGTCTTCGTCATTCCCTTGAATATTCGTTTCGATGAAAGTATCACGAGAAACACCGTTACCAACCAATGGTCGATAAGCAACATTCTTCATATCTACTGCAACAGCATAGTTTTCCCAAGGTCCACGCAATAGAGGTTCAGCTACGAAATGTAGATTACCAAAGATTGTGTTAACCATAGTTACTTGGTGACCAAATGAACCAGGAATAGTATTGATGTCAAGCTTATACTGAGATGCTCCTACAGTATTATTCATAAAAGAACCACCACCTAATTTGTTTAGATAAGTGATAATTTTACGAGAAGCTAACACAAGTTTATTACCTGAGTTACCTGATTCCAATGCGAAGAAGTCTTCCATTGCATCTAAGAATGCATCATAGCCTGATGAAGAATAGCTAAAGTTATAAACTTTACCATTTGCTTCAGTGTAAGGTACGATACCATGAGTATAGCGTTCGCCAGAGTCATCTAATAGTGCAGTTGAACCACCGGCACTACCAATACCATACAAGAATCCTTGCTCTAGGTCCATCTTGTGTTCCATAAGCTTTTCTGTCCATGTACGTTTAAATTCATCAGCTACACCACGATAGCGAGTTGCCATTGCTGTGCCTGAGAACATATTGCATGCAGTTTTGAAGATTTGACAGTATCCTTCTGAGTTGGATAAGTCGTCTTCCCAACCAGCAGGTGCACCAGTGCCTTCAGCCCATGCTGAGCCAATTACTTGACCCTTAGGAGCTGCTGAAAGGTCTAAGATAGAAGAAGCTGCTGTAATATCAGAGCCACCTACCCATGTCAATGTCCAGTTTGTAGTTGACTCAGCAACCTTATAATTAACAACTGAAACTGCACCAGCACCATCAACATCTGTCTCTAAGGCAATAATTTGCCCTGCTAAGATAAATGGGGCGGTAACTGCAGTAGTCACTGCTTTGCCTGCACTATCATAAAAACATTTTAATTCTGTTTTTGCAACAGTGAATACACCATTGTCCCCTACAGGACTTTCATCAGCAGCGCCGTCAAAAACAAAATTACGTCGTTGCCATTGGTGTCTTTGTTCCATAAATTTAAAAACTGGGTCATCAGTCGCTTTCTTTGCTACTTTAGATAAGTAAACGAAGAAAGGAGAATGTTGAGGAGCCAGTTCTGCCACTCTTTCACCGAAGTTATACAGTCTACGGTCATTGCCTAACGCAATACCACCTACTGCATCTCCAGTATGTATACTGAGTACATCACTCATATTCTACCTCCTTAAGGTATTAATGTGACTACCAAGGATTATCCTTTTTGTAGCCACTAATCATTGAATCCATAAGTTGATTAGCATCAGAGATTTCGGGATTACCAGCACTACCAGGCATTACTCCCATTGGGGAAGGTAATTGCTGTGCTTGTGCTTGTTGCCGAAAAGCGGGACTTGGCTGAGCCACAGGCTCTGCAGGTACACCACCCTTTTGTAATCTATATAATGCAACCAAATTATCCATTGAGACGGAGTCGGGTTTTGCCATGGTACGCATGAAGTCAGCAGCTTCCTCGTTGCTCATGCCATGATGGCCAGTGACATATTCACCAATTTCTTGGGCTTGTCTGGCTTGTTGGCGTTGAGCTTCTTGGACATCAGAGGCTTGCTTTTTTTCTGCTTCGATAGTTTCAAACTTATCTTGCATAATTGCTAGCTCATACTGATGCTTTAAACCGTTATATTCACCCATTGTATCTTGCCAAGACTCAACTTCGTCGAGATATTGAGCACTCACGCTAGACGGGTCAGACCACGCCTCTTCTCGAGAGAACCCTTGTGGTTTTCCAGGTTTAACAGGAGGGGGCGGAAATTCTTCAACTTGGCTAGCTGGTTCAGGTACTTGAGCGGCTTCAACCGGGGGCACTGCCCCTACTTGGTCTCTTAGAGCCTGTAACTCGTTCTCTTTTTGAGCTGCCTGAGATTGCCAGTATTCAAAACGTTTCTCATCGTTTTTAGGACTGTTATCTGTTTGAGCTGTAGGTATTGCCTCAACTACTGGAGCCTGCTCCTGAGAGGGAGGGGTATCCGTTGTTGTGTTCTCCGTGTTACCAAAAAACGCATCTTCAACGGTAAGATTTTCTTGAGAGGGGCTCGCTACTGGCTCCGAAGCTACTGGGGGTGCAAATGCACCATCTGTATCATTCGTGTTAGCGCTCGCTGAGGTACCCTGATTAATATCTTCCATTTACTTTTCCTTTTTATTTTTGCTGCTTCCGCTACCGGCGGAAGGTGAGCTTTGTTTAGTAGCTAAAGCGACATCGCGCTTAGCGGTAGATAAAGTGTCATCGAGTCTCTTTTCAAATATTTGGCCCGCAGCTTTGCTCTTATTGGCAACGCCATCCAATTGACCTTTGAATTTCTCGACTTCCACTTTCTTTCGTAAGCTGACAGCTTCTCTATCTCTAGATTGCATATCACCCTTAAGACTTTTAATTTGTTCTTGCGCGCCTTGGAGTGCTTGCTGTAATTTAGCAATCTCATCGGTACGTTGTAATACACCTTCCATATCGAATACTTCTGTCTTCTTAAGAACTTCTTGTTTGTCAATAAGTCCTTTTTGATAGGCATCCATATAGAACTCAAGCTCCGCATATCTATTAGTTGGGAGTGTTGAGCCTGATACGTAAACTATATCATACTTTCCTATAGTAATATCATTTATAACTTTAATTTCGCCAGTCTTATCATCTACTAACTTCTTATTAAGAACATAGTCATCAATAGAGTTATTAGGCTGAACGACTCTGAATATCTTTTCTTCAGTATATAATTGTTGCATTAGAGCAAAAGACACCTTAGCTAACCTTGTAAGGCCTGCTTCAATATCTGCAAGCTTAGATTTCATTTTCCTTTGACCAAACTCATCTATGCTAATAGTAGCCTTGTAAGTCTGAGGAGCTGCTGCAGAGTTACCCATCATCATTTCATATAATCCTAATTGATGGTCTATATCAGCTTTAGCTGATGTCTCATTATGATATAACTCATTAGGCAAAGGACTTGGTTGAACTGGCATAGGAGCACCATCAGTTGGGTCAAATGGTATTGCGACCCCTGGTTGTGCCCACTTCTGTTCAAACTCAGCCATATCTACTGAACCTTCTGGTACAAGTATCTTAGTATTAGTACTTGTAGTAGCATGTGCTATTATCAAAGAGCGTGTCTTATTAATATATTGTTGTATACCTTTAATCATACGTACATCTGATGTAGGATAAGGTGTTCTTGTGTGTATATTCATAAAAGGGACTATAGGATAATCCTCTGTAGGGAGTATTCTGCTATATAAATAAGCGTCACCTATTATTATACACATCTTAATCCTAGACACTTCAGTCTGGACTACTTTAATTTTTCCATTTTTTATAAGGTCTTGATGAGTTACCTGTTCTATCTCCATTTCAGGAGGAGCAGCCTGCTCACTATAACCTAATTGAGCCATCTCTTGTTGTTGCTGCATTTGTATTTGTTGTACTAATGCTTGCACCTGTTCAGGGTCAGTCATAATATTCTTACCCTGGAATACCCATGCAGGCTTTTGTACATACTCTGCATAGTTATCTTTATCTAATAATTCTTCTTTTCCTGTAAAGGTTTCATATATTCTATATTTAGGTACTAATATCTTCTCATAACGCTCATAGCCACGTACATATTCATGTCCTTGGACTTGTCCCACATCTTCTGGGAATGTAGCTGCTAGATTTTCTTTAGCTAATCCAGTACTTATCTCATTCCAATTTTGGTCTGAATTAGCATTTTGGATAGCCTTATCATACATAGGATACATTTTCTTAGCCTGAGGCTTAGTAAACATCCTAGATACAATAATATTCTCTGCATCATCAAAATATCTACTTCTACTATTAGGGTCTATATAAACATCAAGAGGGTCAAGGTCTTTTATTATAACCTCTCCTTTACCCATATCTTTAGTAGGGTCTTGAAAGACCTGCATAATGCCCATACCCATCACATAATAATCATCTACAGACTGTCTTACCGCTGTTCTTCCATCAGAAATGTCAAACATATAAGACAATAGCGCTGATATTACTTGCGCTACTTTATTATCTGAATCTTCTCTAGGAGCTACCCTAAATGACGGACGATTAGCTGTCAGCATAGCTTTAGCCGACTCAACCGCAGGATGGATTCTATTAATAACAACAGGAGATTGACCCCTATTGATAAGAGTCTCTTCCTGTTCTTCGGTCCATTGACGCCCTAATCTAAACTCTTTATCCTCTTTCGCGTTTCTAGCCCAGGTATCTCGGCTTTGCGAATAAGTATTAAATATGTCTAAAGTTTCATCAACAAGAGTCTTTTCAGATGAATCATTTGAATTTGTAGTATTTAACATCCCCATAATATACGACTTATAATACCATCCAATCAATAACTTTTTTCACTATTGTTCTTTTATTATCAGTTTCTGACCAATTTTCTAGTCTACAGGGCTTAGCACCGTCTAATGCGGTCCATATAGCGTCCATGACATCATCGTGCTTACCCTTAGGATAGGATAAGAACTCTTGTTGTCCTGTCAAGTCCTGCGGCCTCCAGTAGAACTGACCTTTAGCAAACATAGGAACCATAGATAATAAGCGTTCAGATTTACGATTGCGAGGTTTTACACCCTTTTCAATCCCTGGTATATAAATCCCTTCCTCCTTTTGAATTTCTCTTACAGCAGTTCTCAAAGCTTCTTGATATCCTACTGTTTCGATTTTAACACGCCTAGGCTTGTATTTTTTATACATCTCCACTATTTTAGCGGGTTGCTTTTCAGGGGACAGTCTCTCCCTAAAGATATCTACGGCATACCTATTCCCCTCATAATCCATTCCTATAGCAGCTATAACAAAGAAATCCGCATGTGCTGCTAAAGAAGAGGCAGGGTCTACACCCATATAAACCTCTACTGGTATAATAGTTCTTTCTTCACCTACAGTCCTTGTCATGCAGGTCTGACCATCTATCATCTCAAAGTCATTATGATGCATTTTCATCCATTCTGGTTTAAATGGAGCTGAATCAGGACTCTGTGCTATATTCATGTATTCTTGATAAAATCCATTAATATTGCCTACAGATGACATATCATTCTTAATTTCTAATATTCGCTCTCTAGGGAACTTAGCCTCCCATAAAGGGACTTCATCTTCATCCCAAATAGAATACCACAGCACTTGCCATGATTTAGCCTCCTTTACCCAGTATAAAAAGCAATCTTCGGAGATAACAGTCCCTATCATTACTATCTTACCTTCATCAGATAAAGATGGCATAACAGCTTCTGTTATCCATTTCCTATTCTTTGTACGGGCCTCTGCAGTATACGCATTCAGCTCCGATTCAAAGTCATCCACTATAATAAGATTCGGTCGAGTATCCCCTTCGATAAAACCCCGAACACGCTGACCAGTTCCAACGGCGATAATTCTTGTGCCATTAGCTAGCACTATATCATTGTTGGTCCAACGTTTCGCAGTATTACCACTCATATCTCCGAATAATGCCTTAAATTTATGAGAATTAGTTAAATGATGTTTAATACGGCTAAGAAAGTTAATAGCCTGTTGTTGTGATTCAGATACTATTACTATGAATAAATCTTCATCACTTTTCTTAAAAGCCACTCTCCATAAAGGAAAGATAAGTGAAGTTGTGGTACTCTTAGCTGTACCTCGTGGGGCTGCTATAGCAACCTTCTTTTGCCTATCATTAGCTAAGGCTTTATATACTTCCCCATGAAAAGGGGGTATATCCTTATTTAATGCAGTAGGAAAACAATGTACGCCAAATAAAGCCATGTTCTCATAAAGTTTCTTATAAGCTTGCTTCTGGGCGTAAGCTTCTTCATAATCCATGTATATCGTCCTCTACCCGCCTATGTTTACGATAGTTTGCGTTCCTATCGGCTTTTTCCTTAAAATTATTCGACTTCTTCGTTATCTTCTTGTCGAGAGACTTCTTCCGACGATGATTCGTGTGGCTCATCTACTTCCTCATAAGTTGTTCTTGTGGCTGTAATAGCCTGTTCTTCTGTTCTTAATTCATCAATAAGGGATGTAGCACTATGTGACTCTAACTTATCAATAGTTTTGACAAGATGCTTGTCTTTCATCCCATGCATATCCTGTAGGTTCTCTACGGCACGCATTAGATTAGTAGTATCATTCTTATCTTTACACTTATCAATAGCTTCCTTTAATAAATCAAGGGTGTATTCTTCAGTTAATCCATGGTCTGTTAGTAGACCTTGAAGTTCCTTTTTAACCATAGTCTTAAATATCTCCGACTTCATGGTGCGTTTCCATTTTCTACGCTCCATATCGTTTACAGCACCCATAGCCCACTCTATAGCCAAATCATAATCTGGTTTAAGGGCAAACATAGTTGCTAGATTTTTCATTTTATCTTGTCCTGATTGGACCTCGATGTAACTCTTACCAGTAAAGGTTACATTAGTCTTTCGACCTCTTACATTTAATTGTTTAGATTTATACTTTGGACTAAAGAATGTATAGCCCCAAGGAAAGCGGAGGTATATGTTAATCCCACCTGACTTATGAGGATAGTTACGTTTTGAAATAACCTTAGCAACATACCCATCATCTGAAATAGCATAGTCCCCCGCATCAGCTTCCTTCCAATAAGAGTAATCAACCCCCTTTTGCTTAGCTTCCTCTTCCCCATACACAGAATATGTAGTGGGTCCTATGTCACCTTTATGGTGAATATCAATTGTATACATTGTTAGTTACTTAAAATCTCCACTTAGCGCCTACCGTGATATTGCCTGGGCTATACCCCACGCTGTAGCTAGAACTGTCATTAGGAGAATATTCAATCCTATCCATATTAACATCGAAATTATCCCCAAGCTTAGAGTTAGCATAAGCCCCAAGAAGGCCACTGGCCACCTCACCACCTTTAAGGTTCTTAATTGAATTTTGAAGGGAATTAAGCTCATCTTCTGCCATTTTCGGCAGCTGTGAGAACTTCATCTTCTGCATCTTCGGGTTCTGCATCACTTTGTACAACATCTCTAAATTCATCGCTCTCCTTGTGTTTGTGAGCTATATCACAATATTCTGGACAATTTGGTACTAATTCTTCATTGTACTCTTCAAATAGGTTCATAAATATAAAAATGGAGATAACTATAGAACCTTCCCATAGTATTTCTCCGAAAGACACTAGAACTCCTTAATCATTAATAGTTTGCTCTAGCTGTATTATAGTACTCGGGGTCATTTTGCTCGGTTTCTCCACGCCATTTAGGTATAAAGTCGTCGAATGAGCCATCAGTATCCTCATAAGTTCTAGTCATAAGCTTCTTAGCCACCTGGTCATACATAGCCTTGTCTGAGTCAGATGTTAAGTCACCAGTACCTCCATACTCATATCTAGCCTTAATATCATCCTCCGTTAGACCATCATAGGTAACAGAGCCATCTTCATTAGTCTCACCAAAATTCTTGTAGTCCCCAGCTCCATATTTTAGGAATTTACCAGCCTGGTCAGAGAATCTATTCATATAGTCTACTTCATTATTATCCCAGTCAATACCTGTGTTACCAAGGTTATCTAACTGGTACTGGACCATACTATCTTTACCGCCTGTCATTTGAACAGGGCCATAAGCAGAGCTTCCACCACCAGCTTTTGTACGTATCCAGGGGTCATAACCTTCAGAGCCTAAAGCCCCTCTATGTTCTGCATTCATTAGAGCATTATAAGTCTTATCAATATTATTAGGGTTATTTGTATTTCTTAGGGTGCTATCCATGCCTTCCATAGCCTGAGGAGATACTTCATTGACTAAAGCATCCTGTATTGCAGGCTCTGTGGATGTAACGCCATCCCAAGAATAAGGTGCATTCTCATAACTAGAGCCACTATAGTCTTGTGGGGCTGGAGTCCCTACGCTTTCACCAGCATAATACTCTTCTTCTGTCTGACTTTGTCCAATTGGCTGATTAGCAGCCGCTGCACCCCATATATTAGTCTCAGCACTACGGCTATCAGCTAAAGGTAGTCTACCATCGGTCATACCAAGTCTAGATGCCCAGTCTGTGGGCTGTGGAGTAGGTACATCCATCATTTTACTGCGGTTTACCTCATCTACTAGGGGGTCAGGAGCCTGTTCATCGGGTCTAGACCCTTGTCTCTCGTAGCTCCGCTCTAATTGCTCCTGCTCAGCTTGCCTATGTTTCCATCCACCCTGATAAGGGTCAAACATCTTACTATACTTATCAAATATACCCATAATACTCCTAATTTTATATTAAGGACAACAATTTACCCGGTGTCCTCTATAGTGTAGCTCACTAACGCGAGCTTATTAAAATTGAACTAACACGTAAAGTGTTAGTAGAGCTGCTAACTCACATAAAGGTGAGTGTATCCACCAGGTAAATTTAAGCCTATTTCCTTAAAAAAACAATAAGAAATATATATATGTGTAAAATAAGTCTTATATAGAGGAAAATACCCCTTTGCAAAAAGTAGGTTGAGATTGGGTGTGTGGGATATACATCGCTCCCCACCCCATCGAAAATAGGCTGCGGGGGTCAAAGCTCGGTTGAATCTTCGGTTCCTACGTCACTGATGATTAAACCTGACCCCACTTGCTATTTGATGTGCTGCGTTCGCCTTAGGTGCCCCTGTTGTTCTTGGTACCAAGAACAGCGCGCTTGTTATCACTTCACTAATGCACCAACTAAAATAATGTCAAAGGAGAAACCATGACAGCATTTCAGCTACTTAAAAAGTTGGGGACCGTAAAGAAAGGCCCCAAATCTTTTACCGTATACAATCCCACTTCAACTGATGTAGAACCTATCAGAAAGAAGTTGGCTAAAGACCATCCAAACTTGGAGGTCGTATACAAAGAGAAGTCTCTGAAGGACCCAGAGCCTTTCGTTCGTATTCAGAAGCCTGTAATCGTTGATGAAGATACCTTCACCGATTGGGCTGACGACGAGTAAGCGAGCTTACTGTCTTTAATAATATAGGGTGCGCGTGCGTACCCTTTATTTTACTACACAGGTTTCATAATGGAGGTAATGCAATGACAGATGTCTAAGAGGATTTTTCGCTACGAAGCAGCACGTCTTTGTCCTCACCAAATAAAGGCGTAATTCAGCAGTGGAGGTGGCTAACAGTGCACCCCTAGTTTACAATTAATAGACCTATGCTTAATAGGTTAAAGCAACTTGATTAGAGGAATCTAATTCGTGCTTGTAAAGTGCGTTAATGGGAATAGAGATTAAATTCGGAACTCCCATATTGAAATGATTCGAGAGTAAGGTGTACTGCGAGAAAGTAGTACTTTATTAGGAGTATAAGGGAATTGGGTTGCGCAGAAGTATAAGCCCACTGATACCTAAACAAGCTCTCGAACACAGAATTAGGTGGTATAAATCGGACTAAGTAGGGCTACGTCCTCCGAAACATGTTCCGAATCATTTCGATGGAAATGGTACATATCACCTGATAATATTGAAGGTGTCACCGTTATCTCATTGTGATGATAAATAGTGAACTAAATGTATTGAATCAGATACAGCCAATAGTTTATTTTGAACAAACAAACAAAGGAGTAACAATGGAAACAATACTACTAATGTTAGGATACTGTATATTCTTTATGTTTATATTGTTTATTAGTATAGGCATCACTTTAAGAGTTATGCTATGGATAGATGAAAGGCGTAAGATATGAGAAGTGGAAAGACTGAGTACATTCATCATAATGCATGCCCTTATAAGCATAAACATCAGCTTGTAGAGTGGTTAGTTAAGTACCGCAATTTTACTAAATCTGGTGCTAATAAGTTGAGTAAGAAACAATGTTATGCCATATGGTATAAGCCTTCTGAATCTAAGGAGCTTGTATAATGAATGACATAAAATGGTTTAAGAGGGTAAGCGTAAGGTTTGCCCTTGTTGTGTATTTGTTAATTGGACTTTCATATACATATCCCCAAATCCTCAAAGTCCTATTCTGGCCCTTTCATTATGGGCCTACAGGTCATTAGGAGAACAAATGACAAAAAATGATGCAAAGAATACAGTCTTTAGAGAAATTGACCCTATAATGATACTTACGACTATGTTTCATATGGGAACTCTTTCAATAAAGGCTGCCGGGATGGTTATGCCTAAAGATGTTATGATAGACCATATTAAATTGATATCTACAATGCAAACAGCAATGGCGACAGCTATGAATGCTACTGAAAAAGAAGTTATAGAAGCACTAAAAGCTGCTAATGAATTAGAAGAAGTATCCGAAATGTTAAATGTAGATGGTATTAATGAAAGTATAATAGGCGAAAGCTAAAATAAAGAGAGTAATGGATTATTGGGACTATGTTACCATCCCTGCTCTCTTTTTACTATGGTCTAACCATATCGTCGTGGATGCCTGGGCGATTATAAAAGGGCATCATCATTCAATTTCCAGCGATAAATAGCCTCATGGACACAGTCCGTTTGTTTAAAACCTGTCTCAACTGGCTGACAGGCGCTGGATTAATTTAGAAAGGCAATAATGAAATACCATATTAAACAGAACAAACGTTTAGGAGGCTATAGTAAAGTATACTGGTCACGACCACAATCTTATTGTAACAGATATACTAAGACAATAAACTTTATAGAAGATGCCTATCGTAGAACAGATGGTAGGTATGTATTAACAATAGATTCAATATGCACAGCTTGTAAAAAAAGCTTTATTAGGCAACAATTAAACATAAAGCAATAAAACGGAAGGAATTGTTAAATGTTAGATATCTTTTATCTCTTTATATGGCTGTATGCATGCTTTATTGTCGCAACAGTTATATTTAGTTACGCAACCTCATTATTTAAGGAGAACGACAATGAGTGAATATCAAGCAATGCTATGTCTGATTATAATGTCCGCAACACTGATTATATTAGCCATGGTAACTAACGAGGGTAAGTATCCTACAAAATATGAAGACCCTATAGAACAATACTACTATAATACTGATACTTATATGGTAGAGCCCAAAACCGATAATATCGATTATATTGATATTGATGACCTCACATTTGATGAAGCTTTTAATTTAATGAGGAGATGGAAAGGGGCCAAGTCAGACTTCTTCTGGCACGGTGAGCGATATAATACCAATCATCGTGAAGAAGGAGTTATACCGAGCAACTAAACTAACGTTTGTTTGTTCTCAACAGGATAAGGGAGGAGCGTTTTTCTATATTTTGACGTTCCTTCCAAATCCTATATATAGGAGCCTGTAATGGCAAAAATAGAATATAGCCTACAACGTCTGTTAAGGACCACTCAAACTGTTCCCATTAAAGAAGTAGATAATAATATTGACTATTATGAAATTGACAACCCCCCCGAACCTCATGATGATAGAATTGATATGCTTTGTAATTTAAGAAGTATGTTAGGCTCGAAATTATTTAAACAATGGGCAGAAGTAAGTAGTGTGGAAACATACGATGTATAGCGTTATATACAAAATGGATACTTATATGACCAAAGAATTTAAGGAGCTTGAACAAGCACTCAAATTCGCTGAATATAAGATTGATAATGGTACATTTATAAAAATTAAAAGCTCAAAGACCCTTAAGCAATATAAAGGTAAAAGTAGCTATAATTTAAATATATGGTACAATGAAGAATCTGCTAAGGTAGCAGATATGTTAGCTAACAACACGCCGAAAGGCACAGGTAAAAAGGAGACTTAAATGTCTAGTAATTCAGATAGCAAGGTTATAAACCTCTATATTCAAGGTGTTACAGGGTTCGCCCAACCAACAGAAGTTAAAGCAAACACGGTACGTGAGTTGCGAGCTGATGAACGTTGGACCCTCGAAGGTCACATCGCAGTAAATGGCATTGTTGCCACAGACGATACCGTTATTGAAGAAGGTAACGACGTCGCACATCACATTACCAAGAATACTGGTGGTGCGGCATAACATCCGAAAAATGTTAATAGGTAACAGATTTAATATTACACTCATAACTACTATGTTTTGCACGCAGAGTGTCACGAACTAACATCAAATCTTAATATAGGTGCAATATCCTTGAAAGATGCGCTGAGTACTCACGACCACAGCTAGGCCACTTCCTCTGGTAGTCTCGACTAATACTAAATCATTCAGGTTCATAATTCCAGGGCGCTAGTTCCAGTAGGAGCAGCCGAAGGTTCCACCCAACGAAATAATATTGTAAAGGTAAAGAAAATGGAAACATTAAAAAAAGTAATAAAGTCAAATATACTACCATTTGATGGTAAACGTTATTTGTCCCATATATTTGAAAAGATAGCAACTAATATTGATAGTTATACTATCATGTATAAAGACTTTAGCTTAAAAGGTAAAGTAATCGAAAGATTAAGAGCATTCTGTGAGTTCTTTAATATAACGCTCGAGCTTAATAATAACATGACGTTTAAAAGAGGCTCATATGCAAAAATAAAAGAAACTTACATAAACGCTAGATATCCTCACTGGTTCACTAAAAAGGGAACAAATAAGATATGGAAAATCTTTCGTCCTCCAGAAAACCATGGATATAAATTTGAGCAAGATATGATAAATATTGATGCTTCTTTAAGTAATTTAAGGCGTGATGGACATACTTTAGATAGTGATGATGATAGTACAATTAAGGAGAAATTTCAAGTATTCTTAAATAATATCAGTCAAACTAATCATCCTGATATAGAGTATGATATATCAGATAAACCATTGGTATATTCAAGACGCTCTAAATGGGTCAGTGAATCAATAGGTAATTCTGATGCTTATATACAACATAAACAAAGGCTTGCTTATGATATTCCAACTATAACGCTTCCATTATTTTGCAATATAAAAGTAAAATTACCGGATACTAATATAGTGTTTCATGAATCAGATGGCGGAAGTGATGTAACTGTTTATAAAACAATAGATTGGGGCGATTTAGTTGTATATATGACCTTCCCAATTCAAACAGTTTTAGAGCATGATAATGGGTCTCGTGAAAAAATATGTATACATACAGACCTTTTTCCAAATTATCCAGGCACTATGCATCCTTTTGTTTCTATAGAATGGGGTGGATATGCACATGGTAATACTTGTTTTGGCTCTTTCCCAATAGAAAGGTTAATTCTAGAAGGTAAGCTAATGGAAGCTTTAACTCACATGCAATCATGGGCGAATAGTTATGATGTACATAGAACCTCTCCAATTAATAATGCGAGAAGAACTTATTATAGCTTGAATAGTAGCAATGGTGCTTTGTCTAATGATAGTGATTGTTGTGATACGGCGTTTCAGTATTATAAGAATGAAACTGTAGATGCTGAAGTAGTCATTCCAATTGTAGAGGCACACTTAGCTCAATTCTGTGATGATTGTATATGTTCATCTGATTGCATAATCCAAGATAGAATGCTTGAGTTTCTAACGGCAAGGAGTCCATTAGAAGACTTAGCTTTATTAGAAGATTTTGTGAGAAGAGAATGGTGCAATATGTTCCCTGAAGGTCCAGCAATAAAAGAACAGCAATTAGAAATACTTGCAATGTTTGATACGTTTAGAAGTTATATACCTCACACTATAACAGTACGAGGAATGACTTCTGCTGCTAAGTTACTATTTCTTGATTTAAGTCATATTAAACAATCTGGCTTTGATTCTTGCATTGTAGATACATTACATAATCTACATGTTACTGACTGTATCGGTCGTGCTATGCGAACATCAGCACGCTTAAATTACAGACATAATATGTGTGTTGAAAATGGTACAATAGTTGAAGATATAGAACATGGACATACTATAATTGAAAGTTTAAAGGCGTATCAAGCGGCTTTAAATGTAGCTTATTTAGTTAGCTTATTGATAGTAACAGGCAAGGTGGGCTATAGTAATCTATCTGCACTTGGTGAACAATATACAATAGGTGAATTATATAATCTCTTGTATGACTCATGTAAAACTAATGCATACATCAGTAAAATGAAAATAGAATTACCATTTCCAGATGAAGATGGTATTCACTAACCCCCGTAAAGGTAAAGAAAGGTCTAAATGAAAACTAACAATGCTGTAGTGGTCTCATCACATAGATTCTACATTAGCAAAGAAGATAAAAAGAAGGTTTGGGATTATGCTCAATCTGCTTTTGATGTATATCAATCAGAAATCACAGGAATGATGGTAGTTTTACAAGATGCCGAAGGTGATTACATAATGCAGGACCCAATAATTCTTAAACAAGAAGTATCTGCCAGTGCGTGTGAAATTGATGAAGATGAAATGGCTATGTATACTTGTAAAATGATGTCTAAGTATTCTGGACAAGAAGTTCGCTTTTTATGGTGGCACAGCCATCATAACATGGGTGTCTTTTGGTCAGGTACAGATGATAAAAATATCTTGGTAAATAAAACACAAGATTTCAATTTATCATTAGTAGTTGGGTTAGATGGAGATTACTTGCTTAGGTTACAATTCTTTGAACCAGTAGAAACTTATGTTAATACTGAAATGCATGTCTTAGGTCAAGACTCAGGTGTTCCTGATGATATCACTAAGGAAGTCAAAGAACTATGTAATAAAACAACTTATGCTGTTACTAGACCTATCAATACCCATCAATCTAGCCTTCCATTAAATGCAAATGGAGTTAATGGTTATGGTTATCAATACGATGCTTATGACGAAAGTCAAGATGTATATGGAATGAGTTATGGTCATAGTAAACATTATAATAATGAATATAAAGAATATGTTGATTTAG
>Ga0114999_10000657_pt1 | contig 50718 bp, 45 predicted proteins | sample ArcticOcean_MG_C_3_FD_89820 | JGI IMG/M metagenome (GOLD analysis project Ga0114999, IMG submission 89820) | Marine microbial communities from western Arctic Ocean - ArcticOcean_MG_CB8_126 | ecosystem: Environmental > Aquatic > Marine > Oceanic | place: Arctic Ocean: Canada Basin | collected...
CGGACAAAAATCAATGACTATCTAGAAGGAAAGGTTGATCCAGTATTAGTTGAAGATGACTGCCAAGAGCTTACGAGTCAGCTAGCAGATAAAATCTTAACCCTGATCAAAGAAACGCCAAAATATTATCAGGAAATTGCTGAAATATTTTCTGAATACGAATTTCGAGTTGTAGCACAAGCCTTGGGTCAACTTCACACCGAAGGCAAGCTCTGGCAAGACAAACGAGGACGTGCTTGTCTTCGGGGCTCTGCCCATGCAGCTGAACCACCAACAAAAACCAATTGACGTACCCGCTATAACCGCCTATGTCATATTCTGCGTCTCACATACAACTTCCACCTTCTGGCCAACTATACGTAGACCATGTAGCACACTATGTAGAGGAAATGGACCAGGCTAGCCAAGACCTCAGAAACTTAGGGTTCACATTGACGCCCTTTTCACTTCAATCGCACAAGACAAAACCAAACGGCATGCTGGAACCTGCTGGTGCCGGTAATAGATGTGTGATGCTTGAACGAGGCTATATAGAATTTCTTACTCCAACCGGAACAACTCCAATCGCGAACCAACTTCGATCGGGAATTGAACGTTACATAGGCATTCACCTCGTGGCCTTTGGCACATCAGCACCCTCAAAAGATCATTCGCGTTTAATCGAAACCGATTTCTCGCCATTAAAGCCAGTCTCGTTACAGCGCAATATAGAGACCGAGACAGCCATCGAGACCGCTCATTTTATCGTGATACGTGTACCACACGGGACTATGCCAGAAGGTCGCATTCAATTTTGTCACCACCTGACACCACACTTTTTGTGGCAAAGCCGCTGGACTCAGCATGCGAACCATGCAATAGCAATCAGTGATATTATTTTTTGCGTTGCAAATCCTCAGGAAACTGCCGCGCGCTATGCACGCTATACCGGGTTAACCTCAATCACTCAAAAAAACTGTATCCGTATCACGACTAATCGTGGTTCTCTGCTTTTTTTGAATCCTAAGACTTTTACTCGCTGGTTCGGAGTTCATCCACCCACGCTGCCCTGGATTGCAGGCTATATCATTAAGACACGCAATCAGTTAGCCACACTGAATTATCTAAAAACTGCAGGCGTTCCATATCAAACACTTGAAAACGAACGACTGCTAGTTAGTCTCCCCCAAGCTCTAGGTGGGTACCTTATTTTTGAGCCTGAGAATTCCGAAGTGATAGACTTCTAAACTACTATGAAAATTTACTCTAAACAAAACTGGTTGGCGTGCGTAGGCACGGTATTTTTTGCACTAATTCCCTATCACACCGTGCATTCCCAGCTTCGACAGGTAACCATCGGAACTAACCCGGCGGGTACACACTCCTACGTGGTCGCGGGAGCTATAGCAACGGTTGTTCAAAATGAGAGTGGAATCCGATCAATAATCAGACCCTTCTCTGGTTCCTCTGCCTACGTTCCGTTGTTGCACCGGGGAGAAATTACCCTAGGAATGGTAACAAACATCGACTCGTATCTTTCATACTCTGGCCTTCAACCCTATAAAGCGGCCATGTCCAACTTGAGGCTGCTGGGGCGAGCCTTTCCACTTTACATGATGTATATGGTTAGAGGCGATTCAGATTTTTATCGTATAGAGGATTTAAGGGACCAGCGTGTTGTTGTAAGAATACGTGCAAATGCAGCACTGGAATTCCTTCATAGAGCTATCCTTGCAACAGGCGATCTAACCGGGGAAGACATTAATGAAGTCACTGTTGGAGGACTGACGGACGGAGCTAGACTTTTAACCGAGGGTCGGGTTGACGCTGTGTCTATAGGCGTAGATACAGCGCTTACCCTACAGGCACATAGCACGATAGGAGGGGGGATTCGCTACGTGACTATGGGTAACAATGAATTAAAACTACCCGAATTAATGCCGGGGTCTAAAGTGTCGCCTGCACCAAAAGGACCAACCACTATTGGCCTGGAGGAATTACCTCGAGTTTCTGAAATAAGCCACTATATTAATACAGGCATTCACTTATCCGAAGATAATGCATATTTTCTGACTAAGACCATACATGAACAATGGCAAACTTTACGGGATAACTATTCAGTAATGAGTGAGGTGCACGTCGAGGAGATGTCACCCATTAATCCCTCTATCCCGTATCATGAGGGAGCAATTAAATACTACAAAGAAATTGGTCTTTGGACCGCAGATCACGAGAAAAATCAGGCAGCTTTCCTGGAGTAATATTACATGAACAAAAATTCTAATAGTTTAGTCAATATGAATCGACGACGTGTCCTGACGGCCGTAGCTGGAGCCTCAGTTATCCCCTTTGTTTCACGACTTACCTCAGCGCAGGAAACCGTCTCACTGGACCCAATAGACCGGGATTGGTCGGGACAAACCCCTATCCGTTACCCTGATCCAGATGTCATCGCCTTAGATGATCGGTTTCGTCAATACATGATTGGAAACACGCACATTCAAAAACTATATACCGGATCACTTTGGTCGGAAGGTCCAGCTTGGAACGGAGTTGGGCGTTATGTGGTTTGGAGTGATATCCCAAACAATCTACAGCGAAGATGGATCGAAGATGATGGACGAGTCGCCGTATTTCGTAGCCCATCGGGCAATAGTAATGGTAATACGTTTGACTTCAGTGGAAGGCAGTTGTCATGCGAGCATGGCGGACGAAGAATTGCTCGTTATGAGCCCGATGGAACAGTTACAACGATCGCTGACCGATACAACGGGAAGAGGCTAAATTCTCCTAATGATGTGGTTGTCCATCCGGATGGGAGCATCTGGTTCACTGATCCACCCTATGGGATCCGAGCAAGTCAGTATGAAGGGTTCTATGCCGAATCAGAGACAAAACCAGCTGTTTACAGGGTTGATGGCTCAACAGGTCGAGTGACGGTGGTGACCGATGAAGTGGTTGGGCCCAATGGGCTCTGTTTTTCACCAGATTATTCTCTCTTATACGTTGCAGATACAGGATCAAGACCTCGCGCAATGAAAGTGTGGGATGTAAATGGAGCAACACTTAGTAATGGCAGGGAATTTGCTCAAATCAATGTCCCTAATGCAGGAGCTGATGGTATCCGATGTGATACTGATGGAAACGTATGGGCAGGTGTGCCTTTTGGTGTGCAGATTATTGCTCCAGATGGTGATGCCATTGGTATGATTCGACTACCAGAACGCTGCGCTAATCTGTGCTTTGGAGGGGCGAAAAGAAACCGATTATTTATGGTAGCTAGTCAATCTCTCTATTCAGTTTATGTTGGTGCTGCGGGGGCTCATATCTGCTAGCAACAGCAACAAAACCCCTAAAATAATTAGTAAGATCGGAGGCTGTTTTCTGCTATTCAATCGAGTACAGAAGGATACGGTAATCGCAAAAACCTCTTATTGCGTTACTGCTAGGACCATCTTCTTAGTTGGTGCAGTGATCTGGGTGCTTTTTTTCACGGGCATAGCTGTTAGCCAAACAATCAATGCACTTGAAGAGGGGCCCACAGCTGAGTTCCATTTCGCAAGACTTGTTTACTCGGATGCATATAGCAGTCGACGGGCCAGATGGGGTGGTGGCGGAGCCTGGAGCACCGACTACCCCGATGCTGAATACCACCTTATGCAAGGTGTAAATCGTCTTACACGGGTAGATGGCCAAACCGTTAACATTAATAGGGGTCTTTATGGTGACGGTGGTCGTCTTGTTACCCTAAATAACGAGCGAGTATTTGATTATCCGTGGCTCTATGCAGCCGAGGTGGGACAATGGTATTTAAGCGACTCAGAGGCTGCTCGATTGCGAGAATACCTTGATCGTGGCGGCTTCCTGATAGTCGATGATTTTTGGGGAGAAGGTGAGTGGTCAATATTTCTTCAGTCGATGCTAAGAGTATTCCCTAACAGACCTATTGTAGAGCTGAGTGACGATCACGAACTACTACACGTACTCTATGATCTAGATCAGCGCACTGCTATCCCTGGCGCTAATGGGCTTAGGCAAGGCACAGTGCCACACTGGCGCGGAATCTTCGATAACGACGGGAAATTAATGGTGGCTATAAATTTTAATATGGATATGGGTGACGCTTGGGAACATGCCGATGACCCCTGGTATCCAGAATCTATGACTACCTTAGCCTACCGTTTCGCAATCAATTATGTAATCTATTCGATGACACATTAAAATGATTCGTTAAAGATAGAGTCGATGGGCGCCCGCGTTATACCTCATTTCTCTGGGGGAGTTTGAATGAAGAACAAGCGCCCAACGACCGGCGCGTATCCTACAGATCTAAAAAACTTAGCGCAATAGTTTTATTAAAGATTTTTGCGCTGTTCAAGACCCCCCATCCTATGGGGTTCTTTCAGGAAATCTCACGATAAAACCATCTCGATTTGGCATCTGCACTTCAGGAAGAGTATCAGCATTCATAACATCTTCATTATCGATGATATTATTTAAAACAAGAAGATAAGCAGTAAGGGCATAAACCTCATCATCAGTGAGCGTCCGTGGCGCAAACCAAGGCATAGCTCGTCGTGTGTAATCAAAAATGGTTGTTGCATAAGGCCAAAAGTTTCCAATAGTCTTGCCAGTATCAATTCCATTTGAAAGCGGTTCTCCACCTGCCAAAGCAGGACTGATGCCACCTTCAGCATTTACACCATGACAGACAGCACATTTTTGCGCGTAAATACTTTCTCCTTGCTCTGCAGTCCCCTGGCCTAATGGAAGCCCTGTTCCGTCAGGCAATATATCTATGTCCCATGCAGCAATGTCTTGTTCGTTAATCGGCATACCAAGATTCGGGCCCTGTGCATTACTGCTAGTCCAAACAAACAAGACCGCTGCCAACACTAATATAGGCTGGGTACTACGCATAAACATGTTTCACCTCACCGGCTTGATCAATCTTCCAGCTTGTAGGCCCATTGTAGTGCTGACTAGGGAATCCATTTATATTTGGCACTCGTGATGCCTCCCCACGAGCAGCCACTATTTCGCTACGGGTGGGCTGTACATGCCCTGCCTCATCCCATGCCCTACTTTGCAAAATAGCGGGCCCACCATCCCATTGCCATGGAATGCGGAAACGGGTGAAAGCCTTTGATAATACTGGTTCTTGAAGTGCTGCCTGTGCCCAACTCTGCCCACCATCTGCAGAAACTAAAACCTTGGATATCCTTCCATTGGCAGAATAAGCAACGCCAGAAATCTCATAAAGTCCTTGCCCGTTCATTAACAAACCTGGAGATGGGCGGGTGATAAATGACTTCACTTCCTGCAAGAAATAAAACTGATACGCTTTTCCACCAGGTAATATTGGTGCATAGGTCCTTGCCTCATAAATGCTCATAGCTGGTTGATCGACTAATTCTAACCTTCGCAGCCACTTCACGTTCATGTTTCCCTCCCAGCCTGGCACAAGGAGCCGCATAGGATAACCATTACCTGGCATTAATCGTTCGCCATTCTGATACAGCACGATCATGGCATCATCAAGTGCCTTTGATATCGGGACACTACGGTGCAAGGCAAGTGAATCCGAGCCTTCAGCAATCAACCATTTTGCAGTTGGTTCAATTCCTGCCTCTTCAAGAAGAGTAGACAGCATAACCCCACTCCACTCTGCACAGGACACATATCCGTGAAGTGCCTGCACATCTGCGTCTAACGGTTTGGGTGACCACATCGGTGCGCTGTTCCCTCCACACTCAACAAAATGCATACGCGAGACTATGGGATAGCGCATTAAAGACTCGAGCGTAAAAACTAGTGGTTGCTTGACTAAGCCGTGAATGACTAAGCGGTGTTGCTCAGGATCGATGTCAGGCGAGCCAGAACGTGAAATAACAAAATGCAATCCATTAGGCGTAAAGGTTCCATCTATCATATGGTGAGGCGTACGTGATTGTTGACTGCGGGGTTCACCGTTGGGATTAGTCATCGTGCGGACTACGCCATTCTCAAACCGAGACCGCGTCTCATATGGTCCACTCGGCGTACCTGCCGATCCACTCCAAGGATCATCGACGAGCGTCTGTGCCTGCAAAGGCACAGCTATCGTATAACCGGTCATTGCGGCAGCAAGAGCACTCCCACCCTTGAAAAATGCTCGACGGTCAAACAATCCATTTTCAGCTGCTGGCCCTAGATCTGTCCAAATTCTTGTCGAGTTTTGTTTTTTCATATCGTCTTCTCACTCACGTTATTGCTCCTTGGTGTACGTTAACATAAGCTCGCCCAGCTATTCGGCATAGGTGATCCCTGCATCTGATTCGAACGGAGCCACTGAGTGCCTGATGTTTCGCTCTTATCCTATCTCGGTGAGATTAGGCTACTGGCAAACAAAAAATTTGGGTTCCTACTAAAAACACTGCTAAAAGCACTCCAAGCTATGTTTTGGCTATGTACATTTGCAACAATGATCAGACATAGATCAAATGGCATACGTCTGACTTAACCCAATAGCACCATAATCTCAATCATTACGGGATGTGTAGAGGGGTCTCCAAAACCATATACTCTCAGGGTTAACAAGAAGTATCATGGTCATAGAGTAATAATTATCAACCTCTGAAGGGGAAAGCAATGAAGTATGCATCCATAACAATATTGACAGGAATGCTTTTAATTGGTCACACAGTTGCTGCACAAACAATACTGTTCAATGGATCAAACTTAGATAGTTTTGATCAACTAGGCGATGCTAACTGGAATATTTCCGGCGATGTTGTTGAGGCAACTAGTGGCAATGGACACCTGGTCACTCAAAACTCCTATGACAACTTTGTATTGAGTGTAGATTTTTGGGTGGACGATCCAGCTAACAGCGGCATATTTATTCGTTGCCAAGACCCAGAAATGATATCACCCGATACATGCTATGAAGTCAACATCTTTGACCAACGTGCAGATCAAACCTACCGTACTGGTGGGATCGTATATTTTGCTGCACCTGCCGCACAAATCAATGCAGGTGGTCAGTGGAATACTTTTGAGATTCGAGCAGAAGGTAGCCAAATTATGGTTACGCTAAACGGAGTAATCACAGTGGATATGGATGATGACACTTTTTCAGACGGCCCACTTACACTTCAATACGGTAGTGGTGTTGTCCGGTTTCGGAACGCGAAAATTCAGAAACTTTAAAACTATCTCAGTGAGGAATTCTTTCAATACCTGACATATAGGGTCGCAGCACCTCTGGAATGAGCACTGTACCGTCTTCCTGCTGATAGTTTTCCATCACTGCGATAAGGGCACGGCCAACAGCAACACCTGACCCGTTTAGTGTGTGCAAAAGCTCTGGTTTTCCAGTATCTGGATTACGCCATCGGGCATGCATACGTCTAGCTTGAAATGACTCACAGTTACTACAGGAGGAAATCTCTCGGTATTTCTCTTGGCCGGGCAACCAAACCTCTATATCGTAGGTTTTTGCAGATGAAAATCCAGTATCCCCCGCGCATAAGGTCACGACTCGATAGGGCAACTCAAGTCGTTGAAGAATAGTCTCCGCATGAGAGAGAAGTTCTTCTAAAGCACGATATGAGTCCTGTGCAGAAGCAATATGAACAAGTTCTACTTTCTCAAACTGATGCTGTCGAATCATTCCCCGAGTATCTCGGCCATAAGAACCTGCTTCGGAGCGAAAACATGGCGTATGTGCCACTAACCGCATAGGGAGATCCTTAGACTCAAGGATCCTATCACGCACAAGATTACTAAGAGGCACTTCCGCAGTAGGAATCAACCGCAAAGCTGTCTCACCAGAGAGAGTAAAAAGATCATTGGAAAATTTAGGTAACTGCCCTGTCCCAAATAACGAATCATCATTCACAAGATATGGGACATAGTTCTCTGTGTAACCATGATCGTCAACATGAACATCCAACATGAACTGAGTTAAAGCACGATGTAACCGTGCCAAAACTCCCTGCAAAACGACAAATCTACTACTAGCTATTTTACTAGCTACCTCAAAATCGATTAAGCCAAACCCTTCACCTAAGGCCACATGATCTTTTGGCTTAAAGATGAAATCTTCCGGTTTTCCCCAAGTTCTAATAACCGCATTAAAACTCTCGTCTGACCCATCTGATACGGACTCATGAAGCAAATTAGGAATTTCCGAAAGAAAGCGGTCTAGCTCAACCTGCAAGTCATGTAATCTTAATTCAGAAGCAGAAAGGACATCTCCAAGCTTATCTACTTCCGCTTTTAGTGGTTCTATATCCTTACCTGCTGCCTTTGCCTGTCCAATGGCCTTGGATCGTTCATTTCGGCTATGCCGTAACTCCTCTACTTTGCTTTGCAAAGACTTGCGTTCATCTTCTAACCTCTGATAAAGATCTTGATCTAAAACAAACCCTCGTCGTAACAAATTTTTTGTAACGCCGACTAAATCACTACGTAACACTCTGGGATCTAACATTTAATAAATCTCATATTAGTCATAATTTCCCAGTGAAATCTCAACACGTTGGCACCAACCACCTAATGCAAAAACAGAGACAAACAGACCAGATGCAATACCAACAGTATTTGCAATGATATCTAGCGGATCGAATTGACGGTAAGGCAACCGCGCCTGTATAACTTCGAGCAACACTCCAAAAAAAATTAAAAAAAGAGCCATTTTCTTGCATCTTCCTTTCGCGTAAAGACCAGAAAACCACACTATCAATACAAAATAAGAAAGCGCATGTACAATTTTATCTGCATGTTCAAAGCCAGTTACCACGCCTCCTCCAGGTATAAGACTTCCCGTAGCAACAAGCAGCAGAAGTCCGAGACCAAGTAACCACCAGACTATGGGATAACGAAGAGATAACATTTGCTCGACCACTAGTCTTTGTTTGCTTCTTGCCCAATAACAGCAATGTCTCTGGGTGGAGTGAAATCAAACAAATCGTCCATAAGTTCAGGATTAAGTTCCAACCTCGAAAATTCCATCTCAGTTAACTGATTAAGCCCATCAACAAGTTCCAGTTTCAAGAGCTTACCGCTATTAAAACCAAGACGAATGGTACTAAAGTCAGATCCTCGATGCTTTGGTTGAAGTTCTATCCAGTGCGTACCGTCAATGAAAAAATCATTCAAAACTTCGAATGCGTCGAGCACACCCTGGCCACCACTTAACAGCATTGCAGGTGTAGCGGCAATAGTCTCATCTAACGGACTAACCGTTACCTGATCAAGATCAACATCATAAATCCAGAGATTTTCTCCATCCGCCACTACCTGTTGTTCAAATGGCAGCTCGTAGCTCCAGATAAACCGATTAGGACGCTTAAGAAAAACTATTCCCTCTGCTTTTTCAACAAGTTGCCCCTCCGAATTCCAAAGTAATTGCTGAAATTCAGCTCGCATTGTCTGTGTGGACTCAAGAAACTGTTCTAAAGATGTAAGACCATCTAAATCAGATTCTAGACCTTCAGTTTGAGCGGCTAAGTGCTGAGTTATAACAGCAGCACAAGCCACAAAAAGAAAGCGACAAAAATTAAGTCTCCCCAGCGGGTGGCGGCGCAATAACTTCCCTAAATCCATTCGTTTGCAGGCTTCCGACTATGCCAGCCTCCTCCATAGTTTCGACCATCCGTGCAGCACGGTTATATCCAATCCTCAAGCGACGTTGCACACTGGAGATTGACGCTTTACGTGTCTCAGTAACAAGACGAACTGCGTGATCGTAAAGCGGATCCTGCTCGCCGTCCAACTCTCCAGATGGTGGAGGATCAATCCCAGGAATAGTCTCACTGGGACCAGAGAGAACATCATCAACAAATGAAGGTGTTCCGCTAGCACGAAGACTCTTTACAACTGCATGAACCTCATTATCAGAAACAAAGGCTCCATGAATTCTAGTTGGAGTTGAAACTCCAACTGGCAAATACAACATATCACCATGACCAAGGAGATTCTCTGCACCACTCTGATCAAGAATAGTACGAGAATCAACCTTTGCCGATACTTGAAAAGCAATTCGACAAGGTATGTTTGCCTTGATCAGGCCAGTGATAACATCCACGGACGGCCTCTGAGTAGCAACAATCATGTGGATCCCGGAAGCGCGTGCCTTCTGAGCTAACCTGGTGATCAGTTCCTCAACTTTCTTGCCTACTATCATCATCATGTCAGCAAGCTCATCGATAATGACAACTATATAAGGTAATGGCTGCAACGAAGGTGCGTTCTGTTCCAATCCCTCTTCTAACTTGAAAGTGGGATCAGGAATTGGCTCACCCTTCTCTATAGCTTCGTTCACCTTGCGGTTGTAGCTTGAGATATGCCTCACACCCAAAGCCGCCATAAGAGCATAACGATGCTCCATTTGGGCAACGCACCACCGAAGCGCATTAGCCGCTTCTCTCATATCAGTTACGACCGGTGCAAGAAGATGTGGAATACCCTCGTATACAGATAACTCAAGCATCTTTGGATCAATCATGATCAAGCGGACATGCTCGGGAGATGATTTGTATAATAGGCTTAACACCATTGCATTAAGCGCAACGGATTTTCCTGAACCAGTAGTTCCAGCAATTAATAAGTGTGGCATCCTCCCGAGATCGGCCACCACCGGTTGGCCCCCTATATCCTTACCCAGAGCCAGAGTCAAAGGTGAGCTCAGTTTGTCATAAACTTCAGATTTAATAATCTCACCCAAAGAAACTAATTCTCTCACCTCATTTGGAATTTCGAGACCAACGAACGGCTTGCCTGGTATCACCTCCACCACCCGTACGCTAACCGTAGACAGCGAACGAGCTAGATCCTGCGAGAGACTACTAATCTTACTGGCTTTTAGGCCTGGGGCCGTCTTGAGTTCAAATCGAGTTACTACTGGTCCTGGCTGAACTGAAACCACTTCCACTTCAATACCAAAATCGGCGAGCTTCAGCTCTACCAGTCTGGATATTGCCTCTAGAGCGTCAGCTGAATAACCACCTACGCTAGAAGGCGTGTCATCAAGAAGCGCTAAGGGCGGTAGTTTATTTGAAACAGTAGGTTCAAATAACGGCACTTGCCGTTCACGCTCAAGTCGTTCACTAGATGGAAATACATTAAATGAAGGCTCGATACGTGTCGCTTCAGCTTTGGGTTTGGCACGACTCTTAGATACCAGATCCTGTCGATGCTGTTTGGCACGCCTCCCCTCAAGCCAAATCTGCGTTTGATTTATGCATATCTCAAGCTTGAGTAATATAGAAAATACGCCCCTCCCGGTAATATCCATAATGGCTAGCCAGGAAATACTAGTAGCCAGTGAGACACTCGCAAGCCATAGCACAACTAACAGAACGGTAGCACCGAGCAATCCCAAAACCTGCGCAAGACCTCCCCCCACAAGCTGACCAATTATGCCTCCAGCGGTTTCACGCATCTCAGGAGCAAAAAAATGTAATCTAGCTAGGCCGCAACTTGTAGCTAGTAATAATAGAACCCCTCCAATGCGCAATAACAATGCTGGTTTAACTAATGGAGCCTTACCTTCACGACCTCTAAATAACATGATCCCAGCTAGCAAGACTAGGCTAGGCAATAGATATGCTGGACGCCCAAACAAGAGGTAGGCTAGATCTGCAAACCACGCTCCTACCGGACCCATACGATTCTGAATAACTTGAGTATCAGATGAAACGCTAAATGCTGGGTCAGCGGGATGGTAGCTTGCCAAAGCGAGGAATAGGATTGTGGAAAGACCAATAAATACCCACAAAGCCGATTCCCGCAGCCCGCGGATTCGCGGAACTAACACGGAAGGTCGAGATCTAGTGACTTTTACCCTGCTCATGTTTTACACGAATATCTTGGGTTAACATACTGATTATACAGCTAGACTGGTGAATTAGACCACTGCTAAGTTTATTTGACTAGCCCACAAAACTCCAGACTACTCTGGGGTTAGAGTACTCACCGGAAACACACCATGATCTCAGCAATATGTCCCTGATTGATATAAGGAAATGCGGTAATAACAAGCATGCAGCTTCATATTCACCAACACTCAAGCATTCTAGAAGTTGACAAGGCAGACTGGAATATCCTTGCAGGCGATTCTCCATTTCTACGCTATGAATTCTTAAGCGCTTTAGAAAACTCCGGTTGTGTTGGTAATAAAACAGCCTGGGAACCTGCGCATATCACTGTAGTCGATAAAAGCGGCAGGCTATTAGGAGCTTTACCTTTGTACATCAAGTACGACTCTCAAGGCGAATTCGTATTTGATTGGAGCTGGGCTAATGCTTACGAACAAGCTGGCATTTCATATTATCCAAAGCTTGTATCTGCCGTTCCTTTCACTCCGGCAACTGGTCAACGCATCCTTGTAAGGGATAGTGAGAATTTTGACATAATAGCCTCTGCCCTACTAAATAAAGCAAAAAAATTCGCTGAAGAAATCAATGCCTCATCCCTGCACCTTCTTTTCCCTACAGATACGGAAAAGCAGTTTTTATCTAGTACAGGCCTAGTCCAACGAAAAGGCTGTCAATTCCATTGGCATAATCGTGGATACACTAACTTCGATGAATTTCTCGAATGTTTCGTTTCAGTTAAACGAAAAAAAGTGAGACGAGAAAGACGACGAGTTTACGAAGCAGGCGTGCAATTTGAGTATCTTTCTGGTGACCAGCCTAGCGAAGAGGATTGGGATGCTGTTTTCGACTACTACTCTCGCAATTTCACACGGCGTGGTCGAGCACCCTATTTAAACAGGAGTTTTTTCAATGAAATATCTCAAACTATGCCAGATAGTCTTTTACTGATTCTTGCTCGGTTTAAAAAAAAACCTATAGCAACCGCTATTTGTTTTCGAAACCAGCATACTTTGTATGGTCGTTATTGGGGTAGTCTTGCAGACTTTCATAGTCTTCATTTTGAAACTTGCTACTACCAAGGAATAGAGTACTGCATTAACAAAGGCATTAATCGGTTCGAGCCAGGAACCCAGGGAGAACATAAACTCAGTCGTGGATTTACGCCTGTAGCAACCTGGTCAAGTCATTGGATCAAGGACCCATTGTTCAAACAGGCAATTACACAGTTGGTTGATCAAGAAAAACTACAAGTTAATGCATACATAAATGAACTCGAAAAACATGAGCCTTACCGCAAAGATCACACTGCACAAGGTGAAAACAAACAGAGCCCCTTATGCCGATAGAAGATAATGCGAGTGTGGTTCCTTGGCTACCTAAAAACAGTCTACCCGATGCATTTCCACACCCACGTCATGCAATAGATGGGCTACTAGCCATTGGTGGGGATCTAAGTCCAAAAAGGATATTAGCCGCGTACCTAAAAGGTATCTTTCCATGGTATGAAAAACCGGATCCCATTCTCTGGTGGTCTCCAGATCCTCGAGCCGTTCTTTTTCCTGGAGACCTCCACATATCCCAGAGACTGGCTCGGAATATACGTCAGTCTTCGCTGAAAATCACCGCCGACACCGCTTTCTTGCAGGTTATCAGAGAGTGTGCAGCTCCACGTAAAAATTCAGAGGGAACTTGGATTTCTGACGATATGTCTGAAGCCTATCTAAACCTTCATGAGCTTGGGTGGGCTCATTCTTTCGAAGCTTGGCACGATGGCGATTTAGTGGCAGGCATATACGGTATTGCTATTGGACGGGTATTCTTCGGGGAATCAATGTTTTCTCGCATTAACAATGCCTCAAAAATCCTTTTCGTTAACACATTGAAATATCTTATATCTAAAAATTTTGAATTGATTGATTGTCAGGTCTCGTCTAAGCATTTGCAATCGCTAGGGGCGACCACACTTCCTCGTATTGAATTTCTTAGAAAGATTGAGATGCTCTGCAAACCTCGTGGAACTGGCTTTTCGTGGGCTCTTGACCATGCTCGCTATATAGATTCCATAATCAGGTAATTATGGTAATCCGAGCATCTTATTAATAGATATGCAACAATTCATCAGCACGCATGATTAGGAATTAGAAGCTGATATGGCTAAAGAAGAAGCACTGCAAATGGATGGGCTGGTTTCAGAGACATTACCGAATACTACATTCCGTGTAGAGTTAGAAAATGGCCATATGGTAATGGCTCATATCTCAGGAAAGATGCGGAAAAACTATATTCGGATCCTCAAGGGAGATAAGGTCACGGTGGAACTTACTCCTTACGATCTCACCAAAGGACGCATAACTTATCGGTCACGGTAAAAATTTTAAATCAATTTTTATTGCCCTTCGGAGATATGTTCCAATTCCTGTGTTAATGGATCCACGATGAGCTTAAGTTTATTGCCGGTTGCATGTAAGTCAATCCGAACATGACCTCCACCCGCAAGTTTACCAAACAATAATTCCTCTGCCAGAGGGCGTTTGATGTGTTCTTGTATCACACGGGCCATGGGTCGAGCGCCCATTTTTTGGTCATATCCTCGCCCTGCTATCCAAGATCTAGCTGCCTGCTCAAGCTCAATGGTTACATTCTTTTTATCCAATTGTGCCTCTAATTCCACAATGAGCTTATCAACAACTCGAATAATGGAACGTTCATCAAGTTCATCAAACTGAATGATTGCATCAAGCCGGTTACGAAACTCTGGCGAGAAAACCTTTTTTATTACTTCCATCGCATCACTTGAGTGATTTTGAAGGGTAAAACCTACGGAAGCCCGACTAGCTTCCTGTGCGCCTGCATTTGTTGTCATTACCAGAATTACATTGCGAAAATCTGCTTTTCTGCCATTGTTATCTGTTAAAACACCGTGATCCATAACCTGAAGAAGCAAATTGAACACCTCTGGATGGGCCTTTTCTATCTCGTCAAGCAACAACACGCAATGTGGCGTCTTGGTAATAGCCTCCGTCATAAGACCGCCTTGGTCAAACCCGACATAACCAGGTGGAGCACCAATGAGTCTAGATACCGTATGCCGTTCCATATACTCCGACATATCAAAACGAACAAGCTCTACCCCCATCGTTAAGGCAAGCTGGCGGGTTACCTCTGTCTTTCCAACTCCCGTCGGCCCAGAAAACAAGAATGACCCCACTGGTCGCTGCTCATCGCCCAACCCAGATCGAGACAGTTTTATTGCTGAGGTTAATGCTCCAATAGCACGGTTCTGACCAAAAATAACAAGCTTAAGATCCCGCTCCAAATAGCTGAGCACATCTCGATCTGATGCCGAAACTGTTTTCGGTGGTATTCGCGCTATCTTTGCGACAATCTCGTGTACCAGTTCAACATCGACGACCTTTTTTCTCTCAGACTCAGGCTGTAATCTCCTATTCGCGCCTGCCTCATCAATAACATCTATAGCCTTATCTGGCAGCTGACGATCATTGATATGCCTATCTGATAATTCAGCTGCGGCCTGAAGAGCATCATCGTCATAAAGAACATCATGATGTTCTTCAAAACGATCTTTAATTCCACGAAGAATCTGCACTGTCTCTTCGATACTCGGCTCAACAATATCGATCTTCTGGAACCGACGTGCTAACGCATGGTCCTTCTCAAAAACCCCTCGAAACTCCGAGTACGTGGTAGAGCCAATACAACGAATATCTCCATTTGCAAGTGCTGGTTTAATCAAATTAGAGGCATCCATAACTCCGCCAGATGCGGCACCTGCTCCTATAACCATGTGTATTTCGTCTATAAACAGAATTGCATCCTTCTGCTTCTTAAGTTCATTCATCACATCTTTTAAGCGTTGCTCGAAGTCGCCTCGATATTTGGTCCCAGCAATTAACGAACCCATGTCAAGCGAATATATCGTACTGTCTCGCAAAATCTCAGGGACACTATCTTCTATAATTAGTCTAGCCAGACCTTCTGCAATAGCAGTCTTACCAACGCCAGCTTCTCCCACGTAAAGTGGATTATTTTTTCGGCGACGGCATAGAATTTGGACAGTGCGCTGAATCTCCGATTCTCGGCCTATGAGAGGGTCGATCCGCCCATTTTCAGCCTGAATATTGAGATTCATAGTAAACCGTTCTAGAGCGCTAGCTTGCTTCCCACCGCGCTCACTCTCCAAATGATCTTCTGATTCGGCACCTTCAGAAACATCACCTTGAACGTTGGAAGAACCATGAGAAATATAGTTAATCACATCAAGTCTCACAACATTCTGCAAACCCAGAAAATAGACCGCCTGCGCCTGTTTTTCACTAAAAATAGCTACTAATACGTTCATTGGCGTCACTTCTTTCTTACCGCTTGATTGAACGTGGAATACAGCTCTTTGTAAGACTCGTTGAAACCCTAACGTTGGCTGTACATCGACATCTTTATCCTCTTGGTTGAGCCTAGGCGTAGATTCATCTACAAACTCATTAAGGTCATTTCGCAGTCGTTTGATATCTGTTCCACACGCTTGAAGAGTGTCCGCAACCTGTGACGCATCTAAGAGAGTGAGCAATAAGTGTTCAACGGTAATGAACTCATGCAAATCATTCCGAGCCCTCTGAAAAGTCTCATTTAAACAATACTCAAGTTCGTTCGATAACATTAATTTTCTTCCATCGTGCATAACAACGGATGTTGATGCTGCTGTGCTAATCCGGTGACCTGTACAACCTTAGTTTCAGCAATTTCATAGGCATATACACCACATATACCCTTCCCCTCAGTATGGACCTGCAACATGACTCTAGTGGCATTTGATCGATCCATAGAGAAAGTTTTCTGGAGAATCTGGACCACAAAATCCATAGGCGTGTAATCATCGTTTAATAAAACCACACGATATAAAGGAGGCTTTTTTAATTTCGGGCGAGCTTCCTCTACGGCCAAACCATGATCGCCGTTCGCCTCTTGTCCAAATCGCTCTTCTGACATACTGGATATTATCGGGCCTTCTCAGAAAATTTAAAGTCAACATGCTTATGTAAAACCATATCTAATCACAAAACAATGAGACAATTTCAAAAAAAACCATCTCAAAATATACTATTTTGCTTGTTCACCCGCTCTACCCTGCCTAATATGATCTCCTAAGACAGTAAATTCACCGCTGTAAACGTGTGCCTATGAATATCACGACACGATTACTCCAATGGAGAGATATACCGCCCGAACGATGGGCGAAGACAACTAATCGTTACCTGCCTCAGGTGGCTTGTGGTTTGCTTGTCTTAATATTAGCGCATGAGCTTACCCAACTGACATGGGCACTCCTTAGAATTGGGAGTCCTAACACCCACCAACCAATGGCGAACACACCGCCCATATTAATAACATCTCCCGTACAAATTCAAAACACAGCTGATGCGAATCAAATTGTTGAGCGACATTTATTCGGACAAACCACTGAAGAATTTGAAGCATCTATTCAAGGAGTTGTTTACCCTGCCGCAGATAATCTCTTGGATGTCCCAGATACTTCTCTCAGTCTCCAGCTTAAGGGTGTGGCTGCTGACCCGCTTGACCGTACACGTGGAGCCGCCATCATCGCTGATGGCACAGGCACCGAAAAAACTTATACTGCAACCGATGCTATAGACAATGGGGATGGCGCGCAGTTGCACTCAATCTATGCCGATCGCGTTCTGTTAAATCGAGGTGGTAGATTAGAGAGTTTACGACTACCAAAGCAGGACCTAGAAAGCACCATGTTGATGGCTAAGCGACCAACAATATCAACGCCACCGCAACAAATGACGCAAATGGTCTTAACCGACAATGCTACTCGTTTCAGAGAAGTCATGCGTGTGGCCCCACATATAGAGCAAAGCCAAATGGTAGGCTTTCGTATAAACCCGGGAAGCGAGCAAGCTCAATTTGATGCGCTAGGGCTACAACCAGGTGACGTGATTACAGAAATAAATGGTACAGCTATGACAGACCCAACGCGCGGTTTGCAGGTTTTTGAAAGCCTAGGACAGTCCACACAGGCCAGCGTCACTATTATTAGAAACGGACTATTCGAAGTGTTAACTATTGACACATCCCAACTGAGCCAACTTCCATAAAGTCGTCAATCAAATACCATTGATATCACAATGCTCATCGCGGAATAACTGGAACCTACTAATAATGCAATATTCAATCATCAGGACGATCTTCGCAAACATTAGGAAAGCGATTTTAGTTTTCATCCTGGTCTTCCTCAACGCAAGTAATATCTCCGCCCAAGACCTTCAACAGATCATGCCAAACTACCGAAATGCTGATATTCGGCAGATAGTAGAGGCTGTTGGTGAGGTCACTGGCAAAAATTTCTTGGTCGACCCAAGGGTGACTGGAAGCGTGACGCTCCTATCCTATACTCCAATGTCGCCTGAAGCATTTTATGAGGCATTTCTGGCTACACTCCAAGTGCATGCTTTTGTAGCGGTAGAAACTGATGATCTAGTCAGGATTATCCCGGATGCCAATGCAAGAATGTTTCAGAGCACTAGCCCCAGTAACGCAGCAGATGAAATGCTCACTCAAGTGATCAAATTAGAGAATATTTCTGCGGCACAAGTGGTTCCAATTCTTCGTCCCTTAATTCCCCAGTATGGTCATCTTGCGGCCCACCCTGCCGCTAACCTTTTGATCATTGCAGACCGTGCGGTCAACGTAAGACGCATGCTCAATATTATTTCTCGAATGGATCAAAACAGCAACGCAGATATTGAAGTCATTAGACTAGAAAATGCATCTGCAAGTGAAGTAGCAACCATGCTAACCACGTTAAATCAAGCTGCAACAGCTACCGGCCTACCAACGGCAACAATTGCAGCGGATAATCGCACAAATAGCATTCTTTTAAGTGGTTCCAGTAATAGCCGGCTGCGCTTTCGAGCACTGATTGCCCATCTTGATACCCCTACTGAGAATGGAGGCGATGCACATGTTCGCTATCTGAATTATGCGGATGCTGAGATATTAGTGGCCAATCTTCAAACTCAATTTGCTACCTCTCCAGGCACGAATGGAACTTCCTCTGGGGGAGCCACTATATGGGCAGATGCTGGGACTAATGCACTCATCATTAACGCTGATGCTAGAACACTCCAAAATGTGAATTTTGTAATTGATAAGCTAGATATTCGCCGTGCACAAGTACAAGTTGATGCAATCATTGTAGAGATGTCAGAAAGCCGGGCTAACGAATTCGGCGTCACCTGGGCTATACAGGGTGCTAATGATGAACCATTAGCACTCACCAATTTCCCATCCACAGCACCGGGGGTCGCGCAATTAGGTGCTGCGGCTGCGGCTGCGGGAACAACATCCCTTAACCCAGCACTACTGCCAGACGGCATTCTTAGTGCTGTTGGCAGCATTAATAATACTGGAACAAGTTGGGCAGCTGTAGTAACCGCTCTTGCGGGCGATGCAACAACCAATATTATTGGCACACCAACGATTGTTACCCTTGACAATGAAGAAGCGGAAATTCATGTCGGACAAGAGGTTCCCTTCCTCACGGGACAATTCACGAATACTGGGGGAGCAGCAGGTGCAGTCAATCCCTTTCAGACAGTGCAACGTCAGGAAATAGGAATGCGGCTCGCAATCACACCACAGATTAATGAAGGTAGTGGTGTGAAACTAATTATTGACCAAGAAACCTCTAGTCTGAATGCAAGCGTTACTGGTGCTATTGATCTGATCACTAACACTCGAACCATTACTACCTCAGTCTTTGTTGAGGATGGGCATATTCTGGTTCTAGGCGGTCTGATTGATGAACAGTTACGAGAAAATGAACAGCGAGTCCCAGTCCTAGGAAGAATCCCTATTCTAGGGGGACTATTTCGTTCCCAATCAGCAGAACTGGTAAGAACTAACCTAATGGTATTTATTCGTCCCACTATCCTCCGTGATAGTGTTCAAGCTGCTTTTGAAACTAATGCTAAGTACCGCTACATACGAGATTTACAGCTTCAGCAAAATGAGACTCCTCTCCCTCTCATGAGAGATCAAACACGCCCCACGTTACCTGAACTACCAGAAATACAACCTCAAAATTCTGAAACAAGTCCGGTGGAGTAAGCATAGTGGTGGCAGAAGTGAAGTTAGCACTAGCACAGAGCGGAGATGAACCCAAGGCACACGAACGTCCGATTCCGTTTGCTTTCGCCAAAAGGCACGGAGTTTTGTTCCAAGGTACCCAGGACAATCAGCCATTAGCTATATACCGAAAGGGCACATCACCTCAAAGCCTTGCTGAAGTGCGCCGTTTTGTTGGTAGTCCTGTTGTTTTTTCCCAGGTTGAAAAGGAGCTTTTTGATGCGCGTCTTCAGGTAGCCTACGAAAGCGGGGCCACCATGACGATTATGGAAGGGTTAGACAATGAAACCAATCTCTTAGAGGTGGCACAACAGCTGCCAGAACCATCGGACTTATTAGAAAGTGATGATGAAGCTCCAATCATTCGCCTTATCAATGCAGTCCTGACCGAAGCAATCAAAAAAAATGCATCTGATATACATATTGAACCGTATGAAAATCGCCTTGCCGTACGGTTCCGAATTGATGGGGTTTTACAGGAGGTTTTGCAATCACGGCAAGCGGTAGCACCTTTGGTTGCTTCACGAATCAAGGTCATGGCTAAACTAGACATTGCCGAAAAACGTTTGCCGCAGGATGGACGAATTTCATTGCGTATTGCCGGTCGTGCTGTAGACGTTCGCGTCTCAACTATTCCTTCAGGGCATGGTGAGCGCGTTGTGCTTAGATTGCTAGATAAACATGCGGGTCGGCTCAACTTATCGCATCTCGGAATGTCAATTGACGATCAAAAGGTGATAGATCAGCTAATTCACCGTCCACACGGCATATTGCTCGTTACTGGACCTACAGGCTCTGGCAAAACCACTACTTTGTACGCGGCTCTTGAACGAATCAATGATCTCAGTCGAAACATCCTAACCGTTGAGGATCCCATCGAATACTATATTGATGGTATAGGTCAAACACAGGTAAACTCAAAAATTGAGATGACATTTTCCAGAGGGCTGAGGGCAATACTCCGCCAAGACCCTGATGTTGTGATGGTAGGTGAAATCAGAGATCTTGAAACGGCTGAAATCGCTATACAAGCCAGTCTTACTGGGCACTTAGTCCTTTCGACATTGCATACTAATACAGCTGTTGGCGCGGTGACTCGGCTAAGAGATATGGGGGTAGAGCCTTTCCTACTATCATCTAGTCTAATAGGGGTACTAGCACAACGCCTAGTGCGTGTTCTTGACCCAGCGACACGCAAACCATATTTGGCCGGTGAATATGAATGCAAAGTCCTCGATACAGATACCAACAATCCACCAACTCTTTATCGACCTTCACAGGGCGATCTAGGCTACAGTGGTCGTACTGGGATATATGAATTACTTAGCATTGACGAACAGATGAGAACGTTAATTCATGAGGGCGCGGGAGAACAAACGCTTGAAACGCACGCCCGTTCTCGGGGACCTAGCATTCGCCAAAATGGGGCGTCAAAAGTTCTAGACGGAACTACAACTCTAGAAGAAGTACTTAGAGTAAGCCAGAGCGACTAGTAGTTTCTGGGCAATGCAGAACAACCACCTAAGGATTTTGAATGGGTGCATATCAGTACGTTGCCGTAAATAATCACGGAAAAGAAAAAAAAGGTGTACTTGAGGGCGACACGCCACGACAAGTTCGCCAGATTCTGCGTGAACAATCACTTATTCCCGTGCAAGTTTCAAAGGTCAAAGAAAAATCTTGGCGAGCGAAAAGTCCGTTTTCTTTGCGTCGTAGCATTTCTGCATTGGAGTTGGCACTACTTACACGACAGATTGCAACCCTAGTAAGAGCTGGTCTCCCCCTAGACGAGGCGCTTCAAGCCGTTTGCGAACAGACCGAAAGTTCACGCATCAGAACTATACTTTTTGGAGTGAGATCTAAAGTTTTAGAAGGGCATACTCTAGCCTCAGGACTTGAGGATTTCCCTTATGCCTTTCCACATGTATATCGGGCAACAATCTCAGCTGGCGAACAAGCCGGCAAGTTAGACTTAGTACTAGAACGGTTGGCTGACTACACTGAATCACGGCACAGTCTCCGTCAGAAAATCAACCATGCAATGATCTATCCTATCGTTCTAACGAGTCTAGCCCTCACAATAGTCACACTAATGTTGGTATACGTAGTACCAAAAGTCGTTGGTGTATTTGAAACAACCGGACAAACTCTACCTCTACTAACTCGAGCCTTAATAACGATTTCCATGTTTCTTCAGAATTGGTGGCACATGCTGATAGTTACCATTGCTGGTACCGCCTTTGGCATCAAGAGATTATTAAACTATGAATCCTATCGGCGTCGTTACCATGAGTGGATACTCTTTCTTCCAATATTTGGTCGAGTAAGCAAAGGGATAAATACTGCTCGTTTCACTCGGACCCTGAGCATACTCAGCTCAAGTGGAGTACCAATCCTTGAAGCACTACGCATTAGTGGTAGCGTAATTACAAATTTACCAATGCGAGATGCTGTTGAAGAAGCTGCTGTTCGTGTCCGGGAAGGCGGTGCTATTGGTCGATCTTTAGCTCAATCAAAAATCTTCCCAGCAATGAGTATTCATCTAATCTCAAGCGGCGAAGCTTCTGGGGAACTTGAGAACATGCTTGAGCGTGCTGCAAACCATCAGGAAAATGAAATGGACAGCCTTCTCGGAACTATGTTAGGAATTTTAGAGCCGGCTCTAATTATTGTTATGGGATTATTGGTGCTGGCTATTGTGATGGCCATCCTTCTTCCAATTTTTCAGATTAATCAGCTTGTAGCATAAAATATTTTTAGAGGTATAGACCCAAGTTTAGTAGCTAACAAAAATCTCTTTCTGCAAGATTAGATTGAATTACGAAGAACCCCAACAACTATTCCTTCTATAGTCATAGACTGCTCTCTAAGGTCCACTTTGATGGGATCAAAATCAGGATTTTCTGGAATAAGTAAAACTTCATGCCCTACTTGATGGTAACGTTTCACAGTTACCTCGTCTTCTAATCTAGCAACAATTATTTGACGATTTCGAACCTCTGGTGAACGGTGAACCGCTACCAGATCACCATCCAAAATACCCGCATCGCGCATACTCATGCCGTTAACACGAAGTAAATAATGAGCTTCTAATTTAAAAAAATTAGGATCAATCTGATAGTGAGCTTCTATGTGTTGCTCAGCTAAAATTGGCTCCCCAGCTGCAACCCGTCCTATCAGTGGCAACCCCATTTGTTGACGCAATGCATCTTTCAATCGAATGCCTCGTGAAATGCCTGGCAGCAGGTCTATAACTCCTTTTCTCTCCCACGCTCTCAAGTGTTCTTCAGCAGCATTAACAGAGCGAAAACCCAACTCTTCAGCGATCTCAGCTCGCGTAGGGGGGAGACTTGTTTCCTTTATAACTCTTTGAATTAAAAGTAAAATTTGATTTTGCCTAGAGGTTAATGCATCCATATAAATTCACTGTATATAAAGTCAGTACCTGATACTATATACAGTTCTATTCCAAGATCAATACTAAAATAAATATAATGCCAACTTGTGCAGATAAACAGATAACATATTTCTTTGGCGCACAACGTCAAAGCCTGCACATGTAACATTCCACGAATTGGAACAATACGCTGCACTCGTCTACAAGGATCACTTTCCACTAAAAACGCACTGATTTATAAAAAAAAACAAGAAAAGGCTCTTTCTTAATTGCAGTGTTGCTCGCTTTAGGAAATAATTACCTAAAGTTTTGTCAGTTCAGCCAGGGGACCTCCATGATTAAGAAAATTCAACTAGGTGCACTTTGTGCCACCCTAGTAATTGCAACAGGATGCGCAACAATTAGTTCAGAAGATTTAGCTGCTGTACGTTCAGTCGCTGAGAGCGCGCAAAGCACAGCAAATGATGCTGCACGCCAAGCAGGTGAAGCCAGACAGATGGCCTCAGGCGCACAAAGCACAGCAAATCAGGCTCTTTCTGCAGCTAATGCAGCCCAAGCCTGTTGCGATGCGACAAACGAGAGAGTTGACCGTATGTTTGAAGCAAGCCAAACAAAATAACTTTACTCTAGCTACTGAAGTTAAAAACGCCGCTATATAGCGGCGTTTTTTTTCTTCTAGTCATTTTATTTCTGAACCTGAACAATCAAACTTTCAGAGGAAATAAATTCAGGTATTCCCAAAGATCGCAATGCCACAACTTCAGCAAGATCCCAACTAAAAAATTCACCTTGGCCTTCCTCTGTCGCCACAACAAATGCTCGTGTCAACTCAGTCATTGTCCAAGCATCATCCACCGAATCCTGATCCAGAGGCGGATGAGCTTCCAGATAAAAGCCGTCATTAGACCATCCAATTTTATAGGGCTGGTTCACAATACGTACTGGTGTGCCAACTGGTACAGTTTCAAAAAGCGCCTCAATATCTTCAGGAAACATGCGGATGCACCCGTGAGTCACGCGCATCCCAAGACCTGAAGGCTTGTTCGTGCCATGTATAAGGTAACCAGGCAAACTGAGGCGCAACGCATGTTTACCTAACGGGTTATCTGGACCAGGTGGCACAACTTTTGGTAATGGTCGATTTTCAGCGGCACGCTCTTGACGTATAGATTCTGGCGGATACCAAGTTGGATTAAGCGTTTTAGACACAATTTCTGAGCGTCCCAGTGGAGTACCCCATGCCACGCGCCCAATACTAATCGGATGCGTAATCACACGACCTGATTCGCCATCTGGATAGTAATACAACCGAAGTTCGGGCAAGTTAATCACAATGCCTTGTCGCGGCACTTTTGGAAGCACAAAGTGCATAGGCAGGATGATCTCAGTACCCTCGCCTGGCAACCACGGATCAACACTTGGATTCGCCTGGACCAGTTCCTCATACCCGAGGTTGTACTGACGCGCCAATTTGATAAATGTATCCTCATATTCAGCGAGGATACTCTGCGATTTACCGACGACATCACTGTCGGCAAAGAGTTCTAACTCTGCAGCTGACGACTGTCCCAGAGCACTAAGCCCCAAGACAATCCCTAAAATGCCTGCTACTTTAACCATATATGAATACATTATACGCTGTGGATGAATAAATTCAGAAGAATGACTCAAATTCTCAGCCAATCTTTATCTAAAACTAGCCCTTTAATTTGCTAATTCTTGGCACATCATCTAGCAGCAATCAACTCAAAGTATTAGTATCGCAGCAAACACGAGCCCCAAGTAAATCCGCCCCCAAATGCTTCAAGCAAGATCAAATCTCCCTTTTTTACACGACCGTCTCTGACAGCCGTGTCGAGAGCCATCGGAATCGAAGCTGCTGAGGTATTGCCATGCTCATTCACAGTTACCACAACTCGCTCCATAGGCAGCCCTAAACGTTTCGCCGTAGCACTAATAATTCGAAGATTAGCCTGATGAGGCACAAGCCAGTCTATTTGGCCCTTATCCAGGTTATTTTCTTTTAGGACCTTATCTACCATTGCCTCAAGCGTACGCACTGCAACCTTGAAAACCTCATTACCCTTCATTTTTAGGGAGCCCTGCACATTGGGTTTCATATTAGATAAACCAGTCTCTGTATACAGAAGTTTGCGATGCTTCCCATCAGCCCCAAGATCAGAATAGATTAGTCCCGGCTCCTCTGAAACCTCCAAAATCACTGCGCCTGCACCATCACCAAACAACACACAAGTTTCTCTATCCGTCCAATCTATTAGACGTGACATAGTCTCTGCGCCGATAACAAGAGCGCGTTTTGACTTTCCGGAACATAAAAATTGGTCCGCAACAGTTAGCGCATAGACAAAACCACTGCAGGCAGCCTCCAGACTAAAGGCGGGACCAGTAATACCCATCCGCTCCTGAAGCAGGCAAGCAACGTTTGGGAACATTCTGTCAGGCGTGCAAGTACCCACTACTATCAAATCAATATCGGCGGGCACCAAACCCGCTGCTTCCAATGCGTTGTATGCAGCCTTTTCAGCGAGATGACTTGTGAATTCGTCTTCAGCTGCTATATGTCGGCTTTCGATACCAGTGCGCGTACGTATCCACTCATCTGAAGTATTTACTAGAGCTTCAAGCTCAGCGTTCGTCATAACTCTTTTTGGAAGATATTTGCCAGTAGATATTATGCGTGTATACATTTTATTCCCTAGACTTTGATGCGTTTCCCAATCTGAGTTGGAACCCCTTTTCGAGCCTCTACAATTGCAGTCTGCACTGCATTTTCAAATGCGAATTTATCCGCTCCACCATGGCTCTTAATAACAATGCCGTTAAGACCAACCAGGCTAGCGCCGTTGTATTGTCTAGAATCTAATCTCTTACGAATAGCATTCAGTGCCGAAGCGGCAACTATTCCTTGGAATTGTCGTAAAAAATTGCGCTTAAACTCTTCACGAAGAATTGCTGACATGAGTCCAGCGACTCCTTCCATCGTCTTAAGAGCAACATTACCTACAAAACCATCACTTACAATGACGTCCACTTCTCCGCTAAAAATTGAATCTCCTTCGAAAAAACCCACATAGTTCAGATCACTCTTACTCAACAAATCGCCCGCCTTTCGAACAATTTCATTGCCTTTTATATCCTCCTCACCAATGTTCAGCAAACCAACTCTAGCCCGTTTAATGTCTAAAATATCTTCGGCTACAACGGCACCCATGACTGCGAACTGGAATAGATGTTGTGCATTACAACCAGCATTGGCTCCCAGATCGAGCATAAATGTAGAGCCACCAACCCGATCTGGAACTGCGGATATTATTGCAGGGCGATCAACGCCTGGTAACATTTTCAAAACGTAATGGGCTATTGCCATAAGCGCGCCCGTATTACCTGAGCTCACACATGCATCTGCATCTGCATTTTTAACTGCCTCTATGGCTATTCGCATAGAGGATTTTTTCTTATGCCGCAAAGCCTCTGTAGGTTGCTCATCCATCTTCACAACTTCTTCTGCGACGACAAAAGCAAGCCTATTACCATATGTCTCACCAACGTCAGCTTTCGCCTTGTTGAGAGTTTCAAGCAAACCCACTAATAGAAAATTGACTGAATCGTCCTTTTCCAATATAGCAAGAGCCGCTGGAATAATAGCGTCCGGGCCTATATCACCACCCATGACATCAAGCGCAATTGTAACCTTGCGGGTCATTTAGACAGCATTAAAGAAAAAGTTTATATAACTTGGTGAATAGTCAGGCAGGAGTATCAGGTGACGCTCGCCTATTCTTCCTGCTCTTCTGGCTCAGGAATATCTAGAACTTTCTTGCCACGATAAAACCCATCTTCCGTTATATGATGACGCATATGCGTCTCACCGGTATTTGTATCTACGGACAATGCCGCCACCTTTAACCCATCATGGGATCGTCTCATATCCCGTCTCGACCGTGGAACCCGGCTCTTCTGGACAGCCATTATAAATTCTCCTTAGTGATCTCTGAATGATACGTCATTTGGGCCGACCTCATCCTCGTTTTTTAGAACCTCAAAGCCTTTAGCCAAACTACCACACTCGCCTACTTGACTATGACGTGCTACAAGCGGAAGGGAGACTATCAGTTCATCTTCAACCGTCTCTGCTGGCTGAAATCGTGCACCAGAAAGGACTATTGGCTCATACCCTGCAGGTGAACTGCTAACCATCGAATCATCCTCTAATATAACTAGCAGGACTCGACCAGATATTTTTTTCGTTACAGATTCCAAACATCGCTGACATACTAAAGCAAGACTACCTTCATAGCTTAAATCCACTGTAGTCCAGCCCGTCCCTTGTTGGCCAAATCCAAGACTTGCTCGTACAGTGCCCTTGTCGGACTCCAGTAGCTCGCAAAGCCGAGTCAGTCCCCCCAACTCCATCTCTCCATTGAGTTGGGCTTGGCGACGACCTAATGCCTCAAGCTCGTTCAGGCTGTACCACACATACAACGCGCGCGACATAGTGAATGTATGATAGGTAGAAGACTTTCTTCTGTCAAAACCAAAGGTAGAAAATGCCTAAGGATAACTTAGTAATGCCTCAGTTAATTCTCGCATCAACATCTCCGTATCGCAGAGAATTTCTGAAGCGACTTGGACTTCCATTTTATAGCAAAGACCCCCAGGTCGATGAGACTGCGCAAGCGGACGAAACAGCATTAAAGCTTGCAGGCAGACTCGCACGTGCTAAAACTGACAGAATCGCAAAAAAAACTACCTCCATAAATTATGTAATTATTGGCGCTGATCAAGCTGCCTCGATTGATGGCCAACTACTAAGAAAACCTAGCGCCCGCCATAACGCACTACGCCAGCTAATGGCATGCCAGGGAAAAACTATCTCTTTTTATACGGCCTGCTGCGTTATCGATTTGCGATCAGGCGGCTTGCTGCAATATACAGATCACACTCAGGTGCAATTTTTAACCCTCCATAAAGCACAACTAGAACGTTATATAGATCTGGAAAAACCATTCAACTGTGCGGGTGGGTTCAAAGCTGAAGGTCTCGGGATATCGCTCTTCAAGTCAATAACTTCAACCGATCCCACCGCTTTGCTAGGTCTACCGCTAATCTGGCTTGCCAGTACCCTACGGAAAATAGGATTAGATCCTTTGGAACCTAAAACTAATGCTGGAGCGCCCTAAGCACGACACTCAACTCCTCAGGTAAAGGAGCACTGATGGCAAAACCCTCTTCGGAATCTGGCCATACAAACTCTAAAGCTTGTGCATGCAAAAAAAGGCGATGCAATCCCTTTTCTATTAGTACAGCATTAAAATGCTCATCCCCATATTGCTGATCACCCGCTACCGGATGCCCCATATGAGCAGCATGCACCCTTATCTGATGTGTTCGACCGGTAATAATGGAAACTTCCATCAAACTCGCTAAAGCACCAAAATGCTCTACGACACGAAAGCAACTGCGTGCAGCTTTTCCTTCGGGATTGACTTGAACTCTTCCTCTAGCGGTAAGCTGACCACGGACTAAGGGCAAATCAACCTCTATTTCCCCATGTCGCCATCTACCTTTCACTAAAGCAAGATAACTTTTTTTCATCGCGTTACGTCGCAATAACTCATGCAACCGTCGTAATGCGCTGCGCCGTATAGCAACTAATAGACAACCAGATGTTCCACGGTCTAACCTATGAACCAAATCTGCTTGTCGCAAGCTAGGCTTTAGGCTCCTCAACGCCTCTATGCAACCCAATGAAATTCGACTACCCCCATGCACCGCAAGACCAGAAGGTTTATCAAGCACTAGAATCTTCGAGTCTTCATAAAGGATGCGCTTGCTTAACCACTGCACCCCCTCACGCGGAATCTGTGATTTTTTCGAAAGGCTTTGCGCTATTGGCGGAACCCTGACACGATCTCCTTCTCTAACTCGATAACCAGCACGCACACGACCACTATTTACCCTCACCTGACCCGAACGAATCAACTGGTATATGTGACTACGAGGTACGCCACTCAACACCCTAATAAGGAAATTATCCAATCGCTGACCCTGAGATTCTATATCAACTTCCTGATATCGCACCTTGCCCCTACCGGGTTCAGCCTCTGATTTGATCATAAGAAAATAGCCAAATGGCTTGAGTAACTGCGGGCTGTGTTATACTACTCTAGTGAACCGCCTAGCGCTTAAATAGCTGGGCGTAAACCTCCCAAAAAAGGGTAGATAGAATTACACGCATCAATGCATTATTTGATAGTCGGCGGATCCTGCAAAGACAGCCCGCGATCATGACCAGACGATTGCTCTCTGTTCCCACTTCATCAAGAGATGGCTTAATAAGGTGACGGATTGAGCGTTTGCTTCCCAAAGCGAGAATTTATGATACAGCCTTTGAAAAAGTACGATACAAGCTGTCCCGCCTCGCAGATCGCGGTGCTCGGTTCCGTAGTTTACGCCGCCAACGGATCGAGAAATTATGAAACGAATGCTAGTCAATGCAACTCAACAAGAAGAGTTGCGAGTGGCCATGGTAGATGGCCAAAAACTTTACGATCTTGATATCGAGGTAGCCTCTAGAGAACAACGGAAAGCAAATATATACAAAGCTCGTCTGACCAGAATTGAGCCTAGTCTAGAAGCTGCATTTGTTAACTACGGCCCAGACCGCCATGGTTTTCTGCCCCTCAAGGAAATCTCCAGCGAATACTTCATCCGTCAACCGGCGGAAGGAGAGCGCGTACAGATAAAGGATGTGCTTAAGGAAGGCCAGGAAATCGTTATTCAAGTGGAAAAAGATGAACGCGGCAACAAAGGTGCGGCTCTAACAACATTTGTAAGCCTAGCAGGTCGGTTTCTAGTCTTAATGCCAAATAGCCCAAAGGCTGGGGGAGTTTCCCGCCGTATCACTGGTGAAGATAGGGATAGCGTTCGCCAATCATTAGACGAACTAGATCCGCCGGACGGGATGGGATGCATAGTACGAACAGCCGGAGTAAGCCGTAGTGCGGAGGAGTTACGCTGGGACTTAGACTACCTCCTAAGTATATGGGAAGCCATCAAGAAATCTGTAGTTGCCAAACCAGCGCCATTTTTAATATATCAGGAAGGTAACGCTATCGCTCGTGCGGTAAGGGATTACTTTTCAAACGATATCGGCGAAATCCTCATTGATCGCGAGGACATATACCATGAGGCTCGAGAGTTTATAGAACGGGTAATTCCTCACAATCTACACAAACTAAAATATTACGAGGACCCTGTCCCGCTATTCACGCGTTACCAGGTCGAGGGTCAAATAGAGTCTGCTTTCTCTCATGCTGTAACGCTACCATCGGGCGGCAGCATTGTTATCGATCATACAGAGGCGCTTACGGCGATTGATGTTAACTCGGCACGAGCCACCAAAGGTGCTGACATAGAAACAACGGCGCTGAATACAAATCTTGAATCTGCCGAAGAAATCGCACGCCAGCTTCGAATCCGTGATCTTGGCGGGCTTATTGTGATTGATTTCATTGATATGAATGTTCACCGAAATCAGAGAGACGTAGAAAACAGATTACAAGACTCAGTAAAACAGGATCGTGCTCGAATACAAATAGGTCGAATCACTCGTTTTGGTTTACTAGAGATGTCGCGTCAAAGGCTACGGCCCTCACTTGGTGAAGCCACTCAAGCCGTATGTGGACGTTGCAATGGCATCGGACATGTACGAAGCGTGGAATCTCCGGCACATGCTATTTTACGACTCGTTGGCGAGGAAGCTCGCAAGGACAACACTGCCAAAATAATAGCGCAACTACCTCTCGACGTAACAAATTACGTTTTAAACGAGAAAAGAGAGTGGGTTCAAGCAATACAAGATAACAACAAGGTAAACGTAGTCCTGATTGCGAACTCTAATCTTGAAACACCTAACTACTCTATTAAACGAGTACGGGATGACGAATCTGATCTCCCAGAAAATTCCAAAACAAGCTATAAGATTGTAGAACCTCCAAAAGACCTAAGTGAAGTATTTCAAGAAACAAAAAAACAACAGAAAGCTGCACCTCCAGCCGTTTCTAACGTACTGCCGCCAAAGCCTGCACCAAAACCAATTGAAAAAAAGACTTCTCCGAAACAGGCTATTGAGAACACACCGTGGTGGCGGAAACTAATCAACTGGGTGCTAATAAAAAATCAAAATAACAACGCCTCAGAACAAAAAGGTGCTCAACGTAACGCTCGTGAAAACAACTCTCAGGACCGTCGAAGAAGGAACAATAACCGTTCTCGCAATCGAAACCAGCAGCAGGGTAGAAACCAACAGCAGGGTAGAAACCAACAGCAGGGTAGAAACCAACAGCAGGGTAAACCCCAACAATCTCGAGACAGCGATAGCAACCACGGACAAACAGCAAACAGTCAGCAGAATAACCAACAATCCTCTGATAGACCGGAAGGAAGCAGTTCTGCCAGTCGAGGTCCACGAAGACGTCGTGACCAGCGTGGTCAAAATCGGCAACAACCAAATAATCCTAATAACCAACAAGCCAACTCTAACAAAGAAGCACAGAAGCCTCGCGAGGAAAATCAACAAGCGATTTCTAATGCAACTCATCAAGAAAAACCACAACAGAGTAGGTCCAGGCCACCCGTAGAGAACCCTACTTCATCGCAACCAAATACCCCAGCGATCAAACCGGAACAAAAGCGAATCAACAAAACAGTTAATTCCACAATTGACGAATCAAAAAAGTCTAAAACCTCAAATAAGCAGCCGCAAGAACCTAATAAGTCTTCAACAAAAGTCACGGAAACAGCACCTAGAGCAACTTCCGAACACAAGAGAGAGAACCCTAGTGAACCTAACGCAAACAAAATAGTTCCCTCAATACATTCAACTTCAACGATACGAGAACCGGCAAAAACAGATCAAGCAATACACCCAACCCAACCACCTTCTTCTGTGAAGTCGCCTAAAACCAGCGAGGATTAATTGATCCGACTAAGCCGGATCCACCCATTGGAATCTATCCCGTGGGTGGGGTTGATTCACTCATGTATACCAAAAGTCCCAGTGAAGCCTCCTCTACCAAATCTAGCACCTGCTCGAATCCATCATTATCACCAAAGTAGGGATCTGGAACCTCCTTATGACCAAAATCTGAAGCAAAATCCATAAAAAGTTTTATCCTCTGATGATAATCGCTGGGACACATATCAATTAAAGTTTGGTAATTGAGTCGATCCATAGCAAGAACCAGATCAAAAGCACTAAAATCTTCTTTGATGATTCGACGCCCACGTTGAGAACTAATATCAACACCACGAAGCTTTGCTGCCGCACAGGACCGTGGATCAGGAGACTCTCCTATGTGATACGCGTGCGTACCGGCAGAATCTATCTCGATAATAAATTCGGGCACCTGATTTTTTGCAATTTTTCGAAAAACACCTTCAGCGGTGGGCGAACGACATATGTTTCCCATGCATACAAAAAGCACCCGCCAAGGTATTAGAGTTTTTATCATAGAAATCGCTATCCGAAAATCAATAAACTTAGTTAACTAACATCATAGTTACTCAAAGGTTTCTGACGAATGGCATCAAGGTCTTCCATCGTATCGATACCCTTTGGTGGCACGTCACACGCCGTTGCCACATGAATAGAGAACCCAAGCCACAATGCGCGCAGTTGCTCTAGACGCTCTCTTTCTTCTGGTGGACAAGGTGGACTTGAGGCGAGCTTCTTAAGCGCCCACGTACGATATGCATAAATTCCAATATGGCGTAGACCACCTGATTCATAACCCTCCCGTGGCCATGGTATCGGTGCACGGCTAAAATAAAGCGCTCGATCATTGCAATCAGTGACCACCTTAACAATATTAGGGTCTTCCCATTCGACTATGGAACTGATTGGTGTCACTAACGTAGCCATCGCTGCATCAGCATCATGTCTGATAAGCGCCTCTACCTGAGAAATCAACCTTGGAGGCAAAAAAGGTTCATCACCCTGGACGTTAATAATGATTTTATCATCTGGCCAATCCAACCTAGTAGCAAGTTCAGCAATTCGATCTGTTCCACTTTGATGTTTGTTACTCGTCAACTCCACACGAGCGCCAAATTTTTTGCATACTTTTACTATGCGTTCATCATCCGTCGCTATGATGACCTCAGTTACGCCACTCTTTAGCGCTTGCTCATAAACCCACCGGATCATTGGTTGGCCATGAATTTCAACTAGTGGTTTCCCAGGCAAACGAACTGAACCATAACGTGAGGGGATCACTACAACGCACTTACTCTCCATATCTTAAAGTTTCCTCAGAATAATGGTCATCAAACGCTGTTTTTCTTCTGCCTGAAATTCCAGCTTAATGGGCACACACCAAACGTTACTATGAGCAAAATTCTGGCATTTCACCGCATCTTTTTCCGTTATAAAAACCGGTCTAGAATCATCAAATTCTATATCTGCCTTGCTCAGGCTTGCATGATCTGGAAGAGGATGCGGCAATACATCAATATTAGCCTCTTTAAGCATATGAAAAAAACGATTTGGATTGCCGATACCAGCTACCGCATGAACTTGCGTTCCTCTGAACTCCTCCAGCGTCTTTTTAATAGAACTTGAAACTTGATAAAGACGTTGTGCTACTGGTTTTGTTCGAAAAACATCTTCGCACTCCCAACCCTCTCCGTTCACAATAACGGCATCTGCTTTAGCAAGTCTGAAACTGAATTCCCGTAATGGGCCGACTGGCAAACACAAGCCATTCCCCAGTCCCCGCATGCCATCTACTACTACAATCTCTAGGGCACGATCGAGGCCATAATGCTGCAGACCATCATCCGATATAAGCAAGTCTAGTTTCTCTGTGGCAAGAAGGGTCTTTGCTGCTATGACTCGATCTGGTCCAACCATTACTGGACAACCCGTCGCACGAGCAAGCAACACTGATTCATCTCCAACCAAAACAGGGTCACTTTCAGGGCTCACCGGCTGCGGCCATTCCTCCGACACCCCGCCATAACCACGACTAACGATACCCACTCTATAACCACGAGACTGTAATTCTTCAGTCAACCAAATTACGACAGGTGTTTTACCAGTACCTCCAACGCTTATGTTGCCCACAATGATTACTGGTATTGGCATCTTTGTGCCTATTTTTAAGCCCCATCGATACAGTAGACGGCGTATTTCCATAACAATGCCGTACAGCCCCCCAATTGGCCAAAGAATCCACTTCAGTGGATTCTTTTGATACCAAAGCCAATCAGAAAACTGAGTCAAAATTAATTGCACACAAAATACCTAATCGGAAAACTGAACCCGATGGAGTTCGTTATATATCCCTTGCCGTGCCAAAAGCTCAATGTGTGTTCCCTCCTCTGCAATGACTCCTTCATCTAGAACTACAATACGATCTACATTCTCAACAGTTGAGAGTCTATGGGCTATAACAAGGGTTGTCCGATCTTTCATTAGCTTATCTAAAGCACTTTGAATTCGTTTTTCGGACTGGGTATCTAAGGCCGAAGTGGCCTCATCAAGTATCAAAATAGGAGAATCTTTAAGCAAGGCCCGTGCAATAGCAATCCGTTGCCGTTGCCCCCCAGACAGGAGCGCTCCACGTTGCCCAACTTGCGAATCTAATCCCTCCGATAATTCATCTGCAAACTCTGTCACATAAGCCGCCTCCGCCGCAGCCTCTACAGCATGTCTTGATGCGCCAGCTAATGATCCATAAGCAATATTATTAAAAATAGTGTCATCGAAAAGAATCACGTCCTGACTCACGAGACTGATCTGCCTACGCAAGTCCTTAAGTTGGTATTCCCTTATATCCAAGCCATCGAGACAGATATGACCAGACTCGACATCATAGAATCTTGGTAGTAGACCAATCAAGGTCGATTTTCCAGATCCCGAACGTCCAACAATCGCAAGACTGCTTCCTGCTGATACAAACAGGTTAATATTATTAAGCACTTTCCCCTTGGAAACCTTATAAGCAAAGCTCATATTTTTGAACTCAATTTCACCATGAGCCCTATTTACTGTTCTAGTTCCAGTATCTAATTCAGCAGGCTCATCAAGAGTTTCAAACAAAGTTAAACCCGCTGCTATACCCCTTTGCAGGGCAGCATTAACATTAATGATTCTCTTCATTGGAGCAAGCGTCATACCCATTGCGGTTAAAAATCCTATGAATATAGACGCATCTAGCTCTTGAACAAGCAGGTCTGAAAATGCCACAGCAATCATTGCCGTTACTGCGGCTGTAACCGTATATTGAGTAAGCGTGTCCCCTGCTGCTCGGGTCGTAACTAATCTCATAAATTGTTTACGGTTACGTTCATTTATTTCAGAAAATTGGTTCTCCTGATGTTTCTGCCCCCCAAATACCTTAACGATACGATGGGCTGCCAACGCCTCTTCCGCAACCCTAGTCGCATCACCCATAGAGGTCTGGATTCGGAGCCCGTAACGCCTAAACGCTTTACTCATAAGAAAAATAAGCCAACCCACCACAGGAGCAGCTGCTGCCACCATAATTGTCAATATTGGACTGAAGTAGATCATAGCTCCAATGAGAACGGCTATCGTCAATGAATCTCGGATACTAACGACTACTACACCAGAAATAGCCTCAGAAACTTGTTCAGTGTTGTATGTGAGTTTTGATACCAAGGCACCCGTCGAATTCATATCATAGAATTCAGTCGGAAGCCGTGTATAGTGCTGAAAAATCTCTGCGCGTAAATCACGAATTACCGCTCGCCCCAACCAACTGAGACTGTAAACAGAAATAAAATCAGCAAAGCCACGCACCAAAAAGGTGCCAAATAAGATAAGAGGTATAAAAAAAGATGCCCTAGCACGATCTCCTCCCTCTAACACTTCTATAACTTGGCTCATCAAAAACGGTATATAAGCATTCGATGCCGCCACAAAAATCATTCCTACGAGAGCAGCAGGGATTACACGCCAATGCGGGATAACATACTGCAGTAGACGTCGGTAGATCGTAACAAGATGGGATCGTGAATGCGGCATTAGGATTAGACCTCTGGCGGAGTCACCGTAACAATATTGATTTCAATAAAGCCCAATTGCCCTACAACATCCATCACGGTCACTACAGCTTGATGCGTCGCCTGAGCGTCTGCCCTTATAAAAACTGGCTGTTCACGATTATCTCCTATAAGCCCTTCAATGAAGGAACTCAAAGTACTTCGTTGGTTATCTGTCAGTAAGCGTCCATTGACCAGATAACTACCACCTTCAGTCACAGCAATTTCAAGAATATCCAAGATGGGAACGATGATGTTTGCTTCTGTTTGCGCCTGTGGTAAACGCAAAGTGATATCCGCCTCACGAACAAAGTTAGTGGATACCATAAAAAAAACCAGCAATAAAAGAACTACATCAATGAGCGACGTTAAATTTATTTCAGGCGCTTCTTTTAAGTTAGTTTGGAGATTCATCCTTTGCAACCTCTATAACTGTATTTTCTAGTACCGTCTCGAGAAATCTCATTGCTTCTTTTTCCATGCGAACCACCAGATTATCTACATGACCTCGGAGAGACCGATACCCAATAAGAGAAGGGATAGCGACTGTTAGACCTGCGGCCGTCGTAATCAAGGCCTCCGATATTCCTCCTGCTAATACACCAGGGTTTCCAACACCTTGTTCAGTAATTGCCGCGAAGACCTTTACCATGCCAATCACGGTGCCTAATAATCCAAGCAAAGGCGAAATAGCTGCAATCGTTCCAAGGGCATTCAAATATCGTTCCAGTTCATGCACTACATGCCTACCGGTATCTTCAATGTTTTGTTTAGCGATTTCCCTTCCAGCATGACTACTTGCTAAACCAGCGGCAAGCACCTGTCCTAAGGGCGAGCTTTGATGCAGAATCTGAAGGTTTTCAGCATCTAATCTATCCACTTTAACCCACTGCCATACCTTTACGGTTAAGTCATCTGGCAGTACTCGTTTCTGTTGTAAAGTCCAAACACGCTCCAAGATGATAGCTGCCGCCACAATGGAGCACGCAATGATCGGTAGCATTAACCAGCCGCCAGCCTGCACAATCTCCAACATGTAACACCTGAAACCCAGCAATAAGCTCGAGAACTATAGCCTGCTGCCCCTTAGCCTACAAACTATATGAATGTACGCAGAAAACTAGAATAAATACTACGAAAAACTAAGTTTAGCTTGCATTCAAAAGGACACCATCCTTTAACTCCAAAACCGTATCCATACGAGCAGCAAGATTTGGATCATGTGTAACAATAACTAAGCTAGTACCCAGTTCACTATTAAGATCAAGCATTAAATCAAAAATCTTCATCCCTGTGGGTCGATCTAGATTCCCTGTTGGCTCGTCTGCTAATACAACCGCAGGACGAGTAACTAGCGCTCTTGCAACCGCAATCCTTTGACGCTCTCCTCCTGAAAGCTGCCCTGGACGATGCCCAAGCCTCTCCGTAAGACCAACACGATCAAGTAACTCCGTGGCCTGATCAGCAGCATCCTTAGGCGTATCACCTCTAACAAGGAGAGGCATAGCAACATTCTCTAATGCAGTAAATTCTGGTAGAAGATGATGAAACTGATAAATAAAACCCAAAGCCCTATTCCTAAGGATGCCTTTCTCACTATTACTTAATGAAGTGAGAGCCTGGCCAGACACCCAAACCTCTCCAGAGGTAGGTTCATCTAAGCCACCTAGCAGTTGCAGCAGAGTGCTCTTTCCCGAACCAGAGGTGCCTATGATCGCTAGTCTTTCCCCAGGACCAACATCAAGATTTACACCACTCAGCACCTCTAAGTGCCGACCAACATCATTAAAAGCCTTAACAAGGGAAACAACTCGCAGTACCGATGCATCTACACCCACAGACTCACTCATGACGAAGCGCCTCCACTGGTGGCTGTCTCGATGCACTAATAGCCGGATACAGAGTTGCCAGAATAGTTAAAAATATGGCTAATCCCCCAATCTGGGCAACCTCAGAAAAGTGTACCTGCGCTGGCAAATTGCTAATAAAGTAAATCTCTTCCGAAAGGATCTTTATACTGAATAAGTTCTCAATAAACATAACAATATCGCCAATCCCTGCAGCAATAAGAACCCCGAATATTAGACCAGCTATAGTCCCTAGCACACCTATAACAGTACCCTGTGTTGCAAATATGACAAGAATGCTTTTCCCGGTTGCTCCGAAGCTCTGCAGAATTGCAATATCACCTCTCTTATCTCGAACTACCATCACCAGTGTCGACACAATATTAAACACAGCTACGGCAATCACCATAGAAAGAATTATGAACATAATAGACTTTGTAATCTGTATTGAACGAAAGAAGTTACTATGCTGTCGGCTCCAGTCACTGATATAAACTCCTCCTCCTAACTCCAACGCAAACTCCTCTGAAATCCTTCCAGCAAGGTAGATATCATCTACAGTTAATCTTAACCCTGTGGCTTTATCATCACTGTTAAATAAACGCCCTGCATCTTCAAGATGCACATAAATCAAGCCACGATCGTACTCATACATTCCAACCTCAAACAACCCTGAAATTTCTAAAGTACGCATACGTGGAATTAGGCCAGCTGGCGTAACCCGACCCTCAGCTAGTATCAAGACGATAGAATCGCCAACTGACACCTCCAACTCTTCGGCAAGGCTTATACCAATGATTGTTCTAAAACTACCTGGCTGAAGGGTGTCCAGATCACCTTCCTGCACTAGATCTGCAATTGCTGATACCTCCCGCTCCATACGAGGTTCTATTCCTCTAATGCGCACCCCAGAGAGTCTGTCACCTGCCATCGTTAATCCCTGACCATCAACATATGGTGCGGCAGCCTTGATATCTGGTCTAGATAAAGCACGCTCACGTAGAGTTCGCCAATCATCTAGCGGCTCATCTATCCCACTGACTGTCGCATGAGACATGATGCTTAAAATTCTCTGCTGTAGTTCACTCTCAAAACCGTTCATAACCGAAAGCACAATGATCAGTACCGCTACAGCAAGACCAATCCCACACATTGAAACTAAAGATATAAATGAAATAAAACCGCCTTTACCATGAGCACGCAGGTAGCGCAGTGCGATATATAGTTCGTACGGTTGTCTCATTTTTTACTCATACCTCAGGGCCTCTGCTGGCGCGACTGCCGCCGCACGCCGAGAGGGATAGATCGTGGCAACGACAGTAACCACAAAAGCCAAAAGAGGTATTAAAACTATATCTATAAGACGAACTTCGGACGGTATTTGCGTAACGTAATAGACATCGCCAGGCATGATTTGGAAATTAAATGTGGATTCAAGCCAAGGAACTATAGTTTCAAGATTGAAGGCAAGAACTGTGCCGAATATCACTCCAATTAGTGTTCCAGCCAACCCCAATAGTGATCCTTGTATCATAAATACTCGGACAATATGAGCAGAAGAGAGACCATAGGTACGAAGAATTGCAATGTCTTTCTGCTTCTCAGTTACAACCATCACTAAAGAAGCGACGATATTGAACGCTGCTACTGCCACAATTAATAGCAGTAGAATAGTCATCATCGCTTTCTCAATTCTTATCGCCCGAAAATAGCTGCTGTTCTCAAGTGTCCAGTCAGAGTATTGAAATACAGTTCCTATAGTAGTCATAGACTTTCGAAGCTGGGAAACTTGAAATGGATCTTCCATTCGAATCGCAAGCCCCTCGGCTCGTCCTTGGAGACCTTTAATCTGACTCGCGTCACTTAAATGAATTAACGCCAAACTAACATCATGGTCCTGAATGCCCGCCTCGAATATACCGCTGACTAGAAACCCACTAAGATGCGGCATTAGACGCCCATTTTCGACCCGCGGTACTAGCAAATTTATTCGGTCACCTACTCCCACTCCTAGGTTCAAGGCTAATATTCGTCCGAGCACTATCCTCTGCGAGTTGGCTTGTAAATCACTCAAACTGCCAATTCTGAATAATCGATCAAGTTGAGAGACTGTGGCTTCTTCCAAAGGCAAGATTCCTCTCACCATAGCGGGACTTAGGTTTGTTCCAGAACTAAGCATCCCCTCAAGGCTCACAAAAGGTGAAGCTCCCACGACTCCCTCTTCCCCTAATATTTCTACACGCAGACTAACCCAATCCTCTATACCAACAGCTTCCTGAGAAATGCTCGCATGAGCGGTCATACTTAATAGCCGTGTACGTAACTCTGTCTCAAAGCCATTCATAACAGAAAGAATTACGATAAGAGCGGCCACGCCCAGACCGATGCCAAGCATAGAGGCCATGCTTATAAATGAGACGAAGCCTCTCTGCGCATGAGCTTGCACGTAACGCAGCCCGATAAAACCCTCAAGTGGACGAAACATCACACGACATAAAAAAACCTATATTAAAATCTCACATGGCCAGACTAATAGACGTCTCATGGTTATACCATATGAGTCTCTGACAGCGTCGTAGCAATTAGAGCTAACAGAAGAACAAAAAATTCGGCAAGGCAGATGCTTTATAAACCACTGTAATTTAAATCAATAATTTCCATCTAACTGCACCGGGAGTCTTCGTTCCAATCTCACGCTTTGTGACGTAACAGAGGCTCCTAAAGCGTATACTTCAACACCTGCCAACACTGCATCTCTAAGTGCCTTACCGTAAGTAGGGTCTATTTTGTCCGCAGGAACCACATACTCAACATCAGCACGTTGCACGCAAAAGCAAAGTGCCCCTCGTTGACCAGCTTCTACTCTTTGCGTTAACTCCTCAACATGGCGTGTTGCACGAGTGCTTACCGCGTCCGGGAAAAAACCACAACCATTCTCCACAGATGCTGTCACGTTTTTTACTTCTAGATAACAATCTGGTTCCGTCTCATGATTACTTAAAAGAAAATCCATTCGAGAGCGCGTACCCATAATTTTCACTTCTCGACGTATCGATTCGAATCCTGCGAGTTCCGAGATCAGCCCACGCTCCAAAGCCTCAGCCACAAGACTGTTACTACGACCGGTATTAATGCCAACTAATACTGATTTATTAACCTCAACCAACTCCCATCCAAGCGGATATTTTCGAGCAGGATTATCAACAGGAAGCACCCACACAGTTGACCCAGGCTCATTACATCCCATCATGGAGCCTGTATTAGGACAATGGACTGTCGTCTCACGACCATCTGACAAGATCACATCAGCCAGAAAACGTTTGTATCGGCGAACAAGTTTCGCCTTGATTAATGGAACTTCAAATTTCATAAGCTCATCTCACAATTAAATCAAGTGATACGGAACTACTAAACACTTAAACTCAGCAGCTTAGAATGACAGCACAATCATGCAGATCCCCATCAATTGTAGTCTTATCGAATTCTAGGTGTCGCTATCCCAGGTATATCACGCATATGGGATAATCCCGCATCTACACCAGCACAAGATATCCAATGGATAGAAAACACTCTCTTTTTCAACTGCCTATTCCATCAGCAAACGCACCGACTTGCACTCATTGGGGACAACTCTATGGGTGCGCTCATGGCCTAGCCATAAGCCAAATGATAAAGGAATATCATGGATCCATCTGCATAGTTACTGATTCAGCCTCAACCGCAGATCGCCTTAAACGCGAGGTAGATTTTTTCTCTCCTAACAATCTAGCTAGACGTTTTTTCGACTATGAAACCTTACCTTACGACGTATTTTCCCCGCCACAGGACTTACTATCTGAACGACTATCCACTCTTTATCAGCTTGATATAGGCGCTCGAGAGATTGTAATCGTAAACGCACAAGCTCTCCTAGCCAGACTGCCTCCAGCCGACTTCGTCAGTACACACGCAATGATTTTGAAAATTGGTCAACGGCTAGACGGTAAGACATTCCGGGAACGCTTAGTAAATCATGGTTACCTCCATGTTGAACAAGTTCTTGATCCCGGAGATTTCGCAGTCCGCGGTTCGCTAATTGATATTTACCCTACAGGAACAGAACTCCCAATTCGCATCGATCTGTTTGATGAAGAAATAGAACAGTTGAGAACGTTTGATCCCCATACACAAATCAGCATAGGTACGGTTAAAAAAATCCAAATCCTTCCTGCGAAAGAATTTCCATTTGACGCTGATTCCATAAGTAATTTTCGAACCAGGCACAGGCACCAGATATCCGGTGACCCCGGAAAATCTACCATATACAGAAACATCTCGGAAGCTCAACTTCCAGCCGGAATTGAGTACTACCTACCCTTATTTTTTGATTCCACATCTTCTCTACTCGATTATCTACACAAAAACACCTTAATTATTTTTGTTGATAACGCTCTAGCCAGTCTTGATTCCGGATGGGCACTTATTCAAGACCGTTATGAACAACTTAGACAGGATGCCGAAAGACCTATTCTTTCTCCTGAGATGGCGTTCTGGGATCCTAATGAAATCAAGATTGGCATAGAAAAATTTCCACGTATTGCACTCAATAGTCATAAGCTAGAAAAACTCGACGATAGACATTTCAATGCGGGAACTGCTCACCCATTAAGCGCCATCTCAAACACTAACGAAGACGCTCTATCTCGTTGGATAAACTCTGACAAAGAATTTAGAACTCTTTTGGTAGCATCATCTCCAGGTCGCCGAGAGGTTGTCTTTCAATTATTGCAAGGTCGAGGGCTCACACCCACCTTACTTAAAGGTTGGAATGAATTTCTAGAAAGTAACGACACACTATGTCTGGCTGTAGGTGATTTAGAAACAGGACTTGTTCTTCCAGACAGCAAACTACGTTTAATAACAGCAGAACAGCTCGGCATGGATAGACCGCGCCAAAGAGCACGGCGACGTCGGTCAGCTAGAGACCCTGAGGCAATCGTGCGAGAACTAACGGACCTAAGAGTGGGTGCTCCGGTAGTGCATGAGGAGCATGGAATCGGACGCTACCTTGGTCTTGTAAGTTTAGAAATCAACGAGGTATTAACAGAATTTCTAATGCTTGAATATGCCGAATCCGCAAAACTCTACATTCCCGTTCATAGCCTGAAACTAATAACACGCTATACAGGATCCTCACCAGAGCACGCACCACTGCATCGCCTTGGTTCAGATCAATGGCTTAAGGCCAAACGCAAAGCAGCTAAACAAGCACGAGATGTAGCAGCGGAACTGCTTTCTCTTTATGCACAGCGGGCCGCTCGAAAAGGAATTAAATCCCCTATAAATGATGATCTTTACCAACGTTTTTCTCTCGAGTTTCCTTTTCAAGAAACCGATGACCAACTGAAAGTAATTGAAGAAACGCTAGATGATCTCGCAAGCGAAAGACCAATGGATCGTGTTATATGCGGCGATGTTGGATTTGGAAAAACCGAGGTCGCTTTACGCGCAGCGTTTGTTGCGGTGCACGCTGACCACCAAGTTTGTTTATTAGTACCAACTACGCTGCTCGCACAACAACACCACAGAACCTTTACAGATAGGTTTGCCGATTGGCCTGTTCGTATAGCGCTATTATCTAGATTTAAAAATAGAGCAGAAAATCGAGAAACTCTTTCAGAGTTATCTAAGGGAACTGTCGATATCGTTATTGGCACCCATAAACTTCTAAGTGGTGACGTTAAATTCAGTCGACTTGGGCTAATCATCGTTGACGAAGAACATAGATTCGGTGTTAGACAAAAAGAACAGTTAAAAAAACTCCGCGCTGAAGTTGATATGTTGACACTCACTGCAACACCGATTCCTAGAACGTTAAATATGACACTTGGCGGTCTCCGAGACTTATCACTTATCACCACGCCACCTGTAGATCGATTGTCAGTTAAAACATTCGTAGGCGAATGGCGTGACCAATCTATTCGAGAATCAGTTCTGAGAGAACTTAGGCGTGGAGGTCAAACCTACTTTGTTCACAATCGCGTACAAGATATTGAGAAAATCTCAGCAAACCTTAAAAAACTATTGCCTGAAGCAGAGATCCAGATTGCTCATGGCCAAATGCCCGAACGAATGCTTGAAGGAGTTATGCTTGATTTTTATAACCGCAAGTTTAACGTACTCGTCTGTAGCACAATAATTGAAAGTGGAATTGATATCCCCACAGCCAATACCATTATCATCAATCGGGCAGATCGACTGGGGTTAGCCCAACTACATCAACTACGCGGTCGGGTCGGCAGATCTCATCATCAAGCATATGCCTATCTGATTGCCCCGCCTTTGCAAGCCCTAACAGCAGATGCTGCTAAGCGTTTAGAGGCAATTGAAGCGTTAGAGAAACTCGGCTCGGGGTTTACATTGGCCACTCATGATTTAGAGATCCGCGGTGCTGGAGAGCTACTTGGAGAGGAACAAAGCGGCGAAATCCACGCTGTTGGTTTCAACCTATACAATGATTTACTGGCTCGTGCTGTTAATTCTTTACGCGAAGGAGTAGAACCTGACCTAGATCATCCGCTCGAACACGGTCCCGAGATAGAACTAGGTCTGCCAGCGCTCATCCCAGAAAGTTATATGCCAGACATTCACATGCGGTTAGTTCACTACAAGAGAATCGCTAGCGCTGACTCTATGGAGGACTTGCAGGAACTACACATAGAACTCATCAATCGTTTTGGCCTACTTCCAACCGTTGCGCAAACATTGTTTGAACTAACGAAACTAAAACTCACAGCACTATCCCTGGGCGTCAAAAAAATCCGGGTCGATAATACGGGCGGTTATCTGGAGTTTGGAGAAAACGTAACCGTCGACCCTGATCGACTAATAAGACTAATTAAAAATGCCCCCGAGTCCTTTCGGTTAGAGGGTCCATTCAAAATCCGGATAAAATGGAGACTAGAATCTGATGAAGACCGCCCTAGTGCAGTCAGCGATCTTCTTAGTAGGCTTAGCACAACAGATCATAATCTATCAGCTGCTCAATAAAACCACGGACTACTTACCGGTGAAAGATTTAGCTCCTAAACTCAGGACGACGCTTTTCCAAGAACGAGATCATTTGCTCCTGGCCATCTACAGATTGGGAGGTTTCTGCCATTACCTCAGCGGCTAAATCATAGGCACCCGCGATATCTAAGTCCATTTGACGATACAAGGCTTTTTTGCCCTCGCCCTTAGAGTATCGACTCCCTCGAGTAGCCCTTTGAAGTAGCTGACGCGTTTGTTCCACTACTTCATTGTCCGGGACTACTCTATTAATCAATCCCCAATCAGCAGCTGTCCTGGAGTCTATAGGATCGCCTGTCAGTAACATTTCCACGGCCCGCTTACGACCTACTGCACGCACAAGTGCAACTCCAGGGGTGTGACAAAACCAACCACTACCACCGCCTGGCATTTGAAAATGTGCCGACTCACCTGCCACAGCAAAATCACACGAAGCTACTAGTTGACAACCTGCTGCTGTCGCAAGACCCTCAACTTGTGCAATCACAGGTTGCGGTATTCGCTGCAGGAGCTGCATAAACTCCCCACACAAATCAAGAAGCTTCTTCATTGAGTCTAAATCACGACCATACATATCATTAAAATCATGACCAGATGAAAAAACAGGTCCCTCTGCAGCTAATACAACACCCCTAGCGTCACTCTCCGCTACAACACTAAACGCATCAAACAGTTCGCGTAAGTGCTCTTCCGTAAGGGAATTTCGACGATGCGCGCGAGACATAATAATCGTTGAAAACTCCTCCGCCTCTTCTAACTTTATGTGTTCATAGCTCATAGCAATTAACTCTCTAGTCTCAACTGTGGTCGCATCACAACTCTTCACAATTCTTAATTTAAATGGATTTGACTGACTATTCTATGTTTTTTCTATAGCCTCTTCAGTAATTTTTCTTCTTCTCCTGAAGACCTCTAAAAACAACGAAAAAATAATAACCAAAGCAAATACATCAGTTAAAACATCAGGCATAACCAAAAAAACCGCTGCGAATGCCGCACAAATTCGCGAGAACCAACCCAGCGTGTTAGAACCAATGACGCCCTGCAGACTTACTCCGAGTGCAAGTATGCCTATGAGCGCAGTGACTGCTGCATAACTCACTGACAATGCATCGCCGTCCATCAAAAGCTGCGGCCCATAGATCCATGCGAAAGGCACAAGAAATCCAGCTAAACCAAGCTTAAATGCGATGATACTAATGCTGAGTGGATTAGCCCCAGAAATACCGCTTGCCGCATAACATGCCAGTGCTACCGGGGGCGTAATATTTGATAAATTCGCAAAATAAAGAACAAATAAATGGGCGCCTATAGGCGTTACACCCATTGCAACTAATCCTGGAGCAATAATCGTCGCGCAAATGATATAAGCAGCGGTTGTCGGCATCCCGATACCCATAATGATAGCAACTATAGTTGCTAGGATTAGAGCTAGCGGCAACATGCCCATTGAGTAGTTAAGAATTATATTAGCCACATTCAGGCCAAGACCTGTGAGACCGAGCACGCCTAAAACTATGCCAGCAACTGTGCACGCAGCAGCAACTAATATAGAACCCTTCATCGTCACATAAAGAGCATTTGCAATTGCCTTGAAGTTAAAGGCCGGTCGCGACGAGTCGTTTTTTTTTCCTAAAAATCCCACCACTAGACAACTAAGCGTACCGATCAAACCAGCTCTTAATGGAGAAACCTGAGCGATCAGTAAAGCATAGAGCAAGACTGGGATTGGAATAAGCAGGTACCCACCTTCCTTCAGAACCTTTTTAGCTTTGGGTATTTCTTTTTCTGGCAAACCCTGCACGCCCGTTCTACGCGCTTCCAAGTCCACCATCCAAAAAACCCCCACGTAATAAAGCAATGCAGGTATGAGCGCTGCTTTTGCTATTGAAACGTAATCAGAACCAAGAATATCCATCATGATAAAAACAGAGGCCCCCATAATTGGGGGAAGTATTTGCCCTCCTGTTGAGGCGGCAGCCTCAACAGCACCTGCAAAAGCTGGTCGATATCCAGTCTTTTTCATCAATGGGATAGTGAACGCACCAGTAGCAGTTACGTTTGCAACGGGACTACCATTCAGAGTTCCGAAGAAAGAACTACCAACAATAGCTATTTTTGCGCTACCCCCTCGAGACCTACCCGTTAAGCTTACTGCGACATCAATTAGCACTTTTCCTCCACCAGTCGCTTCCATCATGGCGCCGAAAAGAACAAAAACAAAAACATAGGTCACAGTTACTGAAACTGGAGTCCCAAAAATCCCATCAAGGCTATAGATATAGCTAATAACACGATCAATCCCAAAACCAGAATGACCAAGAATACCCGGGAAATATGGCCCAAAAAGCGCATAAGTCATAAGAACTAAAGCAATAATTGGAAGCGCTGGACCCATAGTCCGTCGGGCAAGTTCCAGAATTATCACGCAAAGCATCGTGCCAGCTATAAGATCTGGCGTAATCCAAAGTACCCCAGCCCGTGATGCCAATCCATCATAGTTAAAAATTGTATACAGATAGGCTGAGAAGCTTAGAAGTAACAAACCAATATCGTATACGCCAATATACTCATGATCCTTCTTGCCTGCGGGATAGATGATAAATGCAATAACTGATGTCACAAATAGAAAGGTAGGGCGCAAGATAAACGCATCGACCGGATATAGATTTAACCCAATGATATTAAACAACGCTCCTAATACACCAATAGTAAAAGCGAATTGTCTCAAGGGGCCAGTTCGAGAAAGAAAACGATCCCTAAGAGAGATCTCAGGACGAGAGTTCTGCGGTTGAAGTTGCATCTAAACTTCCGCTCTAAGACACTAGATTATCAGGGATCACTATGCCCTGATCTCTATAGTATGACTCTGCTCCAGGGTGCAACGGCGCAACTAATATTGAGATCAAATTGGGATTTATATCTGCAGACTGATGCGCACGTTTTATAGAGCTAGCACCAGAGTAACAAGCACTCAAAATATCATAAATCACCTGATCCTCGACATTCTTATTTGCCATAAGCGCACTCCATGAAGAAAAGCTTTTTACGGGCCCTTCTAATCCGTTATATACCGGTGAAATCGAATCTTTTATTAGCCACGGCGCACGATTTTGAACGCGCAAATACTCTTCATCAGAAAACTCTAGCAACCGTAAGCTAAGGGAGGTCTGCAACTCTAGAATGGCAGGCATCGGCACAGCACTAGTAGCAAAGAAACCGCTTAACAAACCATCCCGTACCATGTTGTTTGTATCTCCCTTACCAGCATTTTGAATTCTTGGACTTATATTGAGAATCTCAAATATCTGCTTCGCTGCAACATCATGGGTGCTTCCTCTATTACCAAGACCAAATGGCTGCTGTTCAAGATCAGATAATGTGTATATAGGCTCATCAGCATTAACCACAAAATGATGCGTTCCGTTGAAAATCGGCATAATGCTTCTTACATTTAAACGATGATCCTCATAGAGTGCTTGGGCAGCGTCTATGTTATTCATGATTGCTATATCTAGCTCACCCATATCTAACAAAATCGCATTCTGGGCCCCACCGCCTGTCGTCTGAACTCTCGGGCTCATACCAGCTGATTCTAATAATGTACTAATTGCTCCGGCGAAAACAAAAAATGCACCTCCAGGATTACCCGCACCTATACGTATAAATCGAGACGTTTTACATGAGGCTATAGCTAAACTGAGAGTTGATAACGTAAGGCCGCAAAAAGTTCTTCTTTTCATATGTGTCCTACAGGTGCCTGTCAACGGCTACCACTTTCTCCAAAGAAAACCATACTTTCAATAGTTTCGCCGTTACGCTCATAAACAATATTACCTTCCTCCCCCGGTTTCGCTTCTTGGAGGATGTACATGAGATCATAAATATCCCTAACCTCACGTCCAGCCAGCTCAGTGATGAGATCACCTCGCTGAAGGCCTGCATCATCCGCTGGGCCTCCTGCACGAACCCCCGATAACAACATACCCGGACGATTTGCAGGCGAACCTGTGTAATCAGGGATAGAACCAAGCGAAGCTCCATATCCTCTCATATCCCCCATCGGGGCAGGAGCTTCTGCTGCTCTATAAGTAAGGTCATCTAATGTACTTAAATCGAGAGTGATCGCTGCTGCCAAATTTGCGATTTGAACTCCACCAGCAGCATTGATCAGTTCTACGTCATCTGAAGGCTTGTGATACTCCTCATGAGTGCCAGTAAAAAAATGCAATACCGGGACGCCAGAAGCATAAAAAGGCGTTTGATCTGAAGGACCGTATCCATCTCCACCCAATTCGCATCCAAGCCCTAATTCATCACAAAGTGGCTGAACAATAGCGTCCCACTCTTCAGCAGAATCGCTTCCGAGCACAGATACTCGGTTATTTCGAAGCCGACCCACCATGTCCATATTAAGCATTGCTAACAACCCTGCAGGTGCTGCCCCAGCGGGAGGATTTCGCGTCAAGTAACTGGACCCAAGAAGACCGGCTTCCTCACCAGTAAAGGCAACAAAAAGCACATCACGCCTCAGTTCATCACTACGACCAGAAAGAACCCGGGCTGCCTCAAGCAAAGCAGCAGTACCAGAGGCATTATCATCCGCACCGTTATGAGGCTCGGTGACTGTTGGCGAAAGCGAACCTGGACCACCAAAACCCAAATGATCGTAATGAGCGCCTAAGAGAACTGCCCCAGAAACTCGATCCGTTGCCGTCAGTCGACCAACAATATTGCGAACCTCGCGCGTACGCTCAACCAATTCAGCAGTAAAATCAATATCGTGATCATCGTGTAATAACTGTTCTGCCCAGTTACGTTTCAGAATAGCAACAGAAATCCCCGCGCTACCCTGAGAATCTACCCTCAAAATTGGAAGCCTTGACTCTTCCTTATCATTATCAACGGGTAAATCTGCTACCAAGAGGGCAACCGCACCATGTTCGCGAGCCATAAAAGCTTTGTAACGCAAATCACCAAGACGTCTCTGTAAGGAAATATCTTCAAAAACCCCCCCCTCGGGGGTATAGCGACGCACCAAAACGATACGCCCTTTAACATCTATCCCCTCATAGTCATTAATCCCATATTCATCTGACTTAATCCCCCAGCCAGCAAAGATAACTGGACCAGCTATTTCTCCGTTAGCAGAAAAACCAGGAACAACAAAATCATCGGGAGGGACTGTGACTCCATCAACAACTAGAGAAGTACTCGACCCTCTTTGTACCTCATAAACAGCATCAAAGCTTTGACTGTAACTGCCATCACCACCAGCCGGATCTAACCCAATCTCCTTAAACTGTTCCTCAATCCATTC
>Ga0114999_10000663_pt1 | contig 50352 bp, 42 predicted proteins | sample ArcticOcean_MG_C_3_FD_89820 | JGI IMG/M metagenome (GOLD analysis project Ga0114999, IMG submission 89820) | Marine microbial communities from western Arctic Ocean - ArcticOcean_MG_CB8_126 | ecosystem: Environmental > Aquatic > Marine > Oceanic | place: Arctic Ocean: Canada Basin | collected...
ACCTCTATAGTGAATTTATCGCTCACTGAGAGAACGGTTTCGATGCTCGTCATACCACCCGCACCACCACCATCTCCTGAGCCGCCCATGTAAGCGATGGAATCGTTGGCGGTAATAGCAGATGTGGTATCTCGGTCAAGAATCCAGCCTGTGATTTCGACCTTCTCTTCATTGCCCAGAATGTTGTCCGAGTTATTGTTCCCTACCCATGAAATAGTCCGGGGAATGTCGGATAGGACGTTATTCTCGTCTGAGTAGTTCAGCGTCAGTTTGTAAGACGCACCGGTCGATATGTCCGGATCTAGCACGGCATCATTAGCCGTTTACGGCGGCGTGAGATCGATCGGGTCAAAGCTCCCCACCGCAGATGACACCACAAAGCTGAACTTGTACGGAGTCTGTGTAGACGAAACCTTACCCGAGAACGCCACGAGATTCCCACGTGTCGATATTGAGCTGCGTGCCTCGGACAGTCCGCCGTATATCATGTCCTTGCTGCGCTCCACAGAGAACACGCCGGTCGGATAACAGATAACACGGTGAAAGCGAAAATAAACGCAACTACGGCAAACGCGATCAGAATAATGGCTGTTTCCAGCCCGGTGATCCCCTCCTGTCGTTCAGACTGCCGCATAGGGCCGACTGACATCTATATTCCCGCCTTAAAAACATAGCTGTAAATTGGAAGCGTCGGCCTGATGTGCACATCAATTTTCAAGCCGACCTCCCCGTCGATCCATCTACGTTAGTAGGCCATGGGCACAATGGAGATCGGGGCGGTACGCAGTAGTCATATGGATAGCTCAAATATGGGGGCCTAGTGAAAACACACATGCCCACTGGCTGAGATCATCTCCGGCGCTCGGTATACTTTGAGAGATTGATGGCGTTCAATCGCCAAATCCAGCGCTCCCGGATCGTTCAGTGGTAGGACGGGGGACTTTGAATCCTCAAACCTAGGTTCGAATCCTAGTCCGGGAACCAGCTACTCCGTCTAATTCAAAGGCCCCCGGATACATCGGGGGCCTTTGCGCGCTCCAGCCCAGAAATACGAGAAGGCCACGGCATTAATGCCGTGGCCTTCTCGTTTAATCTACTCTACTCGTAGTTCGAAGAGCGCTTACTAGTCAGAGGAAACTGCAGTGGAAGCCGAATCTCCGTACAAGTGGCAGGAAACCCAGTGACGGGTCTCTTCTTCCATCAGCGCCGGTGCCAACTGTTCACAGACATCCCCAATTTTTACCGGGCAACGGGGGTTAAACGTGCAACCAGACGGAGGATTCACAGGGGACGGAACTTCACCCGGGAGGATGATCTCCTCACGCTCAATGTCCGGGTGGGACGGAAGCGCGGCGGAGATCAGTGCCTGTGTGTACGGGTGCAGCGGGTTTGAGAAGATCGGCTCTGAGTCGCCAATCTCTTTGATGGTGCCCAGATACATAACGGCGGTTGTGTGGCACATGTACCGAACCGTCGCAAGGTTGTGGGCGATCATCAGGTAAGCAAGGTTGTGCTCTTTCTGGAGGTCGACCAGGAGGTTCAGGATCTGTGCCCTAATGGACACGTCCAGTGCTGACACTGGTTCGTCCAGAATCATAACCTCAGGGTTCAGGGCAAGTGCCCGGGCGACGCCGATGCGCTGCCTCTGGCCACCAGAGAACTCGTGCGGGTAAAGGTTTGCCTGGTAGGGGTTAAGGCCTACCTCTTCAAGAACCTCGTCAACTCTGCTGTTGACCTGTCCTTTGGTGAGGCCACCAACGATTTGAAGCGGTTCAGAAACGATCGCACGGACGCGCATGCGTGGGTTCAAAGAGGACCACGGGTCCTGGAACACCGCCTGAACGTTCTTTCGGTAGTCACGTTTAGACGCCCGGGACATGTTGGTAAAATCTTCTCCCTTGAAGAAGATTTGACCCTCGGTGGGGTCTTCAAGACCGAGCAGCAATTTTGCCGTCGTGCTCTTGCCACAACCGGACTCACCAACAAGCCCCACGGTCTCCCCGGCGCGGACGATGACATCAATGCCATCCACCGCTTTAAGGGTTGGCTTCTCACCGAAACCCAAGAAGCCACCGGCCAGCTCAAAGTGCTTGGCAAGGCCTCGGGTTTCAAGAATTACTTCAGCGTCGGCGGCGAGAGGCTGAAGCCCTTCTTGCTGAATTTGTTCCTGAATTGTCGTCATCGCATCCTGTATCCGTGAAAGGGTTCGTAACGTTAGTCGTCAGGGCTCTTAGAGCGCTGGCTGCGGAGGCCTAGCCGGCTACCGCTTCGGCCTCTTCAGGTTCTACTATGCCGGAGGTCACATCGACAGACTGGGCTGCTGCCAGTTCATCCGGGTCCGCTTTGGAAATATCGAAGTCCAAGATCTTCCAGCAGCTCGCCGTGTGCTCACCACTGAGCGTCGAGCGAACCGGGTAAGCCTCCCGGCATACGTCCTGGACAGAATCGCAACGCGGTGCAAACGGGCAACCCGGGGGAAGGTCAAACAGGGGCGGAGGCTGGCCCTCGATGGAGTAAAGCCTCTGAGTCCGCTCCTCAAGCTTCGGCACAGACGCCAGTAGAGCAGCAGAGTACGGGTGGGCAGGCTCGTTGAAGATCTGCCGAACGTCCCCTGTCTCCACAATTCGTCCCGCATACATGACCGCAACACGGTCACACATCTTGGCAACGATCCCAAAATCGTGCGTAATGAAGATGATTCCGACACCGGTCTCCGCCTGAATCTCCTTGAGGAGGCGCAGGTAACCAGCCTGAATCGTGACATCGAGTGCCGTCGTCGGCTCGTCCGCAATCAGGACGACCGGTGCGCAAGAAATGCTGATCGCTCCGACCACCCTCTGGCGCATACCGCCAGACAGCTGATGGGGGAAGTCTTTCATCCGACTCTCGGCCGCAGGGATTCGTACCTGGCGAAGTGAGTGGATGATCCGGTCTACCAGGGTCTGTCCCTTGACCTGCTGGTGAATTCGAATCGCCTCACCAACCTGGTTCTCAATGTTGAACACAGGGTTCAGCGCCGTCATCGGGTCCTGAAGGATCATGCCGACCTTGGAGCCCCGAATATTTGCCATATCACCGTCAGAGAGGTCCAGGAGGTTTTCACCGTCCAGAATCACCTCTCCGCCAACGATGAATCCCGGAGGAGACGGTACCAATCGCATGATCGAGAGTGCCGTCACCGACTTACCCGATCCTGATTCACCCACTACACCCAGGGTCTCACCCCGTTTGACGTAGTAAGAAACACCGTCAACCGCTTTAACGGTTCCGTACTTGGTCTGGAAATACGTCCGGAGGTTCCTGATCTCCAAGATGACATCATCCTGGGCCGTACTCGGACCAAAACCATCCGTGTCAGCATCGGCACGATCAGAGTAATTTTCGCGGTCTTGTTCGGGCGAGTCGACCATCCTCGGCTCCTCGTAGCTCAACCGACCTATGAAGTGCGGATCACTTCGGTGGTCGGCGTTGGGTCGTCCATACCGGACCCAACTGCGCGTGGTGCGGCCTGTACAACCGCTAATTAAACATCGTTACAGGGAGATCCTCATTCGTATACCTCCCTAGATTTCGGCGAAGTATAGCAGCGGTCGCGCTGGAGCGCATGGCCCTCTGAGATGAAGCTGATCAGGCCCGTCGCAATCGACCCGCAAATATTAACGCCACAACACCCAGCAGAAGCAGACCTACGCCGTTCACACTCAACGCCCAGCCCACCGAATAAACCTCGGCGATGATTCCCAACTCCAGGCTACCAGCCCAGCCAAACCCGATAGCGAAAATCCATCCCCCCATAGCGCGGCCTCGCATATCGTCGGGGACGTTTTCCATGAGCATAGTCCACTGCAGGGCGTCGAAAGACGAAGCCATGATTCCCACGGCCGCGACGATCAAGAGCGACAACGGGAAGAGTTCAGATACGCCAAGCGCGATCAACCCGAATCCATACAAAATTATGATGCCTATAGCGATGACACCTTTACGACCAAAGTCAGACAGAAGCGTAATCAGTACAGAGCCAGCCAGCCCGCCTATCGCCGCCATCGCCGTCAACGCACCCAAGCCCACCGCCCCAACACCCAGTACGTCTTCCGCAAGCGATGGCATGACCGTCTGATAGGTGAATCCCAACACCTCCACCACCATGGCGAACATAAGTAGTGTGGCAACTATCGGGATCCCGAGCATGAGCCTGATCCCGCCGAAGGTGCTGCGGATCAATCCAATGGCACCTTGACCGGCGCGCTCAATGCTTGCCGTCGGCTGATCAACGATCACGCGGCTCACGGCTAACCCACCAGCGGCAAATGCAAGTCCGCAAAGAAAGAACACCGACCCTACGCCCAGAGATACGATCAAAACCCCGCCAATCAATGCCCCCGCGGCACCGACGGTCCTCATCGCGACCGACAGCATCGCCACGCCGTTCGCTGCGTTTCGCCTTCCCACCACATCAACCGCCAGAGCCTGCTGGGAGGGCAGTTCAAAAGCAGACGTCACACCGGCCAGTGCAACAAGAGCCATCACGCCCCATATAAAGACATCCGGCTGTAATGCCAGCAACCACAACCCAACCGCTATCAAGCCTTTCACGCCGGCCGTAATCATCAACACCCGGCGCCTGGAATATCGGTCTGCTATCGCTCCACTAATCGGCCCAAATACAAGGTTCGGCGCACTTCTGATGGCGAATGACACTGCGGTGAGGAACACCGATCCGGTCTGATCCAGGACCAGCCAGCCGATGGTCAGTCGTTGCATCCAGTTTCCAAACCCCATCAACAGCCCGGACGCCCACAACCAGCGGAATGTGCGGTTGTGTAGCGAACGCAACGGTCCCGTGTGGGCAATTGCGGGCGCTGTCGATGTGTTGGTGCTGGCCATCCCGGTTGTGTTCGCTCCGATCCCCTGGAAAAGGGGACCTAATCAAGTTGATTTGTCCCGTAAGGAGAGACGCCCGTAAAAACGAAGGACCGGTTACAGAAACCGGTCCTTCATAACTCAGGCCAGAGAATAACCCCAGGGGACGCTTATCGTCTTTACAGGTAAGTACTCTTGACGAGAATCCCCTTTAGACGAGTCCCAAGTCCTTCTCGACTTCGGTCAGACCCTCATCGATGGCGCTCACCATGAAGTCGATCTCGTCCTTGTTGATCGAAAGCGGTGGGCAGAGGCTGATTAGGTCGCCCGCCCGGAAGCTGATCAGATTTCGATCGTACAGGGCCGGCGGGATTTTTTTCGCCAGTTCTGCGCTCGCCGGGAACGGGGTCTTCGATTCGCGATCGCTGACCAGTTCTACCGCTGCGAAAAGTCCCATGCCGCCACGGACATCGCCTACCGACGGGTGCTTGTACAGCGTCTGGAGCTGCTCATACAGGTAGGTCCCCATCCTGTCAGAGTTCCCGACCAGGTCCTCACGCTTGAATATCTCCAGATTCTTCAGTGCAGCCGCACTGGACACCGGGTGACCGCCAAAGGTGATCAAGTGTTTAAAGGTACGAGTGTCGTCGCCGATAAACGTGTCAGCGATCTTCTTTGTAGCGATCGTTGCGCCCAGCGGCAGATAGCCGCTTGTGATTGCCTTTGCGACGGTTGTGATATCCGGCTTGATGCCGAATCGCTCTGTCCCGAACCAGGTCCCAAGCCGACCGAATCCATTGATGACCTCGTCCGCTATGAGCACGATGTCGTACGTGTCTGCGATCTCGCGAAGGCGGTGCCAGTACTCGGGCGGCGGGATGTGGATACCGGTCGCGGCCGAGACCGGCTCTGCGATGATCGCCGCAACCGTGTCCGGACCCTGGTGCTTGATTACGGTCTCAAACTCGTTCGCTACTGCGATCGCCTCGTCCACCGGGTTGTCGTGGTACGTGGGCCGGTAAGAGTTGTAGTTAGTGACGTGGTACGTCCCAGGCATGGTCGGGCCCATCGTGTCGGCCGCCGGGCTTCCGCCCAGGCTAACGGCCATCGCCGTCCCGCCGTGGTACGAGCCGCGACGAGAAATGATCTTGTATGCGCCCTGCTTGCCGGTCAGGATGCGGTACTTCTTCGCCATCTTGACCGCAGTCTCAACAGCTTCAGAACCACCGGTTACGAAGAACACACGGGCCGCAGGATCCGGGTAAAGTTCGCTCACCACACCGGACAACTTGATCGTTGAAGGAACGATAGAACCGGCCGGCGGAGAGTCGATCGCTATCATCTGCGCATAGGCAGCATCTGCGATCTCGGTGCGTCCGTAACCGACGGATTTATACCAGAGGCCTGCCATTCCATCGAGAAAGCGGTTTCCGTCTATGTCGGTAACCCAGACGCCCTCGCCTTTCACATACACCTTCAGCGCGCCATCCCGCCAGTCAGCAGTCTGCATGGCGTGCATGAACAAATGCTCTCCGGCGGTCTGCCGAAGGTTTTCGATCTGCTCTCCGGTAAATGTCTCGCTCGTCATTAAAGTGACTCTCCGGTAAGAGTTCTGGTTTTGTTAGATGGCGGCTGCCCAGCGATTTCGAGCCAGTTTACGACCGTCCGGATGGTCATTTCAATGCGCCCATCAGCCTAATCTGTAGCTGATTCAGGCCTCCCTAATTAACCAGCGGGAATTACCTCACCGGGTTGCTCGTCACTAATCGATGCATACAATCCCCTCAAGAAACGGATAATCTAAGGCCCTTAGCCCTCAATAATTAGGCTAACTACGGGTCGCCACGGATTTATATTTCAACTTCAGTTAACGCGCACCAAGCCAGAGAGGCCGCCGACATGACCGTCAATATCGCAACCGTATATCCGCGATCCTTTAGCCCGGGACCGCAGCCCAACGGCCTGCAGGCTTCCGAAGAGGGTCTCTGGTACATCGACCAGAGAAACGACAAGGTCTATCTGCTGGACTGGGACTCGGGCGCCGAGATTCGCTCCTTCCAGACCACAACGGAGCACGCCAGCGGGATCACCGTCGGCGGCGGATTTGTATGGGTGTCTTCAACCTTCGGCCTGACGATCCACAAGATCGACATGCAGACCGGAAAGACCGTCCAGGAACTCCCGACTCCGGGAGTCGGACAGGTCGCTTTCTCCCCGCTTGGGACTGCCGCTCGCGACTCGGGCGCACACGGACTGGAGTGGCGCGATGACAAACTCTGGGTCGCCGTACCACCGTCGCAAATGATCTATCAGGTGGACCCGTCCGACGGCAAAGTGCTGCACGAGATCAAGGCACCGGGCCTTCGCGTTCACGGAATCGCCTTTGACGAAGACGGCAATCTCTGGTCTGCGGACACGGCATCGGGCGTCGTGTCACTGCTGGATGTTTCGGACGGACGTGTCTTGAACTACATCCGGGTTCCGTGGCCGACAGAGGTCCACGGCCTAACGATCGACTCCGCAGGCAAGCTCTGGTACTGCGATGCCGAGACCACAGCGGTAGGCATACTCGGCCGCTAACCCCATCCGGGTTTGAATTTGGGATCTACTTGATCCCTGGATAAGACTTCATCGGCGGGCGGTTGCGTTTTTGACACGGCCGCCCTCCGTCTTTTTTTGTCTCTTTTTTTAACGCTTCCGCTGGTCCGGCTCCCCTGTCCAGGACGACTGATGCGAAGGGCCGATCGGACCGGTGCTCGTAAATGGCCACGCAAATCTGCGGACAACACCCCACGTTCCCTGGAACTCAAGCCATTGGTGTGATTTCTCGTCCTGAGTTGGCCGCTGGCCGTTCATCTCAACCAGCACCAAATCGTCGCCCGTGTTCCAGATCGGACCGCCGTCCACAGTTCGATCGCCCGCTTTGGGCCACGTCTGTTTGTGAATTCCGGGCGAGGTGTAGCTGGCATGGCTCCCAAGCGCTGAGTAGATGATCGGATTACCGGTCGAGTTGACCCGCAGACTCGAACGGTAATCCCCGGGCAACGCCCATCCGCCATTGTTCAGGCCATGAGCAGATACATAAGCCGATACCAGTTGCGGCTCGCCGGTGTTTGTGACTCGGACCGTTATGTGCTCCCAGTCGCCCTGGTGCGTTACATGCCGACCCTCCGATCCGTTGTAGGGATAAAAGAACCAGTACTGGAGATCAAACACAGCCGATGCTCTAACCTCGACGGACCTCGCATTCACGTAGCAAGGCGCACTCAGCAGACCTGCAACCGGCCGAAATCCTCGTCTCGTATTGCGCCGATTCGAGCCACTTAGAATATCCAGGTAGAGATTGGTCGGGTCACCAAGGTCCACCGACGAAGCTCGGGCCAGCGACTCCGGGTTCAGTCGCCCGTCCGCAATGACATCCACGTCTCTCTGGAACAATCCACGCCTACGGCGCAAACGTGTCCGATCCAGATACCAGCTAACGGATGACGGTCGATGGGGATCATCCGGGTGCAGCCGCACCTCCGGAGCGAACCGCCGCAGGGTCGCCTGAACATCAAATACGGGTTCTAACATCAGTCTAAGACCGCTCAGGTTCCGATGCGCGGTCCGCGGTCACAGTAAGCCCGCAGCGTCTCGATAGCCGAGAGTACGGCGAGATGGCTGGTCTTTGGATTACGCACGTGCGGTTTGTTGATCAGCTTGAACGTGAACTCTCCAAACTCACCCTTTGCGTGGATCTCATGAACATTTCCCGGAGAGGCCGGGTCGGCTACCACCTTCACTATGGTTTCCTGGGATCCCAGCCCGGCGATGCTCAGGGTCGCTGCGACGTTCACGTTCGCCGGGAATAACGCCACAGCGTTGCGCGCCGGGCCCTCATATATGACCGTGCTCTCGGTAATTTGAACGTCTTCCCACTCAGCGAAACCCGGCGCACCTGAGAACGCCAGTGGGGACTTGGTCGACGTCAGCGTCACCGTATCGAGGAGACCACGAACAGATCGCAGCGCATCAATGCCGCCAAGCGCGCCGGACGGCACCACAATGTCGCACCCGTTCTCGGCCGCGAGGCCGGTCAGTTGTTCAAACAGATCCGCATCCGCAAAAGCGCCGGAACTCAGAGTGAGAAGCGATGTTCCGGCGGAAAGAACCGTTCCTCCATAAGCTGCGACCGCCGCGGGCGCCGCACACTCCACCACAAGTGATACGCCCTCAACCGCAAGCAGTTCATCCACCGTTCCACAGGCGATCGGCGTCGGCTCTAACGTCTGCGCCAGTTGCTCCGCCTGCGCCACCTTCTCATCGAAAACGGCAAGAACGCGCCCGTTCTTCACGGTGCGATCTGATACGGCCATAGCCACCTCTCCGCCCATAGTTCCGCAGCCAAGCAGGCCGATACCGATACGTTCATCCATTTGCGCTGAATCCGTCATTTATGGGCCTCTTACGTGGCCACGTCTGGCTAATATCTGTGGTGTTTTCGCCCGACTCCGGCAGAAGCGGAGGGTTAAACTCAGTCGCCCAGAGTCCGACCTTCCGATCTGGTGCGTTCTGACCGGGCGACCAGCCCAATGTAGCAGGAGAACGCATCTCCGATAATCGGCAAGGTTCTCAAAATCATCTTCTGAAGTAACCCCAGGACACGGCCCAGAGCCTGATCCCTCAGCAACCCAACAAACAACAGGAAGCGAAGTCATATGGCGACATCACCTATCGCCGGAAAAGTTCAGACGGTTCTCGGCCCGATCGCCCCCGGCTCTCTTGGCCCCACCATCACGCACGAACACCTCCTCATAGATTTCCGGGTCGTTTTCCAGGAGCCCACCGTCGCCAGCCAGGCTGGAATGGCCGAAGAAAAGCTAACCCTCAAGAACCTCGGCTGGATCAGGCACAACTGGAACAGCTCCTTCGACAATCTGACCCTGCTAGATGAAGACGTCGCCGTCACAGAAGCCCAGCAGTATTTCAATGCAGGCGGCGGTGCGATGGTCGATGTCACCAGCAACGGGCTCGGACGTGACCCACAGGCGCTCGCCCGCATCAGCCGAGCGACCGGCTTGAACGTCGTGATGGGCGGCGGCCACTACATAAGCGCCACGCACCCGGCCGATTTCGAGACCGCAACGGCCGAAGGTATCGCCGAGACGATCATCCGTGACATCGAAGTCGGCGTCGGCGACACGGGCATCCGCACCGGAATCATCGGCGAAATCGGTGTTTCAAACCCTTGGGATGAATCAGAGCGTAAGACCGTTCAAGCGGCCGTGATCGCCCAGCGACAGACCGGCGCACCCATACTCATCCACCCGGGACGAGACGAAGATCTGCCCCGCCAGATCCTTGAGGCCGTGGCCGAGTGGGGAGGCGACATGTCTCACACGGTGATGGGACATATCGAGCGGACTATCTACAGCAGGGACGCACTGAAGCGAGTTGCGGAGACCGGCGCTTACGTAAATTTTGACCTGTTTGGGCATGACTCGTCGTACTACCCGCTGGCCCCTTACTCATACATGCCAAATGACGCCCAGCGCCTGGACCAGATCCAGTTCTTGATCGAAGACGGGCACGTTGATCAGGTGTTGCTGGCGCACGACGTTTGCTCCAAGCATCGACTGAAGGAATACGGCGGTCACGGCTGGGACCACATCATCGCCCGCGTGGTCCCGCAGATGCTTGCGAGAGGCATCAGCCGGGAGCATGTAGATCGAATGCTCGTCGACAACCCCGCACGTATGCTCACATTTACTTAGACAGCCGGGCAATAAGTCCGACCAGAGAGTCCATCTAGGCCCATACGACGTTATACAGTCCGACCTTCTACAGGCCCGGACCATGAATCACATCGGACGAAAATACATCTCATCCACGTGTTCCTCATACAGATATGAAACGGAGACGGTAGTTTGACGCAGGCCTTACTGCGAAGATTCCGACGAATACCCGGTAGAACGGCCCTGTTGATCGGCAGTGCCACCTTGATGGCGCTGTTCGTCGCGTGCTCCAATGGGGCCACGACTTCGTCGGAGAAAACACCGACCGCCGTCGCTAACGATCAGGCACTTGCGGATGAAATCTTCCTGTTCGTTATCTCCTCCGATGCAGCCGTAGGAGATAATCGGTTGCCGTTCGCCCTGCGACAGGCCGATGGCGACAAGGTTGACGTAGCTCCGAGCGCTGTCTCGATCATCTATACGAAACGAGACACCACCTCCGTGAAGTCGGCGCCTGAAGCCAGTTTCAGGCAGTGGCCGGTGGGGGGCGGAATTTTCACTACAACGGCCGCCTATGACAGCGCCGGTATCTGGGATTTCACGGCCACGATCACAAACCCGGACGGAAGTACAACAAACGCCGAGGCGGTGACGCTGGTGAAAGATGTCTCGTCGACGCCGGCTATCGGATCGGCCGCGCCGATCATCGCCACCAAAACCGGGACAACCCCCGACGAACTGGCGTTGATCAGCAGCGATGCGAACCCAATACCTGAGCTGTACGCGGTTAGCTTTGACGACGCGCTCTCACAGGGACGCCCGGTGGTCATAACCATAAGTACCCCGGCGTGGTGTACCTCGCAAACTTGCGGCCCACAGGTGACCACGGTCGATGAAATACGACAGAAACATGGCGCCAATGCCGAGTTCATCCACGTCGAGATCTTCGACAATCCTGCTGAAATGCGTGAGACCGGAGACCCGCTGTTAGGTGTCGAGTCCGAGGCCGTAAAGGTCTGGAATATCCCGTCCGAGCCGTGGACCTTCGTAATCGACGGTAACGGGCTTGTGGCGGCCAAGTTTGAAGCCTACACAACGGCGGACGAGATAGAAGAAGCGCTGGTCAAAGTTCTGGCGGACAATTAGCCGGAAGACTTTAGTCGTCGGTAATGCTGCTAATGACAAGCTGGCCGTTTTCCTCAAAGTACTCGACATTGATCTCTGATCCGGTCGCCCCGTGCTCCGTCAGGTGGGACGGGGTCATGCCCACAAACCCGCGCGCTTTGAACTGCCACACCACGCCGTCTGCGTCCGTCAACTCCAGCTCCGACAACGCAGTTACCGATGACGACACAACATTTGTGACCAACCCTGTGACAACCATCTGGTCAGGGTCGTCAGAGCCACAGGCAATCGTAAGCGAGGCTAACAGCGTCGCCAAAAGCAGTAGTACCGGCACCGCTATGCGCCTGCGTAATGTCGTCACCTATCCAGCCACCGCTTCCGCTTCAAGTGCTTCCAGGCGTTCCAGAAGCTCGTCGGCCTCGTCCAGAATGTCCCGATCACGTGGCTCCTCGCCAAGCGATCGACCTTCCTCGATATCAGCCCGTGCCAGATCGAAATCTCCAAACACGTCCATGTAAAGGGAGGCGCGGTCGAGGTAGGGCTGCGGACTGACCGGCATCAGTTCTATTGCGAGGCTTAGATCGCCAAGTGCCAGATCGTAGTTGCCCATCTGGAACAGGAATCGCCCCCTCCACCAGTAGGTCGCACCCTCATCCGGCGCAAGCTCAACGCCCTCGTTGAACATCTCAAGTGCGTCAGCCATCCGACCCGCACCGCTCATGATCCTTCCGAGCACGATCACGGAGTTAGGATCTTCTGGGTCAAGGAAACGAGCCTGTACGGCGTCCTGGTTTGCGCCAAGAATGTCACCAACCGACATGTTGGCAACGGCACGACCCGCGTATGCGGAAGATAGATCAGGCTTGAGCTCGATTGCTCGGTCGAAGTCCCTGATCGCCTCTGCCGTTTTGCCCTGCGCCATCAAAGCGCTGGCCCGGCCTTCATAGCCGCGAGCAAACTGGGGTTCGATCTCAATCACCAGCGTGAAACGCCGTTCTGCCTGAACGTAATCGCCACGATTCAGATAGTTATGCGCATTGGCGTAGTTACGCACGTTCTCGTTGGTGTTGACGGGTGCAGATGTCGCCGTCGGCTTGGGTGTGGGTGTGGGTGTGGCCAGTTCAGGCGTGGCGGTTGGTTCCAAATCCGATGTATATGGAGTCGCGTCCGTACCCCCGGCCTCGGCGCTTGCCTCGGCCGTTAGCTCAGTGGCATCGCCGCCATCACCACCGCCAGAACAGGCAACAAGCGCGATCATCCCGACGACGCCAAACCCCATCAACCACTTACTGAGATATCGGCTGGCTCGCCCGTCTATTTCCAAATTCAAACGAAGAATGCTTTCACCTTCAGCGAATTTCGCAAATCCGTACCCTGATTATGTACCCGGAGCATGTTTCGGAGTTATGTTGTCTGGCCGTAGCGGGATGCCGAACTCGGCCGATCCCCGTCCATCCCACCATGACGATAACGCCAGCGAACATATTTCAAGTTCACTGGAAGGGTTTTACGTGCGTATGTTCCCTGCTGGTTTGATTTGTTAATAGACCTTCACGTCCACACCATAGAGCGCTCCGACGATAGCACCGCCAGCGCAGTCGATCTTGCCCGTACGGCTCGCAAAGCCGGGCTGGATGCTATCGCTCTCACCGACCACGATACATTCTGGCCGGATGATGAGGTCAAAAGAATCTCCGACGAAGCCGGAATTTTGGTTCTGGCCGGGGTGGAAATCAATACCGACGGCGGCCACGCGCTGGTGTTCGGGCTAAATGAATACATCTTCGGGATGCATCGCCCGGCGTTTCTACGTGAGCAGGTTGATCTGGTAAACGGCGCAATGCTGATGGCTCACCCGTACCGTCGATCGCTTCCCTTTGGCGTCGATCCCGGCACCCAGAGTTACGACGAGGCGTTGAAGCGGGCCATGAAGGGCGAGTTCGTGCGGGTGGTCGATGGCGCAGAGGTTATCAACGGAAGAGCAACCGAGGATCAAAACGAGTTCGCGCGCCTGCTGCTTGAAGCGGTCGGCACGCCGACACTGTCTAACAGCGACACTCACTCGGTCGAAGGCATTGGGTACGTAGCCACGGAGTTCGAACGCGAGATTACGGACGTTCCCGAGTTGATCGTGGAGTTGCAGACCGGGCGATTCCGCCCCTGGACTGCCCCCGGATGGGTTGCCACCGGCATGACTCCGGTGATACCCCCGAATCGGCCATAGCGACTCGGCCTAGCGCAACCCGGATAGTCGGGCCACAACCATCTCCAGCGCAACCCGGTCTCTGACCTTGCCTGATTTATAGCTAAGATCCGCCTCACTCAGACTGCGGTGCGCGTCCGCCAGATATTCGTGGCTGAAACGACCGGCTTGATCAAGCGTTTTCCGAAGGGCAAACGCCGCCCTCAACCCGATCCGATTACCGATCTCCTGTTGTTCCACTCCGCGTTCCCGAAGGTGTCTGGCGAGGATCAGCATCCGGGTCTGTCGAGTCAGCATCGAGAGGATGTACTGCACGCTCGCGCCGTCGTCCAGGAGGTGATAAAGCGCCTTCATCGCCATGCCTGGTCGTCGTTCCAGTATTGCGTCAACAGCTGCAAAGATGCTCTCCTCACGGGCGGGTGCGACCATCAGGGTCACATCTTCCAGCTGTATGACCCTGCCATCGGCATACAGAGAAAGCTTTCGTATTTCCTGGTCGAGCAATCTCAGATTGGGACCGATTAGATCGCCAAGAAGCGCCATCGCTGAGGGCGATGCCTGGACGCCCTCCGACATCACTCGCTGCCGTATCCAGTCCCCTATCGCGCGGCCACGCGGCGTACTGAATACGCTCATGTCCAACGGATCGGACGACTTCATCGCTCGTATCGCTCCCCCGTTGTCCTTTAGCTTTCCCGCCGGGCCAGGCGGGAACGTGTCTACAAACACCAGTTCCGTGCTGCCTGGAAGCCCGACAAGCAACTCGCCAAACTTATCCCATCCGGACGTCGACATCTGGGCGGACTCAGCGCCGCCGCGTCCACGGGTGGCGTTGGTGGTGTCCAGCCTTCTCAACAATCCCCGGACCAGCACAAGTCTACGATCGGCCAGGAACGGGACCGTGCGTGCCGCTGCCTCAACCTCGCCCGGCTTGAAGTTGCGGCCCTCAAACTCGACCGTGTTGGACTCAGCCGCGTCCTCGCCTAGCGACGCGCGAATTTGTCGCACCGATTCATCGATACCAAACTCATCATCGCCGTGAAATACGCGTATCAAATAGAAGGGTCTCGGGCTGAAATCTAAGTTTGTGAGCCGGAACGACTCTCGAAAAGCCCGGCGTTGTTACTAACCGGACGCGCTGTCAGATAAACTGGAGTCGACATTCCCGTACCGACCAAAATCGTTTCTAGCCAATCGTTCCCCATGCGCGTAATCCCACTACTACGATATCTCCCGCTCATCCTGCCTGCCATCCGACTGGCGTGGGGGCTGTTCCTGGACCGCCGCGTGGGAGCGCCGATAAAGTTACTGCCAATCCTGGCGGTCATCTACGTTCTATCGCCGCTGGACCTGCTCCCGGACATCATACCGGTGGTCGGCTGGATGGACGACCTGATTGTGGCGGGCGGCTTACTCATGTTGTTTTTCGCACTGGCGCCGCGCTGCGTGGTGCTGGAACGACTCCGAGGGGTAGGGATCAGCGACGAGCCGAAAAAGAAATCCGGGCAGACCGTGGACAGTACGTTCCGGTACACGAAAGATGACCGTACTGGATAGTCCTAGCCGTGAACGATTCTCTATCCTGTTTGAGTCGTCCATCAACCAGAAGCGCTCGTGTTCGCTCGATCACGAGCGCCCGCAATCGACATATTCAAAATAAAAGGGCCACTGGCCCCCTCCTGAAGAGGTAGTGCACGCGTAATGCGCATCGGGATCATCGGACTGCCGGCAAGCGGCAAGACAACGCTCTTTAACGCACTGACGCGCGGGCGAGCTGCGACCGGCTTCGCGGCAGGGCGTGGTGCCAACATCGGCGTCGCGCACGTGCCAGACACGCGACTCGACGCCATGACCGAGTTGTACAAGCCACAGCGCACCGTCCCGGCCGAGGTCACTTATGTGGACTTGCCGGGGCCCGCCGAGTTCGACGGGCCAAAGGGCGGCATGTTCGCAGGAGAGGCGCTCACTCAGTTACAGACGGTAGACGCCGTTCTTGTGGTGGTCCGCGCCTTTCAGGACGCATCTGTTCCGCACGTCAAAGGCGGGACCGACTGGAAGCGCGACGTGGACGACATCGGCTTCGACCTTCTGTTTGCCGACATCGCCCTGCTGGACAGGCGGATCGAACGACTCACGAAGGACATAAAGGGCGCAAGCCAGTCCGAAAGAACGCGCATAAATAGCGATATCGAATCCCTCCGCGGCCTTCAGAGTGAGCTTGAAGAAGGCACACCCCTTCGAGCCAAAGAGTTCACCGAGCAGGAACGTGGAGCAGTCCGTGATACCTTCCTGCTGTCCGCACTGCCCTTTTTGGTGGCGGTAAACATCGGAGAGGACGACATCCCGAACTCTGACGAAATCAGCTCCGGGGCGTCGGAGGCCGTCGGCGGAAAGCAGTCTGGTGCGGTCTCCGTCTGCGCTTCGCTTGAGGCAGAACTCTCAGGCATGGATGCCGCCGAGGAGGCCGATTTCCGAGAGTCGATGGAAGCCGGGGAGTCCGGCCTGTCTCGGATAATCAACCTGTCTTACGACGTTCTTGGCCTTATTTCTTTCCTGACGGTTGGCGAGGACGAGGTTCGAGCGTGGACCATCGAACGAGACACACCGGCCGCCGTTGCCGCCGGGCGCATCCACTCGGATATCGAACGAGGCTTCATTCGCGGCGAGGTGGTCGCGTACGATGATCTTCTGGAATGCGGAAGTCAGGCAGAAGCGCGCACGCGCGGATTGCTTAGGTCTGAGGGACGCGAATACTTGATGCAGGATGGCGATACCGTCAACTTCCTGTTCTCTGTCTAACGGAAACACATACTGAACTACGGGGTAGGCTTCCCCGAAACTCGAATCCCAGAAATAATTGGGCACAAGAGAGATGAAACTACATGGCACCTGAAGAACTTGGACAGATCGAAAAACCTGACGCATCGGCCGTCATCGGCAAACGCAAGGTGTACTTCGTCAACATGATCTCGCCCATGCCCGGCGCGCCGGAGGGGTACACAAGCCGCCTCAAGAACTACTGGGCGGCAGTCGACGCCAACATCGGCCAATTGGAAGCGCGTGCGGGAATCGTCAACCGCATCTTCCACGAGGCCGTCTCCGTCTCCGGCGATCTGGGCCTGAATCTCGTCTCGCAGGTCAACCAGCCCGCGTGGTCGATGGTCAAAAGCCGTATGGACTCAGGCGCAACGCTAGAGGCCTTCGATAACGACGACCTTTTCTCTCAGATAATCGACTGGTCACGTTGTGCGCAGGTCGGGCTTACAAGCCAGGCTGTCGCCGATGTGATCCAGGAGAAGTACACCGAGGCGGCCGATGCTCGCTACAAACTGATGTCTGAGGTTATCGAAGACAAACTCGGTAATTCCGAGGCGGCGGTCGTAATCCTGTCGTCCGATCGCGGCGTTACGATGCCCCAGGACGCTGAACGATTTAACGTTATGCCGCCGGAGCTAGACGAACTGGTGCGCTGGACTCGTGAGGCCAACGAGGCGGCGATGGCGCAGCAGGCACAGGCCCAGCAAGCCGCAGCAGGTGGTGCAGGCGGCGGTGATCCTCATGCGGGCCACGCACACGCACAGCAACCTGAGGGCGAACCTGAGGACGGCGGGTCCGGGCTATGGACACCGGGATCCGTTTAGTTCAGGAAGGTTCTATACCCGGCAGTGAAGTGACCGGGTTATCCCTTTACGTCCACATCCCTTTCTGCGAAACGAAGTGCCATTACTGCGACTTCAATACCTACGCCGGTATCGAAGCGCTAATCCCCGGCTACCTGACGGCGCTTGAGACCGAAATTCGCTTCTGGGGTGAACGACTGGACAGACCCGCGGTTTCTACGATCTTCTTCGGCGGCGGAACTCCGTCGTATGTCCCGATCGAGGGCATCGAAGCGATATGCAGGTCCATTTTTGAGGCGTTTGACGTAGATGACGCCGCCGAGGTGACGCTTGAGTCGAATCCCGGCGACTATTCAAAACGCGATCTGACCCGGTATCTAGGGGCCGGGATCAACCGGTTGAGCATCGGCGTACAAAGTCTGGACGACGATCTACTGAAGTCGCTCAGCAGACGACACGATTCTGCGACCGCAATCGGGGCCTACAGATCAGCCCGCGACGCCGGGTTTGACGACATCAATCTGGACCTGATGTTCGGGCTTTCAAATCAGACAGAGGATCAGTGGCGGTCGACGCTGGATCGAACGATCGCACTCGAGCCCGATCATCTTTCGCTCTACGCACTGACGCTGGAGCCGGGCACGCCGCTTGATGCACTCGTGAACATCGGCGAGGTTGAGGAGCCAGACCCAGATCTAGCCGCCGACATGTACCTGTACTCAGAAAAGTCGCTGGCTCACGCAGGGTTCGACCATTACGAGATATCGAACTGGTCGCGCCCCGGTCGTGAGAGTAAGCACAATCTGGCGTACTGGCTGAACGTGCCCTACCTGGGCGTCGGTCCCGGTGCACACTCGTATCTGCCAAATCGACGATTCGCCGCGTTGCGGTCGCCGCGCCGATACGTGGACCTGCTTGGGGGCACCCTGCCCGCCGGTGATCCGGTGGACGCGCTGCTTTCTGTGGGCCTGCTTGAATCGGTCGATCCCGTCACGCCCGTTTCCGAGCTTGCGGACACGATGATGATGGGAATGCGCCTGTCACGCGGCATCGTCTCGGACGAGTTTGAAACACGGTTCGGGGCCTCTCTGCAGACGGTGTTCGGGCCAGTGATATCCGACCTGTCAGAGATGGGACTGCTGGTGAGCGATGAAACAGGAATACGCCTCAGCGAAAACGGCCATCTGCTCGGCAACGAAGTGTTCGAGAGATTCGTAACCGCATCGGCAAAAGTGGAGTTGCCCGACCGGTAGGGTCCCCCTCCTGAAGTTGGAGTGGGTTCGAGGGGTAGTCTGGCATCCACGCCCGGAGAGAGCAGCAACAACCTGCTGTCATCCTCAGCCCGAGGCGAATGATCTCCCGACTCGCACTCCGTCACGATTGGATGCGATTCTGACCAACGTCCATTAAGCCCAAACGCTAGGAACTGACGTCATCGCACTTCGCACCCTTCTAGAGCCTCAGGCTGGGTTAATCTGGGACCCAGTGCATCAGGATTTTCCGTCGATTGCCGCCCTTCTCACACACTCTCGCCCAGCCCTACTCCCCGTTCGCCCAGGCCTTGATGATGTGGTGCGCTATCGCAATCGGGCCCGGGACCCGGACTCCGTCGCCTCCGGGGTCGACTGTTAGCGAGTATCCCGGTGCCGACGCCAGTTCCAGCGCCTCCAGCACTTCGTCTCGGCCTACCCACCTGACATCCGACATCTCTCTCGGGTCGATGTGGATATCAGTTGTTGTTGCCTGCGCAATACAACCGATCATCAACGACGACGGGAAGGGCCAGGGCTGTGACGAGTGGTATCGAACGTCGCCAACGCGGATACCTCCCTCTTCCCAGACCTCACGCCTCACGGCCTCTTCTATGGACTCACCCTGGTCGATGAATCCGGCCAGTGCAGAATAGAAACGACTTGTGCGTCGTGCACGCGTCTGCCCCAGCAAACAACGCTCACCGTCTGTAACCGCCATGATTGCGACAGGGTCCGTGCGCGGGAAGTGATGCGCGTCACACGCGTTACAAATACGTTCCTTCCCGCCCTTGGTGGGAAAAGTCGACTGACCGCAATTGGGGCAGAAACCGTGCCGCTGATGCCAGCCAATCACAGCGCGCGCATGGGCCAGCGTCCCGGACTCTTCACCGGGGATCTCGGAAGCCACGCCGCGTGCGTCCTGAAACGACGTGCCGTCGGGCAACCCCAACAACTCCGCCGGGTTTTCCTCGCCCGCTCCATCCACATCCGCTGCGACCTTGGTGCCGTTGGTCACATCGACGGCGAAGTGTGCGATCCCGTCACTTACTCCGAGGAGCACCGCAACTGCGTTCTCGGCGGCGTGCTCCATGATGGAGTTGTCCTGCCAGGCGAGCCGGGCCTGATCGCCCGTCGTCGCCAGCGGGTTGAGACGCCAGAAAGGAAGGATTTTAGACTCGGATTTTGCGAGGCTATCGGCTACCCACTGGTCGTCCCGTCGCTCTACGTCTGCTCGGTCGAGGGGATCGCCAGCGAATATGTGAGTGTATGCCAAGCGGGAATGCCTTCCTGTTAAATTCTGTGACCCCGGACGAGTTCGGAGTCAGTCAACGGCCTGCGATTGTACGACCGCCCCGGGGAAGGCGGGGGAGCATCACCAACCGATCGCCTTCCGATGGTGTGTTTGGAGTCAGACTCCCGTACTCCCTGTGTTATCGTCGCCTCCTCATATGCGCCCGCGAGTTGGCGTATCAGCGCACCCTGAATCACCGACCCAGATACAAGATGGGGATACGCTCAGCCCTATGTTCGTGATCGGTACCGCCGGCCATGTGGACCACGGTAAATCGACCCTGATCGAAGCCTTGACCGGCATCGACCCCGACCGCTTGCGCGAAGAGAAATCGCGCGGAATGACCATCGAGCTCGGCTTCGCATGGGTCACACTTCCCGGCGGACGTGAGGTCAGCATCGTCGACGTGCCGGGACACGAGCGGTTCATCAAGACGATGCTCATGGGCGCGGGCGGCGTCGACCTGGCTCTACTGATCGTCGCCGCAGACGAGGGTGTGATGCCTCAGACCCGCGAGCACCTAGCGATCCTCGATCTGCTTGGCATCGAGCGCGGCATCGTGGCACTTACAAAAAGCGATCTGGTCGATACAGATTGGATCGAGCTGGTCACGCTGGATGTCGAGGAAACCCTAGTCGGAACGTCGCTGGAAGGCGCATCGGTCCTTCCCGTGTCTTCCATGACCGGTGACGGTCTGCCAGAGCTACTTCAGGCCATGGATACGGCGCTGGACAAAATGCCAGACAAGCGCGATCTGGGACGCCCACGCCTGCCCGTCGATAGGTCATTCACCATCTCCGGCTTCGGCACCGTGGTGACCGGGACGCTGGTCGATGGGACGCTAAGGGTCGGGCAAGAAGTGGAACTCCTTCCTGAAGGCGTTAAGTGCCGCATTCGCGGCCTCGAGACGCACCAGACTGCTGAAGAAGTTGCCTATCCCGGCACGCGAGTCGCGGTCAATCTCAGCGGCGTTTCGCACGACGAAGTGTCACGCGGGGATGTCGTAACAACGCCAGACTGGCTCTCCGCCGGAGACGCAATTGACGTATCACTCCGTTTGATCCCTGAAGCCCCACGGTCCATCAAACACAACGCAACCGTAACCTTCCACGTGGGAGCGGCCGAAACGCCGGCCCGCATACGGCTGCTGACCGTTGACGAAATGGCCCCAGGCGACACGAGCTGGGCGCAGATGAAACTCCAGGATTCGATGCCGGTAGTGAAGGATGACCTGTTCGTTATCCGTGACTCTAACTACACGCTCGGCGGGGGCGTTGTGATCGAAGCGCACGCCAAGCGGCATCGTCGAAATCATCAGCCAACTATCGACCGACTGGAGACGCTTCAACAGGGCTCCGAGTCCGACATCTTGCACAGCGCACTGGCGACGGTTGAGCCGGCGACGGTCGCAGCTTTAGCTCGGGCCGCCAATATGGCGGTGGATGCCATAGACGAGCAGCTAAACGAGCTCCTGGATGGAGGGCTCGCCGTGCCTCTTGGCGAAGACCAGGAACGGGTTTTCTACTCATCCGCCGGCTGGGCGCAGGTGACTACTTCGGCCACAGGGGCTATCGTCGGTTTTCACACGGCCTTCCCGCTGCGACAGGGAATCCCACGGGAAGAGCTACGCAGCCGACTTGAGATGCGCGCCGCCGTGTTCAACCTGGTGCTCGAACGACTTGTCGCAGACTCCGTTATCGAAGATGACGGCTCGACGGTCCGCATCCCGGAGCATTCACCGGAGCTAGACGATGCCCAGAAACAGATCGCAGACGGATATCTGAAACAACTTGGAGCGAGTCCATACTCACCTCCGACCGATAGCCCGATCGACCCTGAACTTATCGCAGCGCTGGCCGAACAGGGTGAGGTTGTTCGAGCATCGGCCGACGTCGTGTTCCTGAAGTCGGCGTACGACCAGATGCTTGATGGCGTCCGTAAGCAGGCTTCGGAAAGCGGTCAGATCACAATCACGGACGTCCGAGAGATGTTCGGGACAAGCCGCAAGTACACGCTGGCCCTGCTTGAGCATCTCGATCGCCAGCAGATCACGCGTCGTATGGGCGACGAACGAGTCTTGCGATGACCGCAACCTCCACAAACTCTCTTGTACTAAAGCTGGCCTCATCGACGCAGTCCGTATCCGCATTCCACTCACCGCTGCGCACCACACAGGCGGCAGCGTGTGAGGCGGCGCAGAGCTCGCCAGAAGGTGCAGCCGCGTTGCGGCGTCCCCTGCCCCCCAGCTTGTGCGAGCGGTGACGAGCGCGTCTGCGGAAGGGCTTCAGATCGAGTTCAGGTTTTCTCGTCACCGTCCGCCGATCACACCCCACATCCCATATCAGTGATCGCATTTGCGGCCTTCATCGATGGACTGTCTGACTACATCAAATCAAGCCCGATACGCACGCTATGGGGCAATGTTCCGACGCCGCGGAGCAGCCGGACCGATGGACGAGGTTATGGAGCAAGTCGTGGCCGAGTTAGAACGACTTGGCGACGTAGAGATACGATTCGCTGAAAGACAGATCTTGTTAACCCGCGGCGGCGTCCAGATCACGCCGTAACTACACAAGAGACCCTCACAAAAATCCAAAACGTTGTCGCACGTCACACCCTTCGAGAGCCTCAGGGTGGGTTCTTCAAGAACCTCCGTTCGCTATCGTCCGTCAAAAGCCATCCCTCCGAGGACGAGACCAGAGCTACTCCCCGGTCAGCGCATCCCGCATGGCCGGGGCCTGCACCTTCCAGCCCTTCGGTGGTCTCGGGTAGTTCTTCCAGTCGGCGGCATTCGTGACCTCCGTGACCGTGTCCAGGACCACAAAGGTAGGTCCGTCATCGTTGAGGATCGACGGAAGCTCGCTGGCAAATTGCTCGATGTTGTCGAACATCACCACCGACTTGTATCCGGCCGCTTTCGCCATCCCTGGCAGATCGCCACGTTCTGCGCTGGGAATCGGCTGCGCACCAGTCAGGGCGTACACGTCGTTGGCGAGTAAGACATGCACGAGGTTCTTCGGTGCCGCTTTGCCTACAGTGACCAGCGAGCCCAGGTTCATGAGCAGAGAACCATCGCCGTCGAAGATGACGATGTTCTTGTCGGGCTGTGCCAGCGCAACACCGAGTCCAACCGATGACGCCTTGCTCATCGAGCCAACAGGCAAGTACAAATCGTCCGGCTCGGAAACGTCGGCAAACGCCATGATCGATGTCTCGGCCAGGAGGACGATGGCTTCTGGGTCCTCGGTCTTAACGGCTCGCATTGCGTCTCGCATCTCGATCACGGCGGTATGTCCTCTTTCTTGTCTCTATATCTCTAAGTTCTGGGGGCAGGATGGCCTGATGGCGTGTTGGCCCGTATAACTCGGACGATTGCGCAAAGGATAACCCCTGCGGTGTGTCGCTACCGGGCCAAACTAACGACTACTCCCGACGAGCATCGCCTTCATCCAGATATCGGGTCTCCCCGACCTGGCTTGTCCTGACTATCTGGCGATACTCCTTCTTGAATACCGTCCGTCGCACCGTGTGATGCTGCGTGAACACCTCCACCTCATGCTGCCCAGGCCCGCCCTCAAGCGCCTCGGTCAAGGCACGTCCGTCCATATGTTCACCGCCTGGTATATCCAGCAATGCCAGTACCGTCGGTGCGAGGTCGATATTCCCAGAAGGGACGTCATTAAGCATGCCCGACTTGAAGCTGGGGCCACCCGCTATCAAGGTATTGCGCAATTCATGAGGGCTCATCGACCCGTGTTGGCCCGCCCCGGGAGCGCCACCGGCGGAGAAGGCATGACCCGGGACGCCCCGCTCGTTGTCGTCATGGTTCCACGCAAAGGACATCGCCAGATCTGGGGCACGATCTCCATCCCCGCCCGACAGGTCAAGCGGCAACGTACCGGCGATGTTCCCCGCAGCCTCGGACGATAGAAGCGCGCCACACCACGGCTGGATCATGAGCCATCGTGCAAGTCGCTCTGCCGTCATCGGGCTGGGCGGATTTGTGTAGAAGATGACGGATCCGCCGTTTGGTGCGACCACCACGCCGTTTTCGCCCGAGTTCGGGAATCCAGCATCTCGGACCATCGCCTCAACGGGGATCACATCTGTGATCGTCGAGTACCCGTGGTCCGACAGCACGATCACATCGGTTTCTTCAAGCCGGCCGTTTTCATACAGCCAGTCCAGAATACGTCCAAACTCAGTGTCTGCCATAGTCAGCGCCTGTTTTCCTAAGTCCGAATTAACGCCATCCCGGTGCTGAGACTTATCTGGCTCCGACGACCACAATAACGCTACTTCTGGTTGCCGCTCGCCCATGACATAGTCGGTAACGATCTTGCCAGCATGCTGGACACGGGCCGAGTTCGGGTGCTCCTCATCCGGCCATTCTCCGAACCTGGCGATGATCTCTGAATGCAGCTCGTCTGGCAGAGAGAACTCGGGGTGGATCGTCGCGCCGGTTGAGTGCTCAGGGTGCGGATTGTGGACAAAGGCATTCCCGGATGTCCCGACTCCGACCGCTACGTATTGCATGCCGTGATGCGCCAGTATCTCTGACAGTGGCGGCGACAGTAGAACCCGACCACCGTTGCTCTCGGACAGCCTTCGCAGGCCGGGCTCAAGGACAGAAAATTGCTCCCCCGGATCCATCTCCCGCATCACCATCATGTTGGCAGCAAGACCGTGCCCCCCCGGATATCGGCCCGTCACCATGCTCGCGGCGTTGATGCGCGTGACCGTCGGGAACACCGAATGGTGCTTCTGAAAGCGAACACCAGAATCGGCAAAGGCCGATAGGCGTGGCATGAGTTCAGAAGTGACTTGGGCCATCTGAAGGCCATCGAACACCATGATGAATATTTTTGTCACTTGGCGCTGAGCCTCACATCTGCTGGTCTGTGTTGGTCGAGAGGAAGTTCCCCAGAAGTTCCAGGGTCAGAACTTCACCCTCACCCTAACCGTCTCCCGATGGGAGAGGGAACCTTTTGTTACCGGATACATGACCGCTCCACCGGGTCTCGATGGGGGCAATATTCGCGGCGATCATCCCGAGTGAAGCCGAGGGGTGTTCATTGGCACCAGCAACCTATCTATCAAATGACGCAGTTACGACCCGGGCGATCTCCATCCAACATTCGAAGTCCAAGACCGATTTAGTACCCGAGTTCGTGCAGTCGTTCATCGTTTATTCCAAAGTGATGAGCGATTTCGTGAACCACCGTGATCCGCACTTGAAGGACAAGGTCTTCTTCGTTTTCCGACATCTCCTCCAGCGGCCTTTGGAAGATGGTGATGACGTCCGGGAGAACCATCCCGTAACTCTCTCGCTCGGTCAGCGCAACGCCTTCATACAGGCCGAGCAACGTCTCCCGAGGGGACAGGTTGTGGTAGTCCCTCTGCTCTTGTGTTGGCCAGTCCGCTGCGATGACGCCTACGTTGTCCAGGCGATCCAGAAATTCGTCCGGCAGGCCGTCGATCGCCTCGGCGACGAGCCGTTCAAATGCTTCGTGTGGGATTAATCGCATTGGTCAAACCGGCCGAGCAGGCCTAACGTTCCGCCCCTACAGATTTGCGTGCATCTTTCATGATGTTCACGTTTTTAATGTCCGGGCCGCCCTTTTCGAAACCCGGAACCTCAAGATACATCGGGACGTTTGCGAACGCCGGGCGGGCCATCATTAGCTCGAATCCCGCCGAACCGATCTCCCCTTCGCCAATGTTGTCGTGTCGGTCCACTGCCGATCCCAGCGGCCGCATAGAGTCGTTTGCGTGGATGGCCCTCAGCCGATCGAGCCCGATCTCTTTGTCAAACTCCGCCAGCATCTCGTCGAGTTTCTCGGCGTCGTTCAACTCATATCCAGCGGCCCAGGCATGCTGAGTGTCCAGACACACGTGCACCCGTTCGCTGCCAACGCCTTTGATGATCGCTCCTAGCTCGGAGAACTTTGAACCAATATGGTCGCCCGCCCCGGCACTGTTCTCCAGCATGAGAAGCGCATCGCCGGGCGCTGCGTCCAGAACGCGCTTTACGCCCTCGACAAATTGGTCGAGTACGGCCTCAAATCCAACACCTCTGTGGCTCGCCGGATGGAAAATGACGCCGAGCGCAGCGCAACGTTCAGCGGTTTGAAGGTGATTGGTAAGCGACTCAATGCTGCGTTCCACCAGAGCCTCGTCCTGCGAGCCGAGGGAACACAGGTAGATGCCGTGGAACACCGTCGGCCCCATCCCTGCCTCTTCAGATGCCTCTTTGAACTTCTCCACCAGAGCGTCCTCGGGAGCCTTGAACCTCCACGCACGTGGTGAGGACGCAAATATCTGCATCGCCTCTGCGCCGATATCCGTTGCGCGCCCAACTGCCTTCGGAAGTCCACCCGCTGCGGAAACGTGTGCGCCGATATGCATCTGGTTGCCTCCCGACCCGGACCACTCTGTCATTACGACAGCGTGTGCGGGTATTGTTCTAGAAATCTTTCAAGCACGGACATTATGACGCCGTGAGAACTTCTCGTGGCAGTAGTTCTGCGGGAAGAAGTCCCTCTTTCACGTAATCACGATTGATCTCATAACCGATCCATCTGAGGTACTACGTCAGCAGACGATCCTGGAAACTGTTCGCGGCGAAACAACCTGACAGTCAACGGAACGCTTGCGGTTCAATTCCTCCGGCCTCGCTCGGGATGACGCGGGAATTATCACTCCTCGCACCAGAGGCAGATTCAGAACGTCTCAGAAAATAAAAACACCCCGACTCTTCCGAAGAAGGGCCGGGGTGTCGTTAATTCAGCTATTTGTAGGAAGTTAGCTGGCCTCGACTGCCTTCCGGCGTCCGAAGAAACCGCGCTCTTCCCAGAAGACCAGCGCCTGTGCAGCAATAAAGATCGAACTGTAAGTTCCTATCACCACACCGGCGAGCAGGACCAGCAAGAAGTCTCGTAGCGTCCCGCCACCAAACAGCAACATGGCGACGATAACAATTGCGGTCGTAAAACTGGTGCCCAGTGATCGCATAATCGACTCGTTCAGGGACTGGTTGACCACCGACCTGAATGTTCGGCTCGTACCCAGTCGGACGTTCTCTCGAACCCGGTCGAACACGACGATCGTGTCGTTTACGGAGTAACCGACCACGGTCAGCGTGCCTACGATGAAGGACGCGTTGACCTCAGCGTTGATCAACTCACCGAGGATAACGAACAGCCCCAGCGTCAAGATAACATCGTGAATCAGCGCTATAACTGCAGCCAAACCGTATCGGTATGCCGCCCTTACCGACCTGAAAGCCCAGAGCAGGAACAGGATAATGAAGACCGCAGCCACGACGATCGCCTGGATAGAGTTGGAGACGGTGTCGTCCGCAACGGTTTTCCCGACGGTCGTTACCTCAGTCCGCTTCGCCGTGCCCGGGTATGCCCGGTTCAGCGCAGCTTCCACATCATTTTGAGCGCTTTCGCCCTGAACTTCCGTCCTGATGAAAAAACTGCCATCGCCCGTGCTCTGAATTGTGGCGTCGGCAAACCCGGCCTGGGAGAACACGGATCGGACATCGTCCGTCTCCACATTTGTGTCATCAAACTGAAGAGATGTAGACGTCCCACCGGTGAAGTCGATGCCCTCGTTGAGTCCAGGGCCTACCGTAAGTAGTAGTACAGACGCTACCACCAAGATGGCTGATGCGCCTACGAACCAGACTCGTTTTCCTACGAAATCGATCATCTAATTATTCCCCCGCGCCGATCGCCCGTTCAGCACCGACGGTACCGACCGGCACGAACGAATCGATACGCCGACCGATCGCCGTACCCGCAATGGATCTCATGATCACACGGCTGGCGAAGAACGCTGTGAACATCGATACGATCACACCGATTGCGAGTGTGAGCGCAAATCCCTGTATCAGGCTGGTGCCGAGTCGGTCACCAAACCAGAACAGGACGACGCAAGTGATGATGGTCGATATGTTGCCGTCCCGGATCGACGGCCACGCACGGTCGAAACCGGTCGTAATTGAGGCCAGTAGCGCCCGGCCCATGCGCAGTTCTTCTTTGGTGCGCTCTGCGATCAGGATGTTGGCGTCAACCGCCAGACCAACCGACAGAATCAATGCCGCCACCCCGGAGAGAGTGAGCGTGACCGGTATCAGTTTGAACAGCGCCAAAAGGACTACTGCGTAAAGGATCAGAGTAATCGAGGCAACGACGCCCGGAACCTTGTAGTAGAGCACCATGAAGATGAGAACAAGAGCCAGACCGATCGCACCGGCGATCACGCTCTTCCTGAGAGAGTCAGATCCCAGAGATGCGTCAACGTTACGCTCCTGGATCAACTCAAGTTCGACTGGGAGAGAACCCGATCGGAGCTGAATGGAGACAGTACGTGCACGCTCAGCGGTGAAGTTACCGAATATGAAAGCGGAACCGTTACAGATGGCCGATGAGGCCGATGGCGCAACAAGCTCTTCGCCGTCAAGGTAAATGGCCAGAACGTCCTGGTTGGTCGCCCGAGATATCCTCCCGGTCACGTCACAGAACTCGTCCGAACCGTGGTCATTAAAGCTGATGTTAACAACGGGGCCAACGACACCGGGCTGTGTCCCTGCGAATGCATCCGTCAGGTCAGAACCCTGGATGTCGATGTCCTGCTCACCCCCACCATACGGCGGGTTCCAGTAAGTGGTGTCCGTGCAACGTGCGTTGAGCCACTCTTCAGGTGAAAGACCATCCGGCGGCCAAATGTCGTCGATATTCGGAGGAGTCAGGCTTCCGCACTTCCGCTCACGGAACTCAAGTTGGGCGGTCTGGCCGATCAGGTGTTTGGCTTCCTGAACTCCACCACCAACGGCGTAAAGGTCGATGGTACCGGCGGTTACGAAGACCGACAGCGGACTTATCTCGTCCAACGCGTCCCGTGTCTTGTCGGCAAGAGTCGGAAGGGCATTCCCGTCTTCATCAATCTCGACAGCGCGCACGCTGGTAATTTTGATAGACCAGAAGTTATCTATGTCAGTACCGTCGGATCCGGGAACGCCGTCGATCTGCACATCTGCTAGGCCAATATCGGCAAGAGCAGCCTGCATCTGTTCTACGGTGATACTGGGAACTACTGTCACAGGGCCGATCTCGGCCAGGGCCGGGTCCGGCGTGGCATCGGTTTGGGCGGGCTCGGGGTCACCCGGGTCTCCACCGGCAACAGGAGTTGCGGCGGGTTGGGGCACAGCCGTAGGTGCGACTGCATCGTCGACAGAGGCGTCACCCCCGGCATCGGTCACCGGAATCTGGCCGGTTTCAGGGTCAACAGCCGCAAATGAAACAACTGCGGTGACGGGAAAGTTATCTTCCAGTGCCCGCCTGATCGTCTCTCCCTCAGATTCGTTGATCACAGAGCCGTCAATATCTCGAAGTGCAGGACGTAGTTCGTCCATCTTTGCGATCATCTGATTCTCGTCGATCTTTACCGTTGCCTCGGGGTGGCCAACGAATTCGGACCGAAGAAAGGCTTCAAACTCTTCAAGAGAGACGGTATTGCCGTCAAATCCGATGGCGATGGTCGCCCCACTGAGTCCCGGCAACTGAACCAGGATTCGGTCAGCAGGGTTGCCAAGCAACTGGATAGTGGGCTCGGCAAGTCCAAATGAGCTAACCCGCTTCTCAAGAATCTTGCGAACGCCTTCAAGGTCTTCAGGATCTGCGGGAGAGCCATCTTCTTTGCTCGCCTTGTATACAAGGTGCGATCCGCCTTTTAGATCAAGGCCAAACGACAATCCGAGAAGGTTCTCATCATCTCCACGACTAAGGTTCAGTACTGGCGTGTCGATTTCAATACTCGGCACTGCGATGACTGCCACGCTCAATGCGAACAAGATCGCTAGTAGAACTAGTCCTCTTCGAGGTCTTCTCACTCAGGGTCTCCCAAGACGCGATGCTGCCCGCCCCAGAAGGCGGGCGAGCAGTTCATAGGCTTCTGCTTTAGTAGAAACGACGCCCGACGACTCTGCGTCACGTAAAGCGCCAAGCAACCGACCGATCTCCGGTCCTGATTGCAATCCGAAGCGATCCTGAACCTGGTGGCCATCTAACAAAAGGTCCCCAGTGGCTCGGATTGTTCGCTCCGGTTGTGGCTCAAGGCCGCGGGACAGTATATCACTGAGCATTCCTGAATATCGTTCAAATTCAGCTCCTTTTAACAGAGGTCCGCGCGCCGCCAGGAAGTCACACAGGTTAAGCAATATCGTATCTATTGCCACAGGTGAAACGTCACGGAAGTATCGAAAGATTGCTCTATCGGACGGCCGAGCGTCGCTTGAGCTCATCTGGCCCGGCCTCATATGCTTCTGAATCATGCGGGAAATATGGGAAATCGTCCGTCTACTGCAACGTAATCGGACCAGAAGATCCGACGCCATCCGCGAGCCAAGTTCGTCATGCCCCAGGAAACGTATACGCCCGTTCGGCCTGTCCGGAGTCGATGGGTCGACCGATTTTGTTTCCGGTTTTCCGATGTCGTGGAGCAGCGCCACGGTCTTCAGCAGCGTGGCACGGGTCTGGCCGTTCCCGGCAATTTCTTGAAGATACTCATCAAACTCTGATCCCCACGGAACGTTCTTGAGTATGGGATCTGACTCATGAAGTCTGGGGTCCACCAGCCGGGTCGCAAAGTCGAGTGCCTGTATCTGGTGCTCCATCACGCCGTAGTAATGCTCCCGCGGCTGCTCAAAGTCGCGACCCAGAACCAACTCCGGCAATATTCTATCCAGTAGGCCCAGGCGGTCCATATCCCGGATTCCGGCGGCGGGTCGAGAGCTTGCCATAAGCGCGAAGAACTCTTCCCTGATCCTCTCGCCCGTTACTCCGTCTATCAAATCCCCGTGGTCTTTTACGACGGTCGCCGTCTCGGGGTCGATCTCGAAATCGAGCTGCGTGGCGAACCGCACCACACGGAACATCCGTACGGGATCGGCCACTATGTTCCCCGACCGCGTCTCCCGAATTAACCGGCGACGCACATCGACCACACCGTCGTAGGGGTCGATCACCGAACCTGGATCCAGGACTCCGGCTCCGAGAGTTATCCATCGATCTAACGGCACCGCCATGGCGTTGACCGTGAAGTCACGGCGGGACAGATCAGATTCGATATCGCCGTCATGGCCTGCCACGTCTATCCACGGTATATCTGGAAACTCTCGATCGGATTCGGGGTCCGTTTCGCCAGTTTCGCGTTGTGGGAGATCGCTATCTGGCGATTCGTTATGTGTGGAGTCAACTAGCCGTATGTGCCCGCGTTCAGAGTCCATTACAACGACGCTGGCGGAAGTCTCGGCGGCCAGATCATCGATCAGATCCAACACAGGTGCTGAAACGGTTATGTCGACATCGCGTGGGGCTGATTCACCTCGCTCATCGAGGCCCGCCAAACGATCTCGCACCGCTCCGCCCACCACGTACGACGCAATCCCGCGCGTCGAAAAAAACGTGGCTACCCGGCTGAGTAGATCGTCTCGATCATGGCTACCAGGCGTCTGGGACATATCGGAGGCTAACCGCCGGACAACTCTTCCAAGTCTTTTTCCGTGGCCTCGACGATCTTCTCATCTTTGACCTCCGCAACCCCGTCCTCCATGTCGCCCACCGTCAAGACGCGCTTCTCGCCCCGGCTCTTCATCAGACCTTCGTCTTCAACCTCAACCTCGAAGTCGTGCTGATGCTCGGCCTCCTCGACTTTGCTGAGGTCGATCAGATCTTCATGGCTCTTCAAATGATCCAGATATAGGATGCCGTCCAGATGATCGACCTCATGCTCAAGAGCCTGCGCAAAGATCTGATCAGCAGTAAGCCTGAGCTTTGCCCCCCACTCACCGACGGCACGCGCCTTCACACGCTCAGACCGCATGATCGTGCCGAGGAAGCCGGGAACGCTGAGACATCCCTCTTCAACCTCACGTTCACCATCTCGCCGGGTGATCTCCGGGTTGATCAGGATCCGTGCGCCCTCCTCGTCCGGCAGTTGGAGAACAATCAACCGGCTCAGCTCGCCCACCTGGGGTGCGGCAAGCCCGACACCACCGGCCTCGTGCATGGTCTCGACCATGTTGTGTGCCAGCTCTCGGATAGCGTCATCGACCTGGCGAATTTTGCGCGACTTTCTGCGCAAGATCGGGTCAGGTACGGTTCTGATTTGAAGGATGGTCATTGTGGTTAAGCGTCAGTCTCCAGCGGCTTGAATGCAGACAAGTATAGGTTCAGATGGGAAGCCGGTTGTTACAAATAAACCATCCGTAAAAGACATCGGCTATCGAATATCTAAGACACGGACGCGGGGTCAACGTCCACGGTCCAGTCACGACCCAGTTGTACGCGGTCCAGTAGTCGTTCGGGATATGCGCCCTTGAGGATGACGTGCCAGCGCGTCACGCCCCGCATTCGGAACGGATAACTGGGGCTGGGGCCGATCACCTGCACCCCCGTCTCGCCCGAGGCAACCCGTTCTTCGTTCAGCAGTGCGACCATTCGCTTTGCTTCATCCAACGCAGCCGTCGGGTCGTAGTGCGAGTGGCCGAGCCGTATCAGCCTTGTGAACGGCGGATCAGCGTGGTCCCCGCGTAGCCCGATTTCGACGTCATAAAACGCCTGGAAATCCTGCGCCGCCGCTGCCTGCACCGCGTAGTGTTCCGGCTGGAAAGTCTGGATGATGGCAGAGCCGCCATCCGGGCCACGTCCCACGCGTCCGGCCACCTGCGTCAGTATCTGAAATGAGCGCTCGCCCGCCCGAAAGTCCGGAATGGACAGCCCGGTGTCCGCCGAGATCACACCGACTAGCGTGACCTCTGGAATATCCAGCCCTTTCGCCACCATCTGAGTTCCGACAAGAACCCTGGATTTTCCTTCGAGGAATCGATCCAGCACTTCTCCATGCGCCCGTGCGGTCCTCGCCACATCACGGTCCCATCGAAGCACGCCGACGCCGGGGAATCGCCGTTCGACCTCGGCCACCACCGCCTGCGTCCCGCTGCCCATCGGTCGCATGTCTTCTGCGTTACAGGTGCGGCACTTTTTGTTTGGTCTGACCCGATACCCGCAGTAGTGACAGACAAGGCTGTCGATACCGTCCGGCATATCAGAGCGATGCATCGTCAGCGACGTGTCACACCGGCGACATGTGCGTACCGAGCCACACTGACGGCACTGGACGAACGCGGCGGTGCCGCGTCGATTCAGGAACAAGATCACCCGGCCGCCCGCTTCCAACGACTCATGCATTGCTTTCAAGAGAGCCCGGCTGAATAAACCGGCGTTGCCGTCCCTAAGCTCGTCCCGCATATCAACTATGCGGACTCCAGCCTGGCCGGCGGCAGTACGTCGCGATCCAGAGAAGTTACCGACCTCGCCGAAGTCCCCAATCCCGACTCGTGCAGGCAGACGAAGTAGCTCTACTTCCGAACGTTCAGTCCGTCTGAAGCTCTCGATATCCGGCGTGGCACTACCCATGACCAGCACCGCTCCATGCTCAGCGCAAAACCGCTCGGCCACCGCCCTTGCGTGGTAGCGGGGTGCAGGGTCGTGCTGCTTGTAGGTCCACTCGTGCTCTTCATCGATCACGATAAGTCCAAGGTCCTTGATCGGAGCAAACACGGCGCTTCGGGAGCCAAGGACGATCGGGAAGTCGCCTTTAGCGATACGCCACCACTGGTCAAACCGCTCTCCCGGTTGCAGCCCGGAATGAAGAAGTGCGACCTTTCCCGGGAACCTGGACGCAAAGCGTGCCAGGGTCTGAGGCGTTAGGGCGATCTCGGGAACAAGGATCAGGACAGACCGCCCGAGGTCCATGCACTTTTCTGCGGCTCGCAGGTAAACCTCCGTCTTCCCGCTGCCGGTCACGCCGTAGAGTAGGAACTTACGGGGAGGGTCGTCATCGTTACGCGTCGTCCTGAGCGCGGAAGTAATCGCGCCTATGGCTCCCGCCTGCGCGGCGGTGGGGTCCAGCGGCATCGTGGTTTGGAATTGGTGCTCCCTCAGGGGGTCGCGCTCGACTTGTATCTCATCCACGCGCAAGAGGCCGGCTTTCTTGGCCCAGTCCACGCGGGACCTACCAAACTCCCTCGCTAGATCGGCCTGGGTCTCCGTGCCGGGCGCATCGATCACACGCCTTAACAAGGAAGCGCGCTCTATACCGCGTATTCCCGGCATTTCGTCCAGTTCGTCGGCTACTTTCTCGATCTCTTCCGACTCGACCGCAAGCGCGAGAACCCGGATATAACGCGGCTTCTGTCGCTGATGCTCCCATTCGGAGCGAGTAGCAAGTAATTTCAGGCGGATCAATCGATCGACCACCACGCTGCCACCGCGGCCTAAACCACGAGCCAGCGCGGGCCGTCGCATCTCCCCCGCTTCTTCAACCATCTTCAGGGCTCGATCTTCTCTTGGTCCAAGGTCGGCAGTCACCGCAGCGTCGGCTAGCCGTTCCGCATCCACACTTACCCAAGTTCGGAGTCGACTGGCAAAGCCGGGCGGCAGCATCTGCGCCGCCGCCATGAATAGCCCGACGCGATAGTAGGTGGACATCCACCGGGCTACCTTGATCTGGCGGGCCGAAAGCAATGGCGCTTCGTGTGCGGCGCGCTCAAGGTCCCGGATCTCGTCGACCTCGGGCGTATCGGTTATGCCAAAGACCATCCCCTGAACGGTCCGTGCACCGAACGGCACCCACACGAGGTAGCCGGGTCCAACCTCAACGCCGTCAGGGACACGATAGGTAAAGGTCCGTTCCTGGCCTCCCGCACCGTCAACAGCGACCTGCGCGTAATTACCGCGTGTATCGACCTGTGTGGGATTTGAGCGCGCTTCCATCAGGCGAGGGTAAGCGAATTAGGGGCAAGTGTGTCTGCAAACGTCAGAGTCTTAGATACCCGTAACGAACGAACGCCAACCCAAATACCACTGGGCAGGGTCGCCCGTAACGAGTGCGCAGCGCCCAATAGCACCCGGCAGGATCCCAAAGCCCTAAACACCCATAGAGAGTGCACTGTGTCCCAAATAGCCGCCCGGCAGGGGCCCTAGCGGCGCTCTTTGATTCGGGCGCTTCGGCCGGTTAGGCCACGGAGGTAGTAGGCACGAGCTCGGCGAACCTTGCCCTTGCGTGTGACCTCAAGTGAGTCGAGAAGCGGCGAGCAAACCAGGAAGGTTCGTTCAACGCCAACACTGTAAGAAACTCGGCGGACCGTGAATGTCGCTCCCGGAGCAGGGCTATCGCCCTGGCGGTATCGACCCTTGAGCACAACACCCTCAAACGCCTGAACACGCTGGCGTTCGCCTTCACGAATCATTACGTTGACCCGTACGGTGTCACCTGTCTGGAAATCCTGGATCGTGTCGCGCGGTTTGGCTTCGACGAGCGTTCGGGCTTCGATCACGGTAATACCTTTGTATTGTGCGGGCCGGACGATTGTCCCGGCGATTGTTCCGGACCGTGCTGGACCCGACTCTTCTGGAATCTTTGGAAAACCAGAGTCCCAGGGGCACTGGGGGCGCGCGCGACGGCCGATATAAAACTAAGTCAGTTGTTAATTGTAGAACGGTGAGGCGACCTACGGCAACGGTTCAGGTGCGATATACACCTGATTCGTACTACGGCCTCTCCTGGAAATCACCCGCCCAGCGGCAAAATAACCTCCGGAAGCAGGATCGGCTCAGGCCCATTCCGGTCAAAGACATTGAATACCTTCCGGGTGCCTTCCAACCCGATTTCAGGATTCGGGTTAATGAACGAGACCACCGTATCCACATGAAAATCGGACACCCTGATCTTGAGTTCATGGGTCTGAACAATCTCAACGTCCACTCCCGGGATCTCGATGTTCTCCGCCCCCGTGATGTTGTAGAACTCGCCATCGTCTGGGACCGATGGGTCTGAGAACTCGAATATGTCCATGCCCGGAATCATCTGCCCGGAACCAATTCCAAGCGCCTGGTCGAACTTAGTCTCCACCTGCCACACATCAGTGCCACGTTGGCGATAAATGAGTTGTCCGTCGCCAACTATGAACTCTTCCACCGGATCTTCCGAGTTGTCGGAAAACGCCCTGTAGCGGCCGGGTAACGACCATTCACCCGTGATCTTGGCTATCTGAGCCGTCTCACCCGCAGTAACAACCGTTTCCGTCATAAATCGGAATGACTCAAGGGTGGACGAGACCTCACCCGACCGTTGCAGAACGTGCGCGGCGGAAAGACCTCCAACACCTGTCGGCGCCTGAGATTTTGGGGCTGCCTGTGCTGTAGCAAGTGCGATCTGCGCAGCGGTCAGAGGCGTCTCTGGCTCCGAATCAGAACCGCAAGCGATCATCGTCATCGCCAAAACCAGCGACAACAAGCCCATCGCGAAATTCCGTCTCACTCGCGCTCTTCCTCTTTTTTGCCCGTTGGGTTGTTGCCAGGGCCTTCCATTAAATCCGGTCGTCGTTCACGGGTCCGGTATTCCGACTGTTCTTTTCGCCACTTTCCCAGGCGTGCGTGATCTCCGGAAAGAAGGACATCAGGAACTTCACGGCCATCCCATTCAGAAGGCCGCGTGTAAACGGGGCCCTGCAACCTGCCTTCCAGCCCAGCGGCAAACGAATCCGACGGCGCAGAGTCTTCAGAGCCAAGAGCGCCGGGAATGAGTCGCGTGAGCGCATCCACGAGCACTATGGCCGCCGGTTCTCCGCCAGATATGACGTAGTCACCGATCGAAATTTCCTCATCGACCATCGCCTCTATAAAGCGCTCATCAACGCCCTCATATCGGCCGCAGATCAGTATGAGAGATTCATAGACAGCCATCTCACCGGCGATCGATTGATCTAGCCGACGCCCTTGGGGAGTTAAAAGGACTACGCGAGGCTCCGATTCACCGACGTCCGCTGCGCTTGATTTCAGGTCCCGAACGGCGTCACCAAGCGGGCCCGGTTTCATCACCATTCCGGCTCCACCGCCGTACGGCATATCGTCGACGGTCCGGTGCTTGTCCGTCGTGTAGTCGCGGAGCTGGTGTGCGCTTATCTCCACCAACTGATCCCGGACGGCACGCGAGACGATACTGGCGCCAAAAGGCCCGTCAAACATCTCCGGAAAAAGCGTAATGATTCGGATGCGCACGGTCAGCCTCCGTGGGAGCCAGAATCGGAATCTGAGTACCCTGAGTGCTTCCCGTGATCGGCGTGCGAATCGTCTTCAGTGGCAGAGAAACCCTCTTCGGGGTGCGGTCCGCGCCGGTCGGCAAGAATATCGATTGCATGGCCCAGCACCGGAAGAATCACTTCTAGCGTTTCCCTGACCCCGCGCGGGCTGCCCGGCAGGTTCACTATGAGCGTGCGCCCGCGGACCCCCGCAACGGCTCGACTCAACATCGCCGCGTGCGTTTTGGCTATCGACTGAGCGCGCATCGTCTCCGCGATTCCCGGCACCGTCATGTCGATCACATCCGTGGTCGCTTCCGGCGTGACGTCGCGCGAGCTAAGTCCTGTTCCACCGGTGGTAACGACAAGGTCCACATTCCCGCCATCAGCCCACCCGCGAAGTTTGTCCGAAATCTGGTCGCGCTCGTCCGGGACCATCACACGATCCACGCCCTCAAACCCGGCGTCGGTGAGGATCTGCTCGACCGCATCACCGCTGGTGTCCTCGCGTTCGCCCGCCGCGCCGGCGTCGCTGCTGGTCAGAACGGCGAATCTGCGGGTCCCAGAAACCTCAGAGCCTGCGTCGTGATCGTGCGGGTGTGAATTGTGGGGGTGCGCATCGTGACTCATAGGGAGAAAGATATTAGCACGGCATGGCTACGGGTCATTGAACAATCGGCAGAATCGTTCATCTCGTTTCTCGCCCAGCCAGCCAGAAGGTTGGCCCAGAAATCAGAGGGTCGACGCCAGAGATGCCCAAATATTTCCAGTAAATCCCGTGAAATTTCGCGAATCCCCAAGAATATTCGGGCGACGTTTCAGGAAATGAGCAAAAACGCGTAATTCGTCTCACTAGAAAAAAAGTGCTGCAAATTGCTACCTATATACGAGTGCGGACGCGGAAGTCGCAAAACAGATTCCCGCCGTCCTCCAATTCAGGCCTGACCCGTCCCCGAAATATTTGGGCGTTCAGGCAACTATCCGATCAGGAAACGGTCCCCAGATTGATGCCAGTCATGCTCCCCACGCTCCAGGTTGCGACACAGCAATGTGCCGAGCCGGATTCGACACGTCATCGTGCCGGGGGAATAGCACGTCCGGACATCACGTCGACATCCGTCCGGGGGCTCGCACAAATGCCTGAAACCCGGGAGACTCGCCACATCCCCGTCATGGTGCCAGAGGTGCTGAGCGCCCTGGAAATAAAGACCGGCGGTTCTTACATCGATGCCAACCTGGGCGAAGGCGGCCACACCGAGGCCATTCTCCGAGCATCATCCCCGAACAGCTCCGTGCTTGGCATCGACGCAGACACGGAAGCTATCGAGTCCGCAGTCGCCCGTCTCTCGGCCATATCGACTGAATTCGCCAACGGCCTCACGACCGCCAACGCCAACTTCCGAGACATCAAATTGGTCGCCTCAGAAAACAGACTCGGCGAGGCATCTGTAGACGGCATCCTGTTCGACCTGGGCCTCTCTTCGCTACAGCTCGATACCGAAACACGCGGCTTCAGCTTCCGAAGGCCCGATCCGCTGGACATGCGGTTTGACGTCCGGCAAACGACAACTGCGGCCGACATCGTCAACCGGTACCAGCAGGACGATCTGGCCGACGTGATCTATCAGTACGGCGAAGAGCGTGCGTCCCGGCGAATCGCGGCGGCTATCGTTGCGGCCCGGCCATTGCAGACCGCCAGCCAACTCGCCGACGTCATCGCCGGTTCAATGCCCGGTGCGAAACCAGGCAGGAAATCTGTACGCGGCGGAGCCCGCCGTATCCATCCGGCCACAAAAACGTTCCAGGCGCTCCGGATCGCCGTCAACGACGAGCTTGGCGCTCTCGAAACCGGACTCAAAGCAGCGATGTCGCTTCTAAAGCCGGGCGGCCGTCTCGTGGTCATCGCCTACCACTCGTTGGAAGACCGAATCGTCAAAAACCTGTTCCGTCGCGAGGCGACCGACTGCATCTGCCCTCCGGAACGACCGATATGTGATTGCGGACACACCGCCTCGATCCGGCTGACGCCCAGAAGGGTCATCAAGCCATCGCAGGCGGAGATAGACGGGAATCCCAGGGGCCGAAGCGCAAGACTCAGAGCAGTGGAACGGCTATGAGGGCTTATACAAGGCACCGTTCCTTCCGACCTCCTGATACGAGGCACGGTCGTGCAGACGTATGGCACGGCCGGGGGGTGGAGCAACTATCTGGCAAATATGAACACGGGTATCTGACGGGGACAAGAGAATGATCCAGGAAGACTACAGAGCGGCAATCGACGTGGGAACGACCAAGGTCGTGACCGTGATCGGTCGCCAACGTCCGGACGGCAGCGTGGAGATCGCCGGCATGGGCGTAACGCCGTGCAATGGGCTAAGCAAGGGCATGGTCGATAACGATGCGGCCACCACTCGCTCCATCAAGGAGTCCATACGCCTCGCCTCGGAAGAGGCTGGTGTCACGGTTAAATCAGCCTATGTCGGTCTTTCCGGCAGTCACATCGAATCTCACAACCGCTGGGATCAGGTCCAGGGCAACCCGACCACCAGCGTGATCACACAGGAGGTGCTGGACGAATCGATCGCCTCCGTCCGTGACCTGGCAACCGAAACCGAAGGCCAGCTCCTTCACGTGATCCCTCGCGGTTACACCCTGGACAAGCGACACACGGTCCGCGCACCGCTTGGTATGCATGCAAGGGAACTCCTCGCGCACACCCACGTAGTAAAGGGCGACGAAAAGCGGATCGAACGACTTCGCGCCGCGGCCGAGGATGCGGGCATTCACGTCGCAGACATGATCGTTGAGCCGATAGCCTCAGCCGAAGCTGCATTGACTATGACCGAGCGAGAAGAGGGTGTGGTCTTACTGGACATCGGTGGAGGAACTACCGACATTGCCGTGTTCGTCGGCGGTCAGATCGTCCACAGCGCGGTTCTCCCTATTGGTGGATGGCAGTTCACGAACGACCTCGTGATCGCTTTCATGACCACTTTTGAGGAAGCGGAAGCGCTCAAGAGGGAGTCTGGATCGGTAACCCCAGAGATCACCTCCATGCGGGAAGAGTTGTTCGTCAACACCCTCGCAGAAGGCATCGACGGCCCAATCGCGCTTACCAAGAGAGACCTCGGGCAGCTCCTCAAGGACCGTGCCCAGCAGTTGTTCCGCCTTGTCAAAGGAAAGCTATCGACACCGCACCTCGCCAACGTCCCAATTGATCGTATCGTCCTCACCGGCGGTGGGGCCAAGCTGGACGGCATGCAGGCGCTGGCCCGATACGTATTCCAGGGACACGTCCGTATCGCCGGGCCAAGGCCGCTTGCAGGACTTAAAGAGCAGTACCAGGATCCGGCGTACAGCGCAGGAATCGGGATGCTGATCTGGGGACTGCACAACCTCCCCACCGGGTCTCACCTCGGCGTCGCCACGCCGGTCGTCACTGAAGCCGTAAACAGCGGCGGACGCTGGTATGACACGTTGAGTGGATGGAGGAAGCGGTCCAAGAGATCTTCATCTAACAAGATCAGCGAAGAGATATCTGTGTGACCGGATAGACCCCGACCCAAATCACATGAACGAGACCGACATGTAACGGACCGGCGGCTTAAAGAATTATCAAAAACCCACGGCCAGGGCGTCGGCCAGCTAATTCCCAGACATTTAGGGACCAATGGGCGAGATCGGACGGACTCCGACAGGCCAGCGGCCCGTAGATGAGTGCCAGGAGACTGAAAAAGACATGAACGCAAAAATTGAAGCGACACCGGACAACATAGGGATAGCGAAGATCAAGGTCGTGGGTGTTGGCGGTGGTGGCTCAAACGCCGTGTCCCGCATGTACCGCGATCGACTTCCTGAGGTCGAGTACATCACCGTGAACACGGACGCCCAGGCGCTCGTGCGAAGCGACGTGCCAATTCGACTTCGGATTGGTGACGAAACGGCGCGTGGGCTTGGCGTCGGCGGCGACCCTGAGAAGGGGCAGGCTTGTGCGGAGGAGAGCCGGGACGAGGTGCGGGAAGTTCTTGAGGGCGCGGACATGGTGTTCATCGCCGCAGGAATGGGCGGAGGAACCGGAACCGGCGCAGCGCCGATTGTGGCAGAGATCGCCCGCGAAATGGGCGCACTCACCGTCGGCGTGGTTACACAGCCGTTCGCATTTGAAGGCAGGCGACGCATGAAGCACGCTGAAGAAGGCATCGCACGACTCAAGGACAAGGTAGACACCCTCATCACAATCCCGAACGACCGTCTTCTCATCATCTGCGATGAGGAAGTGACGATGGAGTCCGGTTTCAGGATGGCGGACAACATCCTTCGACAGGGCGTGCAGTCCATCGCAGAGCTGGTCACCGTCGCCGGTGAGATCAACCTTGACTTTGCCGACATCAAGGCCGTCATGAGCAATGCCGGACCGGCTTGGATGGCTATCGGATCAGGTAGCGGAGACAAACGGGCTATAGATGCCGCAGAAGAGGCGATCCAGAGCCCACTTCTAGATGTCTCCCTTGAGGGCGCACGCGGTGTGATCTTCAACATCACGGGGCCCAGTGACCTGACGATCACCGAGGTCCATCAAGCCTCAGAGGTTATCTCCCAGGTTGTGGACCCTGAAGCCAACATCATGTTCGGTATGGTCACCGACATGAAGATGGAGAACGAGGTCAAGCTGACCATCATCGCCACGGGATTCCCGGTCATGGACGGCGCCATCAACATGATGGATGCCGAACACGTTGCGCCGGACCCAAGCCTGATCGACATCCCGCCGTTCCTTCTCCGCAACCCAGCAGCGCTGCGGCGTGCACGAAACAACGTCGCTGCGACGTCAATGGACTAATCTCTGGTGTCTTTTTAGACGCCCAGATAACGACGGGTAATGACTGTGAAATCACGGCCATAGACCGGTGGCAAGCAAGGCCCTCCACATTTATGTGGAGGGCCTTTTTTCGTCTCTCTCTGATACTAAGCCCGGACGCCAAATAATCGTCGTGTCAGGTTCAATAATGGTAAAATAACGCTTCGATCTGGAGCGATTTACGACGCCCGCGCATGGCGCCCATTACACACACTCAAGCCGCATCCAGTTCGTCCATAATCGGCTTTCTCCGAGTCTTGACACCCTACTACAGTTAGTGCATGATCTGGCCCTCACACACGATATGTAGGGGTTTGCGACCTCAAGCTACTGTATTGTGTGTGACCCTTCCTAATAAAGGGTTGGCGAAACAATTCGGGGGGTCGGAGGCTCAGACGTGCATTGCCCGTTTTGCGGCCATGACGACTCAAAAGTAATCGACTCACGGGAGTCACCCGACGGAGTCAGACGCCGACGAGAGTGCACGGGCTGTGGACTACGGTTTACTACCTACGAACGGGTGCATACCACCCCACTACTTCTCGCAAAGTCTGACGGACGCCGGGAACCATTCTCAACGGAGAAACTGGAACGATCACTCCGGCTTGCATGCGCCAAACGCCCCTTGGAGGTTGGAGCGATTGGCAAGATAGTTACAGATATCGATTCCGAGTTGCACCGTCTCGCAAAGGCTGAGGTTGAAAGCCGTGTCATCGGAGAGATGGTGATGGAACGGTTACGGGAATTAGATCGCGTGGCGTACATCCGCTACGCATCGGTATACAGGGACTTTGAGGACCTGGATACGTTCGCCCAGGAGGTCGAGGCGCTTCGTGATGAAACGTCCGACGGACCGAAACCGCAACTCAGGTTGATTGAAGACGATGTACCTAGACTTGCCAACCGTGGCAGAAGACGAAGGACTCGCAGGGCGGCCTCAGGAAATTAAGGCTTCACTGCAAATCAAGCCGCTCCCAATGGCGGGAGCGCCGATACCGGGAATAAAGGGAAAGGAGGATCCGATGCGCTTAGCGCGACGCCGGTCTGCCGGCTCAACAACACTCCGGCGCGATCGGTTCCTCAGATCTCCCGATACGCCGAGCGGGCGAAAGCTTATAAAGCTCTTGTAGGCCCCGTTTGTGATCGATGACCGGTCACAAATTTCCCCGCACCATCAGATTCATGAAGATTCGCTCCCGCCATGCGGTAGCCCATACCTTCCACCAGACCGACAGCGACCAGACCAGAGTTCATATACAGGAATAGCGAATGAGCACGGACACCACCCGCAACGGACACGACACCTCAGCAACCACGACAGAAATGCTTGCTGTGTTACAGCAACGCGGCCTTATCCAGGACATCACCGCTGCGGCAACGGTGTTGGGGATCGCCGGGGCTGCCGATAATCCCGATCAAGAAAACGAGTTCACTCCGGCGGTCATCACCGATAACGCCAGCGTTGTCCTTGAGAAACGGTATCTGGACAAGGACAACGCTGGCGTTATCAAAGAAGACGCTCAGGGAATGTTTCGGCGGGTGGCCGGGACGCTCGCCGAGGCCGACCGTTCATACGGCCAGACGACCGAGCAGATCTCCGAAACTTCTGAACAGTTCTACCGGATGATGTCCAAGCTGGAGTTCCTGCCGAACTCTCCGACTATGATGAACGCAGGAACCGGCGTAGGTACGCTCTCAGCCTGTTTCGTGCTTCCCCTGAAGGACAGCATGGAGGGGATCATGGGCGCGGCACACGACGCCGCTATGGTTCAGAAATTTGGCGGCGGCACCGGGTTCGCTCTCACAGACATCCGCGCTAAAGGCACGCCAATCTCATCGACTCACGGCAATGCCTGCGGGCCTATCGCCGTGCTGCGGCACCTGTCTTCCGTATCCACGCTTGTGACGCAGGGCGGAAAGCGTGACGGCGCAAACATGGCTGTCATGAACGTGCACCACCCCGACATCCTTGAGTTCATCGACTGCAAGACGGTCGAGGGTGAGATCCACAACTTCAACATTTCTGTCGGCGCGACCGATGAGTTCATGCAGGCCGTCAAGGCCGGAACTTCATACGCGCTCAAGTCCAAAGAACGCCCAGCCGACCCGGACAGCCCGATGGTAGAAGTCGGCCGACTGGACGCCCGTGAGGTCTTCTCCAAGATCGTTTACGGCGCATGGCGAAACGGCGAGCCCGGCATGATCTTCATGGACGAGGTAAACCGGAACAGCCCGGTACTCCACCTGGGCGAGATCACCGCAACCAACCCCTGCGGCGAGCAGCCGCTTCTGCCGAACGAGTCATGCAACCTGGGCTCTATCGACGTGTCCAAGTTCATCGTCGAAGACGCAGACGGCAATAAAGAGATCGACTACGACCACCTTCGGAAGGTCACGCGACTCAGCGTCCACTTTCTGGACAACGTGATAGACGCCAACAAGTACGCCGTACCGGCCATCGAAGATATGGCTAAATTCACCCGCAAGATCGGCCTCGGAGTCATGGGCTTCGCCGACATGCTGGTGGAGCTCGGCGTTCCCTACGACAGCGATGAGGCGATCGAGATCGGCCGGGCGCTCATGGCCTTCATCCGGGCCGAGTCCGACCAGGCGTCCATCGACCTTGCGGTCGAGCGCGGACCGTTCCCCGCCTTCGCAGGAAGCAAGTACGAGACCGACGGCGACCCGCACATCCGTAACGCATGCCGCCTGACGGTTGCGCCGACCGGGACGATCTCGATGATCGCCGGTTGCTCCAGCGGTATCGAGCCGATCTTCTCGCTAGCTTTCAAGAAGCAGAACATTCTGGAGGGTAAGACCCTCTTCTATGTAGACAAGAACTTTGAGCGTATCGCCCGTGAGCGCGGCTTCTACAGCGAAGCGTTGCTGGAGCACCTGTCTGACGGCGGATCGCTGCAGGACCGGGACGACGTTCCGGAAGACATCAAGCAGTTGTTCCACGTGGCTACGGACATCAATCCGGAGTACCACGTAAGGATGCAGGCCGCCTTTCAGGAGAGCGTAGACGCCGGTATCTCCAAGACGATCAACTTCCCGAACGATGCAACGATCGACGATGTGGAAGAAACCTACCTCAGGGCGTGGGAACTGAAGTGCAAGGGCATCACCGTCTACCGCTCAGGTAGCCGTGACAAAGAGGTCCTCACGACCGGCACCACGGACAAAACTTCTGCCAGCGATGCGGGCAGCGAAGCTCCTGTGGACGCCCGCGTGATCCCGCAGTTCTCGGTCCCGCGAGACCGGCCCGCATCACTGAACGGCGTAACCAACCGTATTCGCACCGGTCGTGGCCCCCTGTACGTCACGGTCAACGTCGCAGCAGACGGTCGACCTTTCGAGATGTTCGCTACCCTCGGCAAAGCAGGCGGAAACGACGCTGCGATGTCGGAAGGCATGTCACGTCTTGCTTCGCTCGCCCTCCGCTCCGGTGTGGACCCGGAAGAGATCGTCAAACAGCTACGCGGCATTACGGACGTCCCGGTGTGGGACAACGGAGACCTGATTCGGTCAGTACCGGACGCCATCTCCCTGGTTCTCGACCGTGTCTCTAACTCCGGCCTCATGCCGAAGGGTGCGATAAGCGATTCCGAGACCGCGCAGATCGGCATGTTCGATGCGCCGGAACCGACCGACATCGGCCTTATCTCTACACGAGAGGCCAAAGCGACAGAAATCGTGAGCGAGGCGACACCCGTCCCGTCCATGATCGAAGCGTTGACGGCAGATCTGTGCCCGGACTGCAACTCCAGCCTGGCCCACGAAGAAGGCTGCGCAAAGTGCTACTCCTGCGGCTACAGCAGGTGCTAGATCCCAAGTGTCAGATCAGGGGAGCGGTTGCCCTCCAGTAACCCTCTCCTCGCGACATCGGTCATTGCACCTGTAGTCGCAACATCAAAGCCTCGGAGGATCCCACCATCCTCCGGGGCTTTTTTATTGGCCCAAGCCAATGTCGTAATATTGGCCAATCGGATCAACCTGACACTCTCGGGGAATCTATAACCTCTGATCTCAACACGTTCAACACCCAAAACGGAGATCCGATGCCAGAAGATATGCTCCAGGGCTCCGAGAACAGGGTCGCAGCCACCAAACGCCCCAACATCATCGTGATCCTCGCGGATGACATGGGATTCGCCGATCTCGGTTGCTGGGGCTCCGAAATTCGCACGCCCAACATCGACAAGCTCGCATCGGGCGGCGTGAAGTACACCCAGATGTACAACTCAGCCCGCTGCTGCCCATCGCGCGCCGCCCTACTCACCGGCCTCAATCCGCAGCAGGCGGGCGTTGGCCACATGACCGACAACTACGGCACGCCCGAGTACCAGGGCTTCCTCGGCGACAATTGCGTGACCATCGCTGAGGCCCTTTCGGCGTCCGGGTACGAAACGCTGATGTCCGGCAAGTGGCACGTCGGCGGACCCTACGACCTGCAAAATCCCGGCTCTTGGACGCCCGGAGAATCCGGCTCTCCGACACCACGACAACGTGGATTCGACAAGTTCTTCGGCACGCTCATCGGAGCGGGCAGCTTTTGGAATCCGTCCACCCTGATGGAAGACCAAACGCTGATCCAGCCCGACTCGCCAGACTTCTACTACACGGACGCCATAACCGATCACGCCATCGAGATGATCTCAGACAACGCCGAGTCCGATAAACCGTTCTTTATGTACATGGCGTACACCTCACCGCACTGGCCCCTGCACGCGTTCGAAGATGACATCGCCCGTTACGAGGGCAAATATCGGGGAGGCTGGGACGACCTACGGACTTCGCGCCACGAGCAGATGCGATCTCTGGGGCTTGTCGACCCAAAATGGGAGATCAGCAAGCGCGACCCGGATTCCCCGGCATGGGAAGACGCCCCGAACCATGACTGGGAAGATTTGCGCATGGCCGTCTACGCGGCGCAAATAGACCGTATGGACCAGGGAATCGGTCGGGTCATGGCGCAACTTGAAGCCCAGGGCGTGGCCGATAACACGCTGGTGATGTTCATGGCGGACAACGGCGGCTGCGCAGAGTTCTGTGCGGAAGACTCAAACCGCCCCAACTACGGCCAGTTCAACACTCCGAACGTGGACGGATCCCGGGCCACGGTCGGAAACATCCCGGACCTTAGGCCCGGCGGCCAGGACACCTTCCAGAGCTACGACCTACCCTGGGCCAACACATCCAACACCCCGTTCAGGCTATTCAAACGTTGGACCCATGAGGGTGGTATTTCGACGCCCCTTGTCATCAACTGGCCGGACGGCATCAAGTCCCACGAGACTATCCACTCTCCGGCTCACCTGATCGACATCATGCCGACCTGCCTGCAAGCCGCAGGCGCAAGTTACCCGGCAGAAAACAACGGCCACGAGACAAAGCCGTTAGAAGGCGAAAGCCTTGTTCCATCGTTTAGCAATCCCAAGTGGGAACGGGAGTCGCCGATCCACTGGGAGCACGAAGGTAACCGCGCCATGCGCGACGGCGACTGGAAGCTGGTCGCTGAGTATCCAGACGCATGGGAGCTGTACAACATCTCAGACGATCGTACCGAGCTAAGTAATCGTGCCGCTGGCGAACAAGATCGCCTCCTAGCTATGTCACGTGAGTACGACGCGTGGGCTGAACGTATAGGCGTCGTCAACTGGGTGGAGCGATGGGACGCCGTTGGTCGAAGTCCTATCGGCAAAAGAAACCACGTAGTCAGGTAGGCCCAACCGACGCCCAGATGTTAGTGTGAACCACCGTACAGAGTACTGGCTGCGACTGAACCAGACATACCCTCCGGTGATTCGATGGGCGCACCCCATCAGGTCACCTCCTAGATAGTCGGAACCACAAGAATATGACGATGTGCAGCACCGCCATAATCCAATCCTCTGAACAGCGTCAGGATGATCGCTGATGTCGATCCAGACGCGACGGTTCGCGATAGGGTCCGGCATCGGTATAGTGCTGGTTGCCGTCATCGTGATTGCAGTGCTCTTCCGGGGCGGGGGCGATGACCCGGATACGACCGCAGTCGTGCCGTCACCTACGCCCTCAAGCGCCGACGACGCGTTCATTCCCCTCACAGCATTCCAGGCGCGCGTCCTCGGTTTCGACGTACTGGACGAGGTCGCTCTCCCGGAGGACAACCCGTACAGCGATGCGAAGGCCGATCTCGGCCGTCTCTTGTTCTTTGACCCTCGACTGTCGATGAACTCGGCCGTCAGTTGCGCTACATGCCACCAGCCATCCCAGGGTTGGGGAGACGGTATCCCGCTGAGTTTCGGGTACTCAGGAGCGGTCCACTGGCGTAACACGCCAACCGTGATCAACTCCGCCTTTCATCCCAAGCTGGACTGGGACGGCAAAGCACTCCGGCTTGACCTCCAGGCGCAGGGAGCGATGAAGGGTGCAGTAGCCATGAACATGGATCCGGTGATGTTGGAAGAGCGACTGCGTCAGATCCCGGAGTACGTCCAACGCTTTGAAGACGTATTCGGCCCCGGCGGCCCCTGGTTTGACAACGCATCGCGCGCCATCGCCGTTTTTCAATCGACCCTCCTCTCTACCAACGTGCCATTCGATCGATTCATGGAGGGCGACGAGACTGCGTTATCTGACTCCGCTCTTCGCGGTCTGAGCCTGTTCACGACTACGGCGAGTTGTTCGGCGTGCCACAAAGGCCGGCTCTTCACGGACCAGGACTATCACTCACTGGGTATTCCAGAGCCGGAAGAGTTCTTGAACGACCCTGTCCGGGAAATCACGTTCCGCTATCAGCTGCACGCCCGCGGCGTTTCAGAGGAGATGTACAAGACCGCCACGGACGATCCTGGGCTGTTCCTTGTAACCAAGAACGACACCGACTTTGGGCAGTTCAGGACACCCCAACTGAGAGAACTTGGCCAGACCGCTCCGTATATGCACAACGGTGCGTTCGCCACACTGGAAGACGTAATCGACTTCTACGACGCCGGCGGCGGTGAATCTGAAAACCTGGACCCACTACTCCGGCCCCTTGGGCTCTCAGACCAGGACAAAGCCGATCTGCTGGCCTTCCTGCTCTCCCTTACCGGTGATCCGATCATCATCGAAGAGCCAGAATTCCCACCGTATGAGGTGATCCAGTGAGCGTTCTCACGCTAAAAATATCCGGAACCATTTACAGAGAAGGTAGTGCCTGAATGGCCGATTACGTTCCGCAGACCCGGGTACCTCTGCCGCCAGTAGACGCACGCGTCACCACCACAGCTTGCGACTACTGCGTCGTCGGCTGTGGCTACCGCGTTTTCACCTGGCCGGACGGAGTCGAGGGTGGTGTGAACGCTTCCGAGAACGCGCTAGGTGAAGACTTCCCCGTCGGCACCGGCATGACATGGATCAGCCCAAACCAGCACAACTTCACCCTGATCGATGGCGTTCGCCACCACGTCGTCGTCCAGCCAGACCCCAACGCCACGGTGGTCAACCGCGGCGGTAATCACAGCATCCGCGGCGGCACCCTCGCGGGGAAGATATACAACCCTGATGGCCCGACCTCTGATCGGCTAAAAACGCCCCTGATGCGGGTCAACGGCGAGCTCGTACCGGTCTCCTGGGACGACGCAATAGAGGTCATGCAGCGCGTATCCAGACACGTCATCGACACCCATGGCGTGTCCGCATGGGGGATGAAGACCTACTCCTATAACTACTTCGAGAACACCTACGCCATCTCAAAACTGGCGTTCAGGTCCGTCCACACTCCCGCCTACGCGCCGCACGACAAGCCCGGACCCGGTTCAGACACGCCGGGACTGAGCGACTCCGGCATCATCGCGTTCAGCGCCAGTTACAAGGACTGGGGCGAGGCAGAGGTGATCTTCTTGTCGGGGACCGATCCGTTCGAGACGAAGACCGTCCTGTTTACCGAATGGATCATGACGGGCAACCCCAAGAAGTTGATCTTCGCCACGCCGCGCCGTACGCAGGGTGTGGCCTGGGCAGAAGAACGTGGCGGACTCCACCTGCAAGTCATACCCGGCAGCGACACCGCTCTGCATCTTGCGATCATTCGGCTGATCATCGAGAACGGCTGGGAAGACAAAGAATTCATAGAGAAGTGGATCGCCAACTCCTGGGAGATCAACGCGGGGATGGGACGTGGCACCCGGAACACTCCCGTCGAATGGCGCACCACATGGGGCCAGTTCGGCACGGACTACGACGGCTACGTGAAGTGGCTGTTCGAGCAAGAGATTTCTGATTTGAGCCGAGCATCGGAGATCACC